>Ga0272442_10005160_pt1 | contig 17571 bp, 11 predicted proteins | sample SSMForm2O_FD_200262 | JGI IMG/M metagenome (GOLD analysis project Ga0272442, IMG submission 200262) | Marine sediment archaeal communities from Little Sippewissett salt marsh, Falmouth, MA, United States - SSM-Form-2O | ecosystem: Environmental > Aquatic > Marine > Wetlands > Sediment ... | reverse complement strand
AAAGATCGTGATGCTCACGGCATACGACTGTTCCATGGCACGCATCCTGGACCGGGCGGGCGTGGATATCGTGCTGGTGGGGGATTCCGTGGGAAACGTCCAGCTGGGATTCGAGGATACCCTCCGCGTGACCCTGGATATGATGATCCACCATTGCGCGGCCGTAAGGCGGGGAATAAGGAAGGCCCTCCTGGTGGGCGATATGCCCTTTATGACCTATAAGATCAACGCGGACGAGGCCCTCCGGAACGCGGCCCGCATGGTTCAGGAGGGAGGGTGCGAGGCGGTGAAGATCGAGGGGGGCCAGAGCATTGCTCCATTCGCCTCCCGCATCGTAAATGCCGGCATTCCGGTGATGGGACACGTGGGGCTCATCCCCCAGTCGGTTCACCAGCTCGGGGGGTACCGGGTGCAGGGACGGCAGGAGGAAGACGTGGAACGAATGATCAACGACGCCCGTTCCCTGGAGCACGCCGGCGTGTTTTCCATCGTGATCGAGGCCGTGCCCCCGGACGTGGGAAAGCGGATCACCGAATCGGTGAGTGTTCCCACCATTGGAATCGGAGCCGGCCCCCAATGCGACGGCCAGGTCCTGGTGTTGAACGACATGCTGGGTCTTTCCGACGGCCCATCGCCCCATTTCGTCAAGCGTTATGCAGATCTCGGATCCATTGCGGAGAAATCCGTCAAGGAGTATATCGGGGAGGTACGAGCTGGTATTTTCCCCGGTGAAGAGCATTGGTATCCGGATTCCAGATGACATGAAACTCGCTTTCCGCCACTGCTGGGATCTATCGCCAAAAAGGGCCATGGCTCTTCAGGAAAGGCTTGTCCGGAGGCTGTCGGTCGGGAGGCGGGGAGTTTGCCCCTTTAAAATCCGTGATGTCGAAACCGTGGCAGGGGCGGACGTCTCCTATTCGAGAAACACCAACACCTGTTACGCGGCAGTGGTCGTTTTCCGGTTTCCCGAAATGGAAATCCTCGAGCAAAGGACAGCGGTGCAGGAGGCCTCTTATCCCTACATTCCGGGTCTCCTGACCTTCCGGGAGGCGCCGCCCGTTATCAGGGCGCTTTCGAAAGTGAGAACCGATCCGGATCTCCTGGTATTCGACGGTCAGGGCATGGCCCATCCAAGGGGCATCGGTCTGGCATCCCACATGGGACTCATCTATGATAAACCGTCCATCGGCCTGGCCAAATCGATCCTGGCGGGCCGGCACGATCCCCCCGGAACAGAGGCCGGGGATGCGAGCCTCCTGAAATATAAGGATCGGCCCGTTGGATATGTTCTCCGGAGCAAAACGAATTGCAAGCCGGTCATTGTGTCCCCGGGGCACCTGATGGATATCGAGTGGTCCAGGCGCTTTGTCATCCGGTGCCTGGGGAAATACCGCATTCCGGAGATCACCCGATATCCCCATCTGCTTTCGAACCGGATCCGGAGGGGACACGAGGATTAGAAATCGATCTTCTTATGGGAAGGAAAGAAAATGAAGCGATTCGCCCTTATCGCGGTTATCCTTACCATCCTGTCATGTTCGGGAAGAGAGAGCGCCGAAAAATCCCTGGTGGCGAAACATCCCGGAAAATCTGAAATGGCGAAGGCGCCCTCCCTCACGTCACCTTCCCCGACGGCGATCCTCGAGGCAAAACCCTCGCCTGATATGGCGGCGCGATCTTTCCAGGAGGAAGATGCCAGCTCGCGATCCCTTTCAGGCAAGCTCTCCCATGCCAGTGTGACGGATTCTCCGGATATCGCGGAATCGAACGAGGAGGCGGCTGAAAAAGACGCCGGGTTGGAAGAGGATCCGGAGGAAGAGCTCAAGCTCACCACCCTGACGGGATACGTGGTGGATGATGAATCGAAACCTTTGTCCGGTTGCCGGATCCTGATCGAGGCCCGGAAAAGCGGGAAAATTTACAGGAAATACAATACATGGTCCAGCGGCAGGGGGCGTTTTACCATTCCCGGAATCGTCCTGGAGGAAAAGGATCAGGGCTTTCGACTCAAGGCGTCCAAAGAGCCTTATCTTCCCAGGCTGATCGATCCCCTGAGGCTTCGCGAGGAGAATGAACCGATCACCATCACCCTGGAAAGTGCGGCAAAGCTGATCGGAAGGGTCCTGTCCGTGGATGAAAAACCCATAGAGAACGCCATGATCAGGGGGTATCCCACGGATTACAAAAAGGGCGCCCATATCCACGCGAGAACAGACTCCTTGGGGAACTATTCCATCGGCCCCTTAAACACATGCAACTATATCTTCAACGTGGAAGCTAAAGGGTATGAACCGATCCAAACCAAACCGATCTTTATCGAGCTGGCCGGATCCGTAACCACACGGGATTTCACCCTGGAGCCGGTAAAGGGCGGGACGATCAGCGGGTACGTGAAGAACGAGGAGGGAGAAACCCTGGAAGGGGCCAATGTCTCCATTTCCGCAGCGAACTACCTGGATTTTGCCGACCTTCGATTCGTCCGTAAAAACATGACCACCGGGAGCGACGGATATTTCCTGTTCGAGGAAATCCCGGAGGGACATTATTCCGTGAAGGTATCCCACGGACTGTATTCCAATCTGACCAGGAACGGCGTCACGCCCGCCCTGGGAGAGCCCAGGCCGGGAAATTACATCCTCCGGGGATTCATGGGGATCATCGGCCATGTCAAATCCCCCGAGGGACAGCCGGTTCCGGAATTCGATGTGTTTCTCTGCAAATACAACACCCTCCGGAACGCCCAGTATCTCGGGGAGAAAGATGCAACGAAAGGCGATCCCTCCCCGGGCGATTTCACGTGCAGAAACCTGGACCCGGGACAGTACAGGATATTTGTCCGTTCCCCCCACTATGCCCCTGCCGCCACCATGGCTGTCGAGGTGAAAGAGGAGCCTCGGGACGTTATCGAGATCGACATTCCCATGGAGGAGGGCGGCAAAGTCTCAGGTCGGATCGTGAACCCGGAAAAGGAGGGGATTCCCGAAGTCGATATCATGATCCTGTGTTGCAACCAACCGGATTTCTACCTTGCCGTCCCCAGATGGGCCGCGGCGAACACGCAATCGACCGGTGACGGCAGTTTTGCCGCCGAACACATCGGCTCGGGACAACTCAAGATCCTTCTCACTAAAAAGGGGCACAATAATGCCCTGTTCGATCAGTATCACAGGGAGGCGGGGCGGGATTTAACGGACCTCGAGCTGGAGATGACCGCCACGGGAGGCATTGTCCGCGGCCTGGTCTATAACAAAGAACAGAAGCCCGTTTCCGGGGAATCCATCGGCATTTACAACTACTTGGACAACAACCAGATCGGTTGGAGGATCAAAGAGACGCGGACGGACGAACACGGCTTTTACGAGTTCGAGGATGTCTCCCCCGGTCCCTACTGGGTGCTTCGAAAGGGCCTTTACAGTGCAGGACGGGAACAGAAGGCCATTCAAATCAAGGGCGGCGACACACTGGAGGTCAACTTCGGGGTGGAAAACGGTGGAAGCGTTTACGGCGTCATCTCCAGTCCTTCCGGCCGGGCCGTCGAGGGATTGAAAGTCACGCTTTCCACACGGGGGGCGATCGGGTCCGAGGTATCCCTCACAACGGAGGCGGATCACGAGGGCAACTACCGGATCGTCAGTGTTCCGGGCGGGGATTATGCCCTTTCGGTGTATGCCTCGGTGATATACGAACCCCTGGTCCTGAGATTCATCGATGTCCCGGAGGGGGCGGCCCTTGAGATGAACCTGACCCTGCCGTCAGCCAATCTTACCGGCACGGTTCTGGATTCCGTGAAGAAAAGCCCGCTTGAAGGGGCGGATATCGTGATCAAGCCATCGGCCGGGGAACACGCCTTTTACGTGGAGTTCCGGAGACAGCCGCTTTTTGACAAAACGGACGCCGATGGGGTGTTTCATTTTGAACATCTCCAGGGAGGCCCTTACGATTTCGAGATCCGGTGCAAGGGTTACGCCGCCACGTGGCTCAGGAATCAAACCGTCCCTGAAAAGGGTGAAATCCGCCTCGAGCCTGTATTGATGAACCCGGAATACGGCGAGATCACCGTACATGTCACCGATGCCGTAACAAAGGGTCCGGCTCATGACACCTACGTAACCCTCCGGGATGAGGCAGGAGAACACCTCTGGGTGGGAAGCACCCCCCAGTCGCAGACCGATACGGCGGGGAATTGTATTTTCAGCGATCTGCCGGAGGGGATCTACCGGTTCGGTCTGTCGAGGAGCGGATACGGCCGGATTCTAACCAATCCGGTCAAGGTTGAAAACGGGGATAAAAAGCGGGTGGATACAATCATCGACCTGGGCTCGAGCCTTGCGATCCGGGTTCGGGATCAGGATGGAAACCTGGTCAGCGGGGCCGTGGCCCACCTGTTTACCCGGGAAGGCGCCCCCGTGGAATGGTCCTTTGTCACCAGGAAACTCCTTCCCATCACGGCCAATAACGGTACGGTTACTTATTACAACCTGGTTCCGGGAAGTTATATCATACGAGTAGTGAGCGAGGGCTGCAAGCCATCGGAGAAGGAGGTTCTCCTTTCAAGGGACACCTTCCATACCGTTGAGGTCCCGGTTACCAGATCGAAGTAGTTGTCAGGTAACGAAAAGGTCTGTGAACTGGAATTTCTCGACGTCCACAAGCCCCTTGTCGGTAATCTTGAGTGAGGGAATAACGGGAAGGGCGAGGAAGCTCATCTGCATGAAGGGGTCATCGAGCCGGCACCCGCACTCTCGGGCGGCGGCGTTTAGACTTTCGATTTTATTTCGCACCTCCTGGAGGGGTTCATCGCTCATCAGCCCTGCGATCGGAAGCGGAAGGGCCTCGAGGATTTTTCCCTGTTTCACTACGACCTGTCCCCCACCCATTCGGACGATCTCGACGATGGCAGTCAGGATATCGTCATCAGTGGCGCCCACCACGATGATGTTGTGGGAATCGTGGGCAACGCTCGATCCAAGGGCCCCTTCCCGGAGTCCGAAGCCCTTCACGAACCCCTTGGCCATATTGCCCGATGCCCGATGCCGCTCCGCCACCAGGATCTTCAGGATATCCCTGTCCGGATCGGAAAGGGCCTTGCCATCTTCGATGCGAACCTTTTCCACCAGGTTTTCGGTGATGATCTGATTGGGGATAACACCGATCACCCGGACCTTTTCCCCGAGGGCCTCCACACTCACATCGCTCATTCCCATCCAGTTGATGTTCATGGTTCCCCTGATGAAGGGGGGGTGTTCGGGGATTTCCCATCCCACGATCTGCCCGTCCTCCGCGGCGAGGACTCCCCTTTTGTAAACCTGTTCCACGGAGACCTCTTCGAGATCGCTCAGGACAATGAGGTCGGCGATATAACCGGGAGCCACGGCCCCGAGGTTTTTCAGCTGGAAGTATTCCGCTGTATTGATCGTGGCGAGCTGGATGGCGCGAATGGGATCCATGCCTTTTCTGATGGCGCCTCTCACGATGGAATTGATATGGCCGTCATCCATGAGATCGGCGGGGTGACGGTCGTCGGTGACGAACATGCATTTCCGGGCGTTATGATCGTTGACCAGGGGAAGGAGTTCGTCCATGTTTCTGGCCGTGGTGCCTTCCCGGATCATAACGTACATGCCGTTTCTGAGTTTTTCTTTCGCCTCTTCGAGCCGGGTGCATTCATGATCGCTTTTGATCCCTGCGGTGATATAAGCGGCAAGGTCCTTGCCGGATACCAGGGGGGCGTGTCCGTCCACCCGTTTCCACTTTGCGATGCTGATTTTTTCCAGGACCTCCCTGTCGCGGTAGATCACGCCGGGGAAATTCATCATTTCGGCGATCCCGAGAACCTCTTCCTGATTCAGGAACATGGCGAGGTCCGGACTGTAGAGCTTTGCTCCCGATGTTTCCATATCGGTTGCGGGAACGCAGGAGGGAAGCATGATATAAACGGAGAGGGGGAGATTGCGGCTGGCTTCCATCATGAAACGGATTCCGTCCAGCCCGAGCACATTGGCGATCTCGTGGGGATCGGCGACAACGGAAGTGGTGCCGAGGGGAACGACGCAAGCGGCGAATTCGGAGGGGATAACCATGGAACTTTCAATATGAACGTGTCCATCGATGAACCCGGGGCAGAGATAATTTCCCCCGAGGTCGATGATGGTTTTGGCTTCATACTCACCCAACCCGACGATGATGCCGTCAAAAATCGCCACATCGGTTTCGTGGATATCTCCGGAGAAGACATTCACCACCTGTGCGTTTTTCAGGACCATGTCCGCGGGTTTTTCCCCGTGGGCCACCTCGATTCTTTCTTCATAAGCGTTCATGGATTCCCTCCCGTACTGGTTTGACTGCCCGGATTCCGAGTTCCGGCCCTGACCAGAGGCATTTCGGTTATGGAATACAGGAGATTGTCGGTTTGATAGACAAGGGTTGTTTTTTCTCCCAGGGAAACCGGTTTTTCGAGCGATTCGGGGGCCAGGACCCCCTGAAAGACGCCCTCCTTTTCCCAGACCGGTTTCAGGGCGAACAGGTTCCTGGCAAAGAGGCCGTAACTCCCCCTTTTGAAAAGCTTGACTCCGGCCAGGTTTTGACTGGTGTGTTTTTCCAGGAATTCAAGCAAAGGCGGATGCCCGGCCATGGATGAGGCCCCGGGGCTTTGCATGCGTTCGATCAACTCCTTCAATTCAGAGGTGTTCATGGAAAAGAAGAGGTAACCATCCCGGTAAAAGAGACCGAAGGGTGGGGTATAATCCTCTCCCGCTCCCGGGCCGATGGGCGCCGGACCCCAATACACCAACGACCGATGTTTGTACGGCCTCATCTCGATATTCAACATCCGGTAAAGAAGGACAAAGACCCTTTTCAATCGTTCCTGAAAGAGATCCGGATGAGCGATCTGGGAGAAGTACACTTCCGCGATGCCATCGGGCGATTGTTCGCTCTCTCTTAAGTAGTATCCCATTTCGCCCTTCAATTCGCCGATGAGTTCCCGTTCCAGGTCCATTCCCAGGACCATGCTGTTTGCCGCCAGGGTTTGTCGGAACGATTCCACGATATCCGGGTAAACGGCGCCAAGGGAGGTTCTCAAGGTGGTATAGGCCGGATATATATCGAAATGGGAACAGCTGAAGGCCAGGGCATCCTTGGGGATGAACCGAAGCGGCAAAAGGCTGGTGGGACCGAATTGAAAAAAGGCGGAGGCCGCACCGGAGCGCGGCGAGGGCGCCAGGAGCGCGATGCCGATCCGCACCAGATCGCGTTCGATCTCCAGGTCGACTCCCAGGGCCTTGAATTCCTCGAGATTCAATGCCTCGAGATCTCTTCCCCTGCTTCTGGCGAAACCCTCACATTGGTTCACTATGCCTTCCAGGTCAGCGAAGCACCGAACATCATAGGGGCTGCCCTTGAATTGAAAAACCTGCTGAAAAGACCTTTTCGAGGGAAGGGATCCGGCATGCCGGTGTTTATGGTTTTTCAGCATGCGTTGAATCGTTTCCCCCTTGCCCTCGGCCAGAAACAGGCAACCATCCAACAGGGCATATTGAAAAAAACGGGAGGTTTCGCGATAAACGGGTAGAGACTCTCCATCGCTCTTTACGGCTCCCGGGATCGAATGCTTTTTTTTATCGTAATACCGGACGGTTCGCACCTTCGCCCCCATGTACCGATAGGATCTTCGAACCGCGCCTTTCGGGACGTTTTGAAAGAACCGCTCCACTGCTTCTTGTGCTCGTTTGTCATTCCCCCCTGTTTTCAATATGATGTTCGAATCGAAAACCATCCGGTGCGAATCGGGGAAATCCAGGCGTGTGACGTAAAAAATCCCCTCGCCGGAAAAGATGGAGACAAGATCCTCGAGGCTCATTCCAAGGCTCTTCTCCCAGCGAGACAGAAAGCCGGCGATCCGATCCTCGAGGGGATCCGTAACATGGGCCTCCCCCCCCCTTTTTCGAGTGAGGGATTCCACTGTTTCGTATATGTGAGAGCTGTTCCGGAAGGAGGCGCACAGGAGGGCGTCAGGGGGAACCTCGTCCAGGAGACTGGCGGAATGGGTGAAATGGGGAGTAAGAAGCACCAGGATAAGGACGAGGAGGCAACAATTCCTCATATGGGGATCATTCCTTTTCCTTCAGTTTTTCCACCGCTTTCGAAGCAGCCTCCCTGACCTTCTCATGATCATCCTCCACGAGAGGGAGAAGGGCCTTGACGGAAACAGAATCCCCCGATTCAGCCAGGGAGAGTACCGCGGCGCGGCGGATGCGCCAATCGGGATGATCAAGGATTCCCTCGAGGGCACGGACGCAGGTTTTCGTCCCGATACGGCCCAACGCGGTGGCGGCCAGAATCACGGTAACGGGATCATCTCGTTCCAGGAGACCGATCAGGGCATCAGCCGCAACAGGATCGCCGATTTCACCCAGGGCGGAAATCACGTGGGTTCTCACCATGGGATCGGGGTGATCCACCTCCTTTGCAAGTTCCTTTGCCGCGGGTTTCCCGATTTCCACAAGTTTCTTCCTTGCCTGCCTGGATACGTTCCAATCCTCATTTTCCAGGTGAAGCACTAACTGGGTGATCTGTTCTTCCCGGGTGCCGGCAAGAGAAAAGGGTGTTGGAGAGGGCATGGGAGTGGGGGTGCGAACGGGGAGACGATCGGGCGTTCTGGTGGGCGGCTGCAGGAGTTTCTGACCATAGGTTTCGTATGCGGGAGTTTGCCTGGAGGCCCGTTGTTTCGCAGCCTGGATGGAAATCTCATCAATCTGCTCGACTCCCTTTTTCCCCAGAGCGTAAACACCGGCGAAAAAACCATAGATCAGAATCACGGCAAGATAGATCCCCGTAACAGATATCAGGGCTGCGGGATTCAGAAGGGGCCAGGCAACACTGTAAGGGAATTTTTTCAGGTCAGGCCCTTTGGGGGGTGTGGATGTTTCAGGTGGAGGAGATTCCTCCGGGGGGGGCTCGAGAGGCGGCGGGGGCGTTTCCTCCCCCGGCTCCCCTGCTTCATCCACGGGCATCTTTCTTTTACAGAATTCACACATCTTTGCATAAGGCAGGTTCAAAACGCCGCAATGAGGGCATTTCTTGAAGTTCGACCGACTGAAATTTTTCTCGAGATCCAGAATAAGGACATCCCGCTTCTTATCCACGAGATATGCGAACAGAAGATAAAGGTAAAAGAGGACGCCCGTGACGACAAAGATATAGAAGATGGTGTTCATGAGTTTCTTTTCGCCTTCCTTACGGTTTTAACTACAGGTACGGAAGGGAGGTGTGCAACTGTTTTTTGAAGGTCGGGAAGGGATTCACGATGCCCGGAGAATGTTTCATACCCGGGCCTTTTTCCCGGAGAGGCGTTGGAAAGCCGTGCATAAGATCACCCAGCCACAACGCATCCCGATGCCGAGCAGGACCAGATAATCAATGGATTTAATCGAGCGGCTGTAATGCTTGCGGTAAAACTTGTACATGCTGTGATGCCGGATCAGGATGAGGCGAAACGGGTAGTGACCGGACGTTTGACCGATATAATGCACGATCCTGGCCTCCGGATAAAAATAGACCTTCCACCCAGCCTCGTGCATCCGGTAGCACCAGTCCACATCCTCGGAATAATAGAGAAATCGCTCATCCAGAAGTCCCACCTGATCGCAGGCTTCCCTGCGTGCGATCAGGGCCGCCCCGGACACCCAGTCCACCTCCCTGGTTTCTTCATGATCGATCGATGACATGAGATAGGACTGGCTGAAGGGGTTGTGGGGAAAGAGGCGGGTCAGGATGGAATACCTGTTGAAAAAAGCGGTATGGTAGGAGGGAAAACGGCGGCAGGAAAACTGGATGGATCCGTCGGGATTCAACAGCTTGCACCCCATGATGCCGCACTCGGGGTGGTCATCCATGAACCGCACCATCTGATCCAGGGCGAAATCCGTGATCTCGGTATCGGAATTTAAAAGCATGATGTATCGCCCCCGGCTCAGGAGGGCGCCCTGATTGTTTCCTTTCGTAAAACAGGTGTTCTTCCGGTTGTAGATATATTGCACCTCGGAGAAGTGTGAACGAACCATTTCCCCGGTTCCATCCGTAGAGCAATTATCCACCACAATCACCTCGAACCGGATCTCCCGGGTCCGTTCATAGATCGATTTCAGGCAGCTCCGAAGCAGCTCTTTTGTATTATGGGTCAGGATGACCAGGGAGAGATCGGGGCCCTCCCCTTCCCTCCCCTGCGTTTCAAGTGTTAGATTCCGATTCATGTTCCGCAACCGGCACAGATCAAATTATTGGAGAATACCCGTGTATTCATGAGAGCGTTTAAACACTATGAAGGGAAAGGTTTCAACGTCAAGGGATATCTCCGTGGGGAGCGGAGGGAGGATTGAGGATGGGTGATTTTTGTACGTCGGGTCGTCCCGGGAAATGTGTAACGTTTTATGAATGCTGTTTCACTCTTTGGGGGGGGGAGAAAAACATGATTGACTCTTTCCTTTATCGAATCCATGTATCTTCCTATTATCGAGATCGATCCATGAGGTTTTCCGTGTTCGAGAAATTCAGAAAATATTTGAACGCAAAAAGATCCCTCCTGGATCAGAAAAACGGAAGCGCCAGGCTTCGCTCCCTCCCCTTACGGGTGCATCTCGAGATCAACGACCGCTGCAACCTCAGATGCTTTATGTGCCCCCGGGAGAATAAAGATATTCCCAAGGACACGGGCGATCTGGATCCGGCCATTCTGGAACCTCTGGCCCCCCTGATTTCCACAGCGGGGTATGTCGGTTTTGCGGGCAACGGAGAACCCTTCCTGCATCCCCGGTTGTTCGAAATCCTCGAGACGATCCAATCCCTTGGAAGCGTCCCCTCGATCGTCACCAATGGAACCCTGCTTACGGAGAAACGCCTGAACCGATTGACCGATCAAGGGCCTTCCATCCTGAACATATCCTTTGACGGCGGCACCAAAGAGACCTTTGAGTCCATTCGAGTGGGGGCCCGGTTTGACGAAATCGTTCACAGCCTCGAAACCCTTTTGGAATTGAAAAAGAAGAAGGGAACACCATATCCCATCGTGAATTTCCTGGTATGCGTGATGCGGGAAAACAGCGGGGAGCTCGAGGAGATCGTGAACCGGGCCGGGAGGCTCGGGGTCTCAAAAATCAGTTTTCAAACCGTGTTTCCCTTTACCGAAAGGGCTCGCCAGAGCATGATCGACGATCTGTCCGAATTGGATGAACTCATGAAACCGGTACTCAAACTGGCAGGGGAAAAGGGAATACCCGCAAACCTGGCTCCCATGGCCGTCGGATTGAAAAAGCGACTCGAACACAGGGGACAGATCCTTGCCGGTCGCCCCTCCCTGTTTTGCGAAAACATCTGGACGACCATGCACGTTGGGTTGAACGGCGACGTCAGGTTCTGTTGCTTCTGGACGGGGGAGGCTGTCGGGAACCTGTTCAGGGATCATCCACGCCAGATCTGGAACCACCCCGAATTTCAGGCCCTGAGGGCAAAACTCGGGAGGGGAGAAATCCCCGACGATTGCCGTGAATGTCATGTGCTTGACATTCACGACAAAGATTCGATAGAAACCAGAATGAGATCTGAATTCAGTTAAAGGAAGAAAGGAAATGAACATCTCTGAAATGGGTAAAAAGGCCCGGGAGGCGGCCGCTGTTCTGGCCACACTCAGCCCGGATGTCAAGAACAGGGCCATAGAGGCCATGGCCGGGATTCTTCTTGAAAACCGGGACCGGATCAAGGCGGAAAACCATAAGGACTTGAAATCAGGGGAGGAAAAGGGCCTCTCCAGGGCCATGCTGGACCGCCTGACCCTCACGGACAAGAGGATAGACGGCATGGCCGCGGCCCTTCGCACCGTGGCGAAGCTGGACGATCCGGTTGGTGAGATTCACGACGTCCGGGTCCGCCCCAACGGTCTCAAAGTGGGTCGTATGCGGTGTCCCATCGGGGTCATAGGGATCATCTATGAATCGCGTCCGAACGTAACCGCGGATGCCGGGTGTTTGTGCGTCAAATCCGGAAATGCCGTTATCCTCCGTGGCGGTTCCGAGGCGATCCATTCCAACGCCGTCATTGCCGACCTGATGATGGAAGCGGCGATTCGCGAGGGCTTGCCGGAGGGGGCGATTCAACTGATTGCCACCACCGACCGAGCCGCCGTGGATGCCATGGTCAGGGCGGACCGTTACATCGACCTGATCATTCCCCGGGGGGGGCGTTCCCTGATCGAAAAGGTCACCCGTGATTCCACCATTCCCGTCATCAAGCACTTTGACGGCAATTGCTTCATATACGTGGACGAAGATATCGATTTAAAAGAGGCCGTAAGAATTATAGATAACGCCAAAACCCAGAGGCCGGGAGTTTGCAACGCCCTGGAAACCCTTTTGATACACAGGGGCGTGGCTGCGGATCTTCTGAAGGATCTGGTTCCCGTTCTTCTGGAAAAGGGTGTGGAGCTGAGGGGCGACCCCCACGTTTGCCAGCTGGCGCCGGAGTCGAAACCGGCGATGGAATCCGACTGGCAGGAAGAATACCTGGACCTGATCCTTGCGATCAAGGTGGTGGACCAGCTGGATGAGGCCGTTCGTTTCATCAATGAACACGGTTCTCATCACACCGATGCCATTCTGACGTCAAATCACGGCAGGGCCATGGCTTTTCTGGCCGGAGTCGACTCGGCCTGTGTTTTCATCAATTGTTCCACGCGATTTTCAGATGGCGGCGAGTTCGGGATGGGTTGCGAGATCGGCATCAGCACGGATAAACTGCATGCCAGGGGGCCGATGGGACTGAAGGAGCTCACCACATCGAAATTCGTCGTATTCGGAAACGGACAGATTCGAAGCTAGTCATGGCATTTTTAATTGACACCGTATAGAGGTAAAGTTCATATTCTATTATGTAGATTTAGCGTTTGGGACTTAAGAATAATCCCCTTTTTCTGTGCCCCACCCAAAAGGGAAGAGAGGTGAATCGTTCATGGTGACCGCAATGGAACGTCGCCTCGGCGAGATGCTTGTAAAAGATAATATCATAAGTAAAGAGGACCTGGATGTAGCCCTCTCGAAACAGGAATCGGACAATGCCAGCCTGGGACGAGTCCTGGTGGAAATGGGACTCGCCTCCGAGTGGGAGATGGCAGCCGCCATCGGGAAGCAGTTAAACGTTCCATTCATTACCCTGTCCCACTATGAAATCGACCGCCAGGTCATCGAGAGCATCCCCGAAGAAATCGTCCGTAAATATAAAATCGTTCCTGTGGACAAAACGGGGGACACCCTGACCGTGGCTCTCTCGGATCCATCCAACATCTATCTCCAGGATGAGCTCCGCCTCCTCACTAAATGCAAGATCATACCCGTCATCAGCTTCGAATCGGATATTATGGAGGCCATCAATCATTACTATTCCGGCAACGGCGGCAGTAATTTCGAAGAGATGCTGAAAGACATCACGGATCAGGATATGGAAGTGATGCAGGATGACATCGTGGAATTCCAGACCGAAGACAGCACTATGGAGGACGAGGATCTCTCCGTTGACGCCGATGACGCCCCTGTTATTCAGCTGGTCAATCTGATCATTTCCGAGGCGATCAAGGCCGGATCGAGCGATATTCACATCGAACCATACGAAAAAACACTGCGGCTCCGGTACCGTATCGACGGTGTCCTCCAGGAAATGACCCCTCCTCCCAAAAAGTTCCAGAACGCCATCATTTCCCGCATCAAGATTCTCTCCGAACTGGATATCGCCGAAAAAAGGCTCCCCCAGGATGGCCGGTTCAAGGTTCGCATCAACAATCGAAACATCGACTTCCGTGTGTCCACCTGTCCCATTTCGAACGGGGAAAAGGTGGTGATTCGTATCCTGGATCAGGGAAACCTGATGTTGAACCTCGAGGATCTCGGGTTTGATGCCAGAATTCTCACCACCTTCAATGAACAGATCCATAAACCGTGGGGCATGGTTCTTATCACGGGTCCAACGGGAAGCGGGAAGTCCACCACCCTCTACTCCGCCCTCAGCACCATTAATGACAACAGGAAAAATATCTCCACCATCGAGGACCCGGTGGAATACCAGCTCCGGGGGATCAACCAGGTCCAGGCAAAACCTGAGATCGGATTGACGTTTGCTGCGGGGCTGCGGAGTTTCCTGCGTCAGGACCCGGATATCATCATGGTCGGCGAGATCCGCGACCTGGAAACAGCCGAAATTGCGGTTCGTGCCGCCCTGACCGGCCACCTGGTTCTGAGCACGCTCCATACCAACGATGCTCCCTCGACCATCAATCGTTTGACCGATATGGGCGTGGAGCCGTTTCTGGTGACAGCCTCTCTGATCATGGTGGTGGCCCAGCGACTGGTGCGGCGGATCTGTTCCAACTGCAAAGAGGAATACTCCCCAACCGTCGAGATCCTCAATTCCATCGGGATAGAAGCAAAAGACGGACAGAAACTGTTCCGTGGGGAAGGATGTCACATCTGCCGAGGCACCGGTTACAAGGGCCGGGTGGCACTCTATGAGATTATGACCATCACCGACCACCTGCGAGAGATGGTCATCGATGGCGCCACGACGATTCAACTGAAACAGGCGGCCATTCAGGAGGGCATGGAAAGCCTGAGAATGGCGGGAATCAACAAGATTATCGAGGGAGCCACTACGGTGGAAGAGGTGCTGGCCATCACGGTTGCGGACAACAAGTGATGAGAACCTGGAGGTAATATATGCCGGATTATCAGTACGTTGCCCGTGATACGGCGGGGAAAATGATCACAGGTTCAACTCATGCGGCAAACCAATCCGCAGTGGTCAAATTCCTGAGGGAACAGGGATTAACCCCCACATCGATCCAAATGGGAGGAGCGGCCGCCAGAAACCGGTATGCCAAGGGGAAAAGGGGGTCGCCCAAGCTGGAGGACGCGGTTATCTTATCGCGCCAGATGGCAACGATGATTCGTGCCGGCCTCCCCCTGATCGAGGTTCTGGACATCCTGGCCGAGCAATCCGAGAAGGCCTCGATGAAAAAGATCATGCGGGAGATTGAAAAGGATGTGGAATCCGGCTCCTCCCTCACGGAGGCCATTCAGAAACACGAGAAGGTATTCGATAATTTCTTCGCCAGCATGGTCAAGGCCGGTGAGGCCAGCGGTATGCTCGATTCCATTCTGGACCAGGTGGCGACCTACCTGGAGAAGATCCTGTCGATCCGGAGAAAGGTCAAAATGGCTGTCATGTATCCGGCGACGGTCTCTATCGTAGCCACCGGCATCACGATCTTCCTGCTTGTAAAGGTGGTTCCGGTATTTGAGGAGATCTTCTCGGATCTGGGTTCCGCGCTCCCGCTTCCCACCAGGATTACGCTTTTTCTCAGCGGCGCCCTGCAGGATCATCTCTGGAAAATCATTGTTGCGGTGATCATCCTGGTGCTTGCCATCAGGCAATGGGGAAAGACCAAAAGCGGGAGGTATCGGATCGATTACCTCAAGCTGAAAATTCCCATCTTCGGTCCGATTTTCATGAAAGTGGCGATTGCGAAGTTCACCCGGACCCTGGGAACGCTGATCAAGGCCGGTGTGAACATCCTGTACGCCCTTGAAATCACGGCCAAAACCTCGGGAAACTCTGTGATCGAGGAGGCTGTGTTAAAAACCCGGACAAGCATCCAGGGGGGAGAGAGCATCACGCGTCCCCTGATCGAATCCGGGTGTTTTCCCCCCATGGTGACCCGTATGATCGACGTCGGCGAGCGAACCGGCGCCCTGGAGAGCATGTTGACCAAGATCGCAGATTTCTACGAGGATCAGGTGGATGCGGCTGTTTCCGGCCTCACTTCCATTATCGAGCCCCTCTTGATTGTTGTTCTGGGAGTGATTATCGGATTCCTGGTCATTTCCATGTTTATGCCGATGTTTAAGATGGTGGAAGTTCTTTCAAAGCATTGACGAATGATCCCACCACAATCCGCGCAAAGAATAGGAGCAGACATACAACATGATAGATCGTGATCTTGAGCGCCGACTCATAGACTGCAGGGAATTGCTTCAAATCTGGCACGATTTCCATAATTACTTCGTCCTTGCGGTAAAGGGTGGGGAGAATATCACCCATGAACGCGAAGCCGAGTTCCTCCGGCTGAAAAGCCGCATCGCCATGTTGCACGATTCCTTCATGGAATCGTTGAAACACGACCAGGCCATCGGTCAACACATCCTTTCGATCGTTGAGCGGGCGATCACCCTGAAGCACATCAATAAAATCTCGACCGCTGAAATCAAAAAGATCGAAATCGAGTGGCATGAATCCTATCTGCTTCTGAGCGAAACCGTGGCCTCCATGGAAGAAGATGTGGAAACCCTGGCGGAAGTCAATCCCACGAAATACAAGATGCGGAAATTCAAGGAGAGCTCGATCCTTGCCCTCAAGAACTTTTTTTCCGGACCTTTGTTCAAGATCCTTCTCGTGGTCATCGGTATTCCCGTACTCCTGATTATCGTCAACCAGTTCTGGTCCTTCAGCAATCTGAAGAAGTACAAGGCCACCAAGAAATTTTACTACAAGGCCGTGGATGTTTTCCGGATCATCAATCCGGGCCTTCCCTATGAACGGTTCGACGACATCAAACGGAACACGGAGGAAAGGCCCGATACCCTCAAAGAGGGCGATACGAAATACACCAAGACTTCCGCAGCCGGTTTGTTCAGCTCGGCCGGGATCGCCGGAGCCTTGAACTCCCCGGACGTCGATTTCACGGAAGAGGCCTTCAGAATCAAAAACAGCTCCGCTGAACTGCATATCCTGATGTTCAAGTTCAAGGGGGACAACCAAAACGAAAATGCGGACGATGTCGTCAGTCAATTCAACGACTGGAAAGTGTCGCTTTCCCCCAGTAATCGAAAGATCATAGATAACTACTACGACTTTTTCAGAAAAAACAACGTGGTGATCGCGATCCAGTCTCCCCGGGAATCCGAGAGAAAACACTTCAAGGAAATCGAATTCGGCGTCATGGACTGACAGGGGGCTTCCCCCCACTCTTATCATGCACCAGAGGAGAAGCGATCCGGTGTCCGAGGATGCATGGATACTTCTGAACTCCCATCCCGACCGAAACCGCAGAACTTTAAATACCCTCCTGAATATTTTTCACTCCCCTGAAAAGATACTGGGTGCCAATGAAGCGGAACTCGTGCGAATACCGGGTGTAAACCGGGCATTTGCCCGCACCCTCCTCGAAATGCCGGGTCATTTCCCCCTTTGGGAAGAAAAGGAACGGATGGCCGAAACCGGGGCCCGCCTTATCACCGTCCGCGACCCCGGTTATCCCTCCAACCTCGGGAGCATGGCCTCCCCGCCTCCCCTCCTTTACGTAATCGGCGATTTCATCCAGGAGGATCGGTTTTCCATTGCCGTGATCGGATCCAGGCGAAGCACCGAATATGGGAGAAGGATCTGCCGGAGAATAAGCGGCGGCCTGGCGGAAAACGGAATAACCATTGTCAGCGGGATGGCCCGGGGCATCGATACCAAGGCCCACGAATCCGCCCT
>Ga0272442_10005159_pt1 | contig 17575 bp, 13 predicted proteins | sample SSMForm2O_FD_200262 | JGI IMG/M metagenome (GOLD analysis project Ga0272442, IMG submission 200262) | Marine sediment archaeal communities from Little Sippewissett salt marsh, Falmouth, MA, United States - SSM-Form-2O | ecosystem: Environmental > Aquatic > Marine > Wetlands > Sediment ... | reverse complement strand
CATGACGATCGATTGCTACGGCACCATGTGGGACAAGACCATTAAGCTGCCGGCCTATCCCTGCCTGGGCTTCACGCGACTCAATAACATGGGCTTGGGCGGCATCTGCGAATCCGATTTGCAATCCGCGATGACCCACATTATCATGCAGGGACTGGTTGGCAAACCCGGATTCATCAGCGATCCGACGGTCGATGAGTCGAACAACAGCATCATTTTGGCGCACTGCCTCGGCACCACAAAGATGGACGGCCCGGATAAATCGGCCGATCCTTACAAGTTGCGCACAGTCATGGAACGGCGGGAAGGCGTCGTCCCACAGGTGTTCATGCAGACCGGCCGCAAGGTGACTCAGGCCAAGCTGGTCGGCGCCGACTTCATGCCCTACTTCACCGGCGAGATCATCGATGCGCCCGATGTCCCCAGAGGCTGCCGGACCAAGATCACCGTCAAAGTGGACGGCGACGTCGAAAAACTCTGGAAAAACTGGACGAGCGGTTTGCATCGGCAGACGTGTTATGGAGATATCACAAAGGAGCTGGGTTCTTTCTGCAAATATACCAACATCAGAATGGTCAATGAAGCCGTATAGGACGGAAAGGCGGTTATATGAATCGGCGTGGATTCCTCAAGGCGACGGGATGCGGTGCGGTTTCGGTGTTTTTTTCGAGGTCGTTGCCGGCCTCAAACGATTCCGAAGAACGAATTCTTGAACAGGCCGATGAACGCATCGACAAGCACCGTAAGGTGAATGCGACATTGCGCATCATCGGGGCGAATGGAAAGCCGCTCCGAAGCGGCTTATTTGCGACGATACAGCAAACGCGGCATCAATTCCTGTTTGGTTGCAATATCTTCAAATTGGACCAGTGCAAAACACCGGAAGATAATGCCGCTTATGAAAAGCAGTTCGCCGCCCTGTTGAACTTTGCGACGCTGCCGTTCTATTGGTGGAACTACGAGCGCCGCCAGGGGGAGCCGGAAGACGGGCGCACCGAACAAATTCTTCAGTGGTGCAGGAAGCACAAGATCACGACCAAGGGCCACCCGCTGGCCTGGAATTACGTGGATCCATCCTGGCTGCCGAATGAACCCGATTTGGCGATGCAGCTTCAGCTTCAACGCATCAGTCGATGTGCCCGAAAGTTTAAAGGCGATATCGACATGTGGGACGTCGTCAATGAGGCGACACACTACGACCGGGAGCAGATCAAGAAGCGGGCGCCAGTGTTGACCGAGGCCATTCGTAAAATGGGCGTCGAAGCCTACGTTCGCGAGGCGTTCAGGGCGGCGCGGAAGGCCAATCCGAACGCCACGCTGCTGATCAACGACTACCGAACGGATTCGGCATACGCCGATAAGGTGATCTCCAAACTCATCGATGCTAACGGCTGGCCGCTTTACGACGTGATCGGCATTCAATCGCACATGCATGGCGGCTGCTGGTCTCCGAAAAAGACCTGGGAGACCTGCGAGCGCTTCGCCCCATTCGGCAAACCCCTGCATTTCACAGAAACCACCCTGGTTTCCGGCGAGCAAGGCTGGGAGCTCCGAAAAAAACGGGAAGATCCGAATTTCCGCTGGGTGAGCACCTCCGAAGGAGAGAAACACCAGGCCAAACAGGTCGCCGAGTTCTATCGCATTCTCTTCTCGCATCCGGCGGTGGAGGCCATTACCTGGTGGGACTTCACCGACCAAAACGCCTGGCAACGAGCACCGGCCGGCCTGGTGCGGGATGATATGACCCCGAAACCGGCGTATCACGAGCTCATGCACCTGATCAAAGGCCGGTGGTGGACGACGGCGGGTGCGACGGTTGGACCTTTAGGTGACGCGCGCTTCCGCGGTTTCCTCGGAGAGTATGAAGTCAGCGTTCGGATCGGCGACGAGAGACTCAAAGGGACATTCCGGCTCGATAAGAAAACGAGCGGAACGATTGAGGTCCGGCTGAAGGCCTAAGACTGGGAACTATAGTACTCGATTGTTGATTATTTCGACTTGAGGTGGTATCTCATAACATATGAATTTCTGGATAGATTGGGAAGGGGTGGCAGCCTCAAGCGCAGCTTGGGGATGGCTTTTCACACACCATCCCCAAAGCCTTCGGCTTTGAGGCTGCCACCCAGTTACAAATAGACACCCTACAAATTCATCTGCAGAAGAATAGGAGTTGCGCGAATCCGGAACCTTCAATGAAAGGAACAGGTTATGATGAGCCACAAGATGCACAAGGAGCTATTTAGAAACTTTCGATTCGTTTCGATCTTGATAGTGCTTCTTTTGACGACCATGACGATGGGTGCAATTCCTCGCCCCGAACATCCCAGGCCCCAGTTTCACCGGGAGTCCTGGTTAAACTTGAATGGTGAATGGAACTTTGCGTTTGATTTCGACGTCGTCGGCGTCGATGAAGGCTGGGCTCAAGATCCGTCGGGTTTCGATAAGAAAATCATTGTTCCTTTTTGCCCGGAGAGCGAGCTTTCGGGCATTCAATATACGGGTTTCATCCCCGCGGTCTGGTATCACCGCACGTTTACAGTTCCCAAGCAATGGGACGGTATGCGCATATTCTTGCATTTTGGCGCCGTCGATTATGATTGTCGAGCTTGGATCAACGGTACTCAAGTGGGTTGCCACTACGGCGGCTCTTCGTCCTTCTGTTTTGAAATCACCAAGGCACTGCAAGCCGGCGAAAACGACCTGGTTGTCTGCGCGCTTGATGACGTGCGTTCCGACGTCCAGCCTTCGGGCAAGCAAAGTCGGCGGCTCGAATCCCACGGCGTGATGTACACCCGCACGACGGGCATCTGGCAGACGGTCTGGCTGGAGGCCCGGCCGCAAAGTTTCATCGAATCCGTCCGCATCGTGCCCGACCTCGATAAAAGTCGCTTCATCGTGACACCCGTCATACAGAATGGCCGTCGCAGTTTGAAATTTCGAGCGATCCTGTTATCCTCGGCCGGTCAGAAACTTGCGACGGTTCGCGCCTCAGCCGCCAGCGGACTCGCTCATGTCCTCCGGGTACCCAAGCCTCGAGAATGGGGGCCGGACGATCCGTATCTTTATTCGCTCCGGCTTGAGCTGGTGCAAGGCACGCGCGTTGTGGATTCAGTGAAAAGCTACGCCGGGCTGCGCAAGTTCCACATCGAAGGTAACAAATTCTTTCTCAATAATAAACCGATTTTCTTACGCCACGTTCTCGACCAGGGATTCTATCCCGACGGCATCTGGACGGCCCCCAGCGATGCGGCGCTCAAAGCCGATATCGAGCTGTCGCTCGCCGTGGGTTTCAATGGCGCACGGCTTCATCAGAAAGTCTTCGAGGAGCGATTCCATTATTGGGCGGACCAGCTCGGTTACATCACCTGGGGTGAATTCTGCGATTGGGGTGGGGCGCATTCCTTCGTCAATCCACAGGGTATTCACAACCATCAACGGGAGTGGCGGGAGGTCGTGAAGCGAGATTGGAACCATCCGTCGATTGTGGCCTGGACGCCGTTCAATGAGACCGCCGGGGCCGCACGGAGCCGCTTCGAGGCGCATCGTCGTGGCGTCAAAGAGACGGTGGACTTGACCCGCGTCCTGGATCCGACGCGGCCGATTAACGATTGCAGCGGATACGTCCATGTGGAGACAGACATCTTCACCGTCCACGACTACGACCAGAATCCCGAGACGTTCGGAAAACGCTACGCTTCGGTCACGCCCGGCAGTAAAGACGTTTTCATTCGCTTCCCTGAGATTTCCGTGCCCTACGAGGGCCAGCCTTATTCCGTGGACGAGTACGGCGGCACGTTCTGGACAAAAGAGCACGCGAATAAGCCGCCGGCCGGAACCAGCCGGAGCAAATGGGGATACGGTAAGACCGCCGAGCAGGTCGAGACGCTGATCGGCGAGTTGACGCGGATACTGACCGATCATCCCAACATCGCCGGATATTGCTATACTCAGCTCACCGACGTCGAGCAGGAAGTCAACGGCATTTACACCTACGACCGCAGGCCCAAATTCAACGCCGAACGCCTTAAGAAGTTCTTCGGCGCCCCCGCAGCGATAGAAAAGAGAAAAAAATAATCCTATCCTTTAACACATTGGAACAACAGTGACGAAAGGAAAATCCGCGTGACAAAATCGCAGATCAAATTGTACTACAAGAATGTGATGGCCGATGTCATCGGCGACGAGCATGGTATTACTCACAATCAATGGGTTGATCTCGAAAAGAAAGTCGAGCCGCTCATTCCGCTGATGATGAAGGAAGTTGTGGGGCATCAAAGACACCCCAATATCACACCGACGCGGTACGGTTTGCTCCCGGCGAACGAGCAGATTGTTCGCGACGTTAAAAAACATGTCGAGGAGCTTAGGAAGGGATGTCACAATCTCGTTGTTCTGGGTATCGGCGGTTCGGCGCTCGGCAATATTGCCCTCCAGACGGCCTTGAATCCGTATATGTACAATCTCGACGACAAGCAGCGCCACGGCCCGCGCCTGTTTGTCTTTGACAATGTCGATCCGGCACAGTTTGATTCGTTTCTGCGTTGGGTTGTCGAAAGCAACCAGTTAGATAAGACAATATTTAACGTCATTAGCAAATCAGGACAGACCGCAGAGACCGCAAGTCAATTATTGATTGTTCGCCAAATGCTTCTTGATAAAATCGGCCCCGAAGGCTTTCGCCGTCAGGTCATCGCAACGACGGATGCTAAAAAAGGCACGCTTCGTACTCTTGCCGACCAGGCGAAGCTCCGAACGCTCGAAGTCCCCGATGATGTCGGCGGCAGATTCAGTGTCCTCAGCGCCGTCGGCTTGTTCAGTGCGGCCATGTGCGGCATCGACATCGACGCGTTGCTGGCGGGTGCACGCGATGTGCACAAGAGAGTAAGCAACGAGACTTTTAAAGATAATCCCGCAGCGATTAATGCCGCGATCCATTACCATTTCTACCATCGCGGCAAGAAAAATTCGGTCATCATGCCGTATGCCTATGCCCTGAAGGACATGGCCGACTGGTATCGCCAGCTCTGGGCGGAAAGCCTCGGAAAGTCCACGGACCTGGAGGGGAACCAGGTTTTCATCGGCCCGACTCCGATTAAAGCCCTCGGCGCGACAGATCAGCACAGTCAGGTTCAGCTTTACCGGGAAGGACCCAACGACAAGCTGTTCACGTTCCTTCAGGTTGAAATTCTCGACGGTGAGTCCGAACTGGTCATCGGTCCGGCGCCCGACGGCGCCCCCGAGCTCGATTATCTGGCCGGGAAAAAAATGAGTACGCTGCTTAACAGCGAAAAACAGGCGACAGAGTTCGCGCTTTTGCACGACAAACGCCCGTGTCTGACGGTTCTCTTCGACTGTGTCACGCCCTACACGGTTGGTCAGTTTATCTTCTTGTTCGAGGTGACGACGTCCTTCGTCGGGGCTTTATTCAATATTAATCCTTATGATCAACCCGCTGTAGAATTGGGTAAAGAAGCCACCTTCGCCCTTATGGGCAAAGAGGGTTACGAAGATTTTGCACAGGAAATTCAATTGAAGACCGAAATTGATGAAGATTATCTTGTCTGACGCATTTTTGATATTGTATTAGGGATTGCTGGAGACGAACATGGATTATGCAGTCATCATGGCGGGTGGGACGGGCAAGCGGTTGTGGCCGCTCAGCCGGCAAAAACGCCCCAAGCAGGTTTTGAAGCTCCTTGACGGCCAGACGCTTCTTCGCCGCTGTTTCGAGCGTCTGCGACCCATATTTGACCTGAGGAATATCATCGTCCTGACGAACGCCGGCTACGCCGACGTGGTCCGTGAAAATCTCTCGGAACTGCCCTTGAACAATGTTCTCGCAGAACCGACCGTGCGCGATACCGCCGGCGCGGTCGGGCTGGCCGCCACGGTCCTGGCGAAGTACGATCCCGAAGCGACCATCGCCGTGGTGACCGCCGATCAGATCATCGAGCCCGCCGAGGTGCTCCAGCAGGCGCTCAGAGACGGGCTGACGTACGTCAATCATAATCCGGATGATATGATCACTTTCGGCATCCATCCGACATTTGCCAGCACGTCGTTGGGGTATATCAAATGCGCCGATCGCCGCGAGTGTCCCGACTGTCAAAACGAGCTGTACAGCGTCGAGGCGTTCAGAGAAAAGCCGGATGCAAAGACGGCTCAGGAATATCTGGATAGTGGTCAGTACTTCTGGAATTCCGGCATGTTCGTGTGGAAGGCCAGGACGATTTTGGCGAATCTGACAAAGTTTCAGCCCGAGACGGCGGAGCCTCTGGCCATGATTCAGGCCGGCTGGGACGGTCCGAATCAGCAAAAAATCCTTCAGGAGTGGTTTGGGAAACTGCCGAAGATCAGCATCGACTATGCCGTGATGGAAAAAGCCCAGGGCGTTCATGCCATCAAACTGGATTGCCGCTGGCTCGATATGGGCTCCTTCGCCGCCCTGGCTGATATTATCAGCTCCGACAAAGATAATAACATCGTGGTCGCCGGCCAGAGTGAGTTGCTCGATTGCAAAAACAGCATCATCGTCACCGAAGACAAAGGCCACCTGATCGCCGCTATCGGCTTGGAGAATATGGTCGTGGCCCACAGCCCGGATGCCACGCTCATCTGCCATATCGATCAGACAACCAGGATTAAAGATCTGCTCGAGCTCATCGAGCGAAACATCGGCGACAAATTCCTGTGATAAGGAATTGAATATTGACAAATGACGATTGACTATTTGCACATAGGCCCTGGGCTGATTCGTATCATCCTTTCAATAGTCAATAGTCGATAGATAATTTATGCCTTAGGTATAGTCCATCAAAACATGCGCTATCTGGCAATAGATTATGGCACCCGGCGGACGGGACTGGCGATTTGCGATCCTAACGAGACCATCGTCTCCCCGCTGATCGTCCTTCAAAGTGAGCAAACGTTGTCGGAAAAAATCGGCCAGATCGTCAAGGACGAGAGCGTGGAAGCGATCGTCCTCGGGTTGCCTTTGAATATGGACGACTCCGAAGGCCCTCAAACCCAGCTCGTAATGAAATTTGCGGATCAACTACAAGCTCACCTGAAAATCCCCGTTTATTTTCAGGACGAGCGTTTGAGCAGCTTCGGCGCCGAAGAAAAACTCGCCCCGGCCAACCTGTCGAAAGCCGAGAAAAAGAAGCGCCTGGACGCCGTCGCCGCCGCGGAAATCTTAGAAGCCTTCCTCGAACAAAAACGTTGCCAATAGGTGAGTTGACCACGAACAAAATGTTTATATCCACTATAGCGGTTGTTCTCGTCATATCGGCAATGGCCGGAGCATTCACTCCGGCGGGTTATACATCGCCAAAAGACTCCGTCCAGAGAACCATCGCGGCGGTGGAGTATATGCCTCGTGTACCGGAACCTTTGGCGGTGCGGGACTGGCGTGCGATATCCAGGGCCTACTATGAGCGCATACTCGATCCGAATGTGGTGGGCGGTGGTTTTCCCGTTGTGGAAATCAACGCGGAGAATCCTGCGTTTCGTATGAAGTCGTACGTTGGGTGGAAACTCAGTGGTGAGTCGATCACGTGTCTGTCGGCTGTGATCGGGGCGAGATTGGCGGGACTCGATCCGAGAAGCTTCCGCGGCATCGATTATGTCTCTCGTTGCAAGGCTTGGTATGATCCGACGTACGGTTTCTATCGCCTTTCTGTGGGAAACCGTTCGCCTGTCATTCATTCAGGCATTTATGGCTACTGGAACGCTATCCTGGGAACGATGCTGGCGGCGCAATATCCGAAGGACACGCAACTCAGGCATCAGGTCGTGACGGCCGCCAGGGCCTTTCTTACAATCGCTCGCGGCTTAGGCTGTCCCGACCGTCCGAACTATGATGTGCTCGGATGGGATTTCGAGAAAAAGCAGCCGGGAGGACGCAACGAGCCAATGAATCGACTGGGTAACGCTCCAAGTGTCGCCTGGATGCTGCTCGTGGGCGCCGCATTGACGGGGGATGAGGACATGGTCGCCTGCGCCAGAGCCACCCTGCGATGGTATGCGGAGAATCCCGGACGCTATGAAATGACCCATGTGATGGGTCCGCTTGCCGCAGTGCGCCTGAACGCCAGGGGTGGACCGCAGATTGACATCGATCCCATCCTGTCGGCCTGGTTCGGAGACGGGGATCCGAAGTGTCATACGTGGCGCATAACGCGGGGTATGCGATTTGGCAACATCACTTGTGACGGACTGGACGGTGCTCGCTGGGGGGATGACGGCTTTTACGCGTTCACAATGGGATCGCTGCAGGGGCCGGCCTGGTTGATCCCTGTCGTTCGATACGATCCGCGTTATGCGCGTGCGATTGCTCGTTACGCCCTGCACGCAGCCAATTCGGCGCGATTGCTCCAGGGCGAAGGGCTGGACGCAAATCATCAGGATCATGCGAAGTGGAAGACCCGATGGGATCCGAAAAACCATCTCTTCTATGAAGGTCTGAAGTCCTGGGATCCGAGTCCCGGTCGCACTTTGCGCCCCTATGCAACCGGCGATCCGGTTCTTCTTGGATGGGTTCCGGGCCTCTCACCAGTGGATCCAAAAGAGTATTTCATTCAACGGTCCGAGTGGTTTGGAGAGTGTGCCTACAATCTTTCACTGTATATGGGTAATCATGTCGGTTTCCTCGGTGGGATCGTCGATTTGACCGATGTCCCGGGAATTCTGCGCTGGGACTGCCTGGCCACGGACTGGTTTCATCCGCCCGCGTATCCAACTCATCTTTACTACAATCCCTTCCAGAAGCCCCGAACGATCACGTTGCATCTCGATCATGAAGTTGACTTATACGATCTGGTTGCGGGTGCTTTCATCGCCCATAATGCAAAGAGCGGCGATTATTTGACGCTCGCTCCGGACCAGGCCTTGGTGCTCGTTCAGGTGCCGCTCGGCTCCAGGATACAACGCCGGGGAACTCAACTTACGGCTGGTGGTGTTGTCATTGACTTATGTCTGCATTAAGTATTATGATAGTGGAAATTCTTGCGACAGAACGCCGCAAGTGAAGAAGGGAGAAAATGATGAGACGATTGATCGAATTATTGAAGGGGACAATCATGAATCGCACACTTGGTACAGAGCTACTGATCCGTGTTGGCCTGCTTGTTGCAGCGCTGTTCTTGTTTCAGTCAAACGGGCCTCGTGCTCGCGCAGCGGATGAGATGAAAAGCGAGGCCGTCGAAACGCTCAAGGCGGGTCAGAAAATCGGCCAGTTGACGATCCCCGAGGGCGTCGTCGTCCTTCCCGACATCGCCTATCGCAAGGGACACGAACGCTGGAAGCTGGACCTGGCGATGCCGGTAGAAATGGGCAACGAGCCGCGGCCGGGGATCGTTTTCGTCCACGGCGGCGGCTGGCGAGGCGGCGACAAGCGCAGGGCCAATTTCCTGGGGCCGGCTCTCGATTTCACCGCCAATGGCTACGTGTGCATCTCAACGAACTATCGTCTGCTCAGCCACGCCCCATTCCCAGCGTGCGTCGAGGATGTGAAGTGCGCCGTGCGCTGGCTTCGCGCGCATGCCAACGACTACAACCTCGATCCCAACCATATCGGCGCCTATGGCAATTCGGCCGGAGCGCATTTGGTGGCCATGCTCGGGCTTTGTCCGGCCTCGGCGGGGCTGGAGGGCGACGGACCGTGGCAGGAGTATTCCAGCATGGTCCAGGCCGTCGTCTGCAGCGCGACGCCTTCCAATTTTCTGGTTCCCATGAACGACCGCGTCCGGCCACAGCCGCCATCGAGCGGGCCGCAAGAAAGAAGCCGCGGGCGGATTGGCGGCAATTTCTCCGACGAGATGCGCAAGAAGATGTCGCCGATCACCTATGTCTCGGCCGATGCCCCGCCGTTTATGATCGTCCACGACACCTCGGACAGAACAGTCGCGGTTCGTCACGGGGATGACTTGCACAAGGCGCTCAAGGACGCGGGGGCCAAGGTCGTCACCTACCTCCGCTATGACGACGGGTACGGCCACGGCGTGTGGGGAGGCAACGCCGCGGCGTTGGGTCCGGCGCGGGAGATCTTCTTCGCTCGACATCTGAAGAAGGTCGGCCAACGCGTATCCTCCCGGCCCTCCGGTCGGCGCAATACTCAAAGGCAAGAGCAATTCTGATTGAAACATTCAGATTTTAGAATGGATTTGCATTCACCACGAATGAACACGGTTATGATTAACCGCAAATGAACGCGGATAACGCAGAGAAATAGTCAATAGTCAATTGTAAATAGTCAATGGTAAGGTCTCCTGTGTTCTGTCTCCTGTATTCTGTATTCTGTTTTTTCTGATTCTTTCCCCCCCACTTTTTCCTTGCTCAAAAAGGCAACGGCATCTATAATTATCATAGAGATTCTAACAGCTTTGAAGCGGCAACGTCGTACCTTGTGTTCTTTTGCTTTACGTCGAGAGGTTTGAAATGTTATACGGAAACTATATATATGGTTATGCATCTACGTCGAGTAGGCCGTAGGGATCTCTGTGGTGCCGATTCTGACTTGGTGGCTTAGTAATGATAGTGATACGGTTTGCTTCTCACACGTGTCGGAGTGAGAGTCAAATTGTGGAGGATCTGCCATGGATTACGATAAGATTGATGCGGAACGTCGGGCAATATATGGATTTCATCACGGCATCAGTAACTACAAGGGTTGGCTGAGTCGGCTCTTTGAAGAGTCGACTCTCTACCCGTATTTGAATCTGCTCAGGCAGGAAGTGCGGGACCTTCTCTACAAGAAGAGTCTCTTTGGTAAGGTTGTACCGGCTTTCTCAAAGCATCTGCGCATATCCAACCTCGTGAACACGCTGATCGGCCTTGACATATTCAAGCCCCCTTCAAAAGGAGAATCGTTTGTCGACGAGCTTGCGAGTATCATCCTTGAAGACCTGGAGAGCCGAAAGAGTCTGAATTCTCGAATTGAGAATGTGCAGAAAAAGCTGCGAAAGCAGAGGCTCTACATTAGCGGCCTTTCCTATCCGATCCATGGTCAGGAGGAACATCCTACGCTGAGAGATTTGGCCGCCAGCGCTGATGGAAAGTTCGTATCCCTTGAAGGTCTTCTGAATCACGTCGAGGCCATTGGAGCTCTAAATCCTGCTCTGGAAAAATCCTTTTCGGGTAGTGGCATCTCATGGATTCTTTCCGACTTTCCTTTCTTCAGTATGGTTCCTGACAATCCGAACTACGATGGCAACGTTGTCGCAGTCGCAATGGACGATAAGATCTGTAAGCTTCTCGAAGGGTCTGTTCCCTTCAGAAGGACTACGGGCTGGTATCCTTATGTCCGGGTCTTTGGCACCTATCGGTCGTCGCTTTCTCCCAAGTTCTCCTCAATAGGGGTCATTGAATGGTGCTGGATGATGTTCCGAAGGTCTCTCTCCTTCGAGGACATCCCGAACTTGCTGGATATTGTCCTCCACGACCAACATCATCGTGATAATGCGTACCTCCCATGGCTGGATACACAGCATTCCCGAGACATCTTTCTGTTCCTAAGTGCGATCCAGCTTGCTTACGAAGCCCATGGGCTGAAGTTTGAAGATGTACGTCCTGACATCCGGGCATTAGCCGAGGAGGCTCTGAAGTTAACCGTGTCGTCCGCCCCGCAAGAGATCACGACTTTTTTTAGCAATGCATAACGAAGGCTTGCAGCCGACCGTTGCTCCGTTAGGCTCCGCAGTAGCAAGAAACTAAAAAAGAAGCTGGAAAATCAGGGACCGTCATTCGTGACTGTCTCTGGCAAATCTCTTGGTGTTTCTCTCGTCCTTAATATTGATCGAAACACAGCAATTCCAAGCATCTATTCGTCCCTACAAGCTTGCGCTGAGTCCGGTTGGATTTGATAAATCGTACTAATATACCCATTCCAATTGAAAATCCTTACTTGCCTATTTTGTATGTCTTTTTAGAATAGAGAGTTAAGCATTGTATGATACTGAAAACCTATCTGGAATGGGTATAATTCTGTTGAGAGGATGCAGAATCGCTTCTGCAATGCCGGAAATGGCTCAAAACAAGCCCAAAAAAAATTAAAAAATTCCAGAAAATCATTTGACATGAGAAAGCGTGAGGTGCATAATATGCGCAACATAGCGGGGAACGCTAGTAAGCCGGCCGACGAAGTGCTCCGGCCATGTATATTTAATTTTTAAAAACTTGTTCTTTCTACAATTCGCTGTCGGATCCCGGTGTTGAGAGCACGAGCGACATCACAGTGGGAAAGAACGCAGGCATAGGGAGCCACGAGAATGTTCGTGATCCTAAAGCTGCGTTCGTCCCGTTGGCTCCCTATGGAGGAAGCTAACGGGCATGGACGACAGCAACGACAATAGAATACGCCCTGATTTCAGTGGTTTCAACGAGCTTTGGGAGCAAAAGCGCCTTGGCATCGTTGAATCCTTGGCGAGCCTGGCGCGCCATTCAGCATCAAAAGCCGGAATACTATGTTCGATCATCGCTCTTTCTTATATCGCAAAGAAGATAGTTGAGGCTGGTAATGAGCTTATCCCATTGGCACTTTTTGGAGCACTGGTTGTTGCGGCAATGATTATTGCTTTAGCCGTTACCGTATTCCTTGTAGAGCTACGAAGCAATGCCCAGATTAACAAGAAATCGTTCGATAAATCGACTGAACCTACAAATGAGCGACAATGTTCGGAAAAGACTGGAGAAACTACGTGACGAGATTGATGCAGATAGTTTAGCGGAGGTTATTCGTAAATCACTGGCTACCTACGAGTTTCTATTTGACCAAACAAAGAATGGGGGAAAGGTTATTATAAAGTCATCAGGCGGAGAAAAAGAAGTTATCCTGCTCTAATCACCAATTCCAAGCATCTATTCGGTCCTTATCTTTTCAGACAGGATAAACAGGATTTACGGGATAGGGTGCGGTGCATCGTACCAATTTTGTTTGATCTCGTCGAAGATATACGGTAAAATATTATCATAAAGGCTATGGATATCCTTGTTCGAATAAAGCGTTTAGTTGTTTCCCGGCGAGTCCTTTTCACTGAAAAGGCGGAGATCGAGATGGCGAGGGACGCCCTTACGCCGGAACTGGTCTATGAGGCGATCCTGAATGCGCCGGCGATATTCAAGGTATTGCGTTCTCGCAATCCTAAAGGCGGAAAAAGTGAAAGGCTTTACGTTATCAAGGGATTAACATTTGACGGAATGGACGTTTACACTAAAGGTAAAATATTAAGAAAAGAAGGAATTGACGTTTTTTATGTCCTCATCTCATCCAAAAAAAGCACCGACATCTGAGGCGTTTCCTTGCCCAGAGTGCGGAAAGAACCGGATGGTTCACGTCGTCGAAACGTGCAGGCTCGAGGACGGGCTGATGATAAAGAAGCTGGCGCACTACAAGTGCCAATCTTGTGGTTCGCATTTCTTTGACGATGATGCGATGCATCGTATCCAGGATGCACGTGCATCGCACGGATCATTGGCTCAATCTTGCTGATAGCTCTGGTCGTGTAAAGAACTCAGAAGCTGTTTATCAGAGAATTGTGAGCTTAGCCATCCCTTACGGGAGTGCGATTCATCGCCACTCTACCTGTTTATCCTGTAAAACCTGTCTGTAGAACAGGAAAATGGCATTTGACCGTGTAAATCCGGTCAATTCTTTTTTGTGGGGCGGGGAAAAAGTTTTGCAAAACCGATATAGTTGGTTATAATTCTCAGTTTAAGTATAGAAAGATGAAGATGTTGTGAAAGTGGATTTAGAAAGGATACGTCTGAAAGATGCTGACGAAGCAGGAAAAAGAGAAGATAATAGACGATTTCGAGGTGCATGAGGGGGATACCGGCTCGCCCGAAGTGCAGATCGCCCTTTTGACCAAGCGGATTAATGACCTAACCGAGCATCTCAAGACTCATCGTAAAGACCATGCATCCCGGCGGGGCCTGCTGAAAATGGTCGGAACCCGATCTGCGTTGCTCAAGTACGTGAACAAAAAAGACACCCGACGTTACCAGACGATCATCTCCCGGCTTGGTTTGCGGAAATAAATGAGCACAAGATCTCCCGTCTGCCCGGCATGAACGGATACGCGCCGAACATCCTTCGCAGCGGGAATGAACGATGAGGCAAGATATGACAGATGTGTGTAGAGTTGAAAGAGAAATTGGGGGCAGAACCTTATTTATCGAAACGGGCAAAATCGCCAGGCAGGCGGACGGAGCCGTCGTCGTTCATTACGGCGATACGGTCGTCCTTGTCGCCGCGGTGACGGCGCCGCCCAGATTTGACGATATTGATTTTTTCCCCCTGAGTGTGGAATACCGCGAAAAGCAAAGTGCGGCCGGGAAGTTTCCGGGCGGATTCATCAAGCGTGAGGGAAGGCCGAGCACGAAGGAAACCCTGACCGCCCGGCAGATCGACCGGCCGATCCGGCCGCTCTTCCCGGAAGGATACTTCCAGGAAGTGCAGATCATTGCCAATGTGTTGAGTGCCGATCGCGAGAACGATCCCGATATTCTGGCCATGATCGGCGCCAGTGCGGCATTAACCATCAGCAAGATTCCGTTCCTCGGACCGACGGGGGCGTGCCGATTGGGCCGGGTCAACGGTGAGTTCGTGGTTAATCCCACGCATAAGCAGCTTGCCGAAGGCGATCTGAGCCTGCTTCTGGGCGGCCGCAAAGACGCGATGAATATGATCGAGGTCGGTGCGAAAGAGCTGCCGGAAAACGTGATTGCCGATGCGATTGCCGCGGCACAGCAAACCGTTCGCGTGGTTTGCGAGATGATCGAGGAGTTGCGAGAGAAGGTCGGCGTTGAAAAAGAAATTCCTCTCGTGGAAACCGACGAGCAGCTCCATTCAAAAATTCAGGCCCAAATTTCGGATAAGTTGTACGATTTGAAACAGATCGCGGATAAGCAAGAGCGAAAGACGGCTATAAAAGAACTTTTCGAACAGGTGATGGCGGAGTACTGTCCGGACGAGGACAATCCCGAATCACCGAACGAAAATAAATATGACAAGGGGATGGTCAAGCGAATCCTCCATACCGTCGAGGGTGAGGTGGTCAAGAAGCTGCTCCTGGACGGCAAACGGTCCGACGGCCGGGGCTACAATGACGTGCGTCCCATTACCTGTGAGGTTGCGATTTTACCGAGAACCCACGGTTCGGCGCTCTTTACGCGCGGTGAAACGCAAGCCCTCGTGAGCGTGACGCTCGGTACGATCCGGGATGCTCAGATCATTGACGGCCTCCAGGATGAGTACGCTCAGAACTTCACACTGCACTATAATTTCCCGCCGTTCTCCGTCGGCGAGGTCCGTCCGGTTCGCGGTGTCGGGCGAAGGGAAATCGGGCACGGGGCCCTTGCGGAAAAGGCGCTCGAGGCGGTCAGGCCCCCGGACGAGGAGTTCGCCTATACGATCCGGATCGTCTCGGATATTACCGAGTCGAACGGTTCCAGCTCGATGGCCTCGGTGTGTGGCGGCTCGCTAGCGCTGATGGATGCGGGCGTTCCGATGATCAAGCCCGTGGCCGGCATTTCGATTGGCATGATTAGTGATGGGAGCGGCCGGCATGAACTCCTGATCGATATCGCCGGAGAGGAGGATCATTACGGGGAAATGGATTTCAAGGTCGCCGGCACGACGGAGGGGATTACGGCGATACAGCTTGATATCAAAGCGGAAGGGCTCGCGCATGACGTCATGGTCGAGGCCCTGGAGCGGGCCAAAACCGCCCGGATGGATATCCTGAACACGATGAGCCGGGCGATCAGCCAACCCAGGGCGGAATTGAGCGTGTATGCGCCGAAACTGGTCAGTATTGAAATCGATCCCGAGCTGATCGGCAAAGTCATCGGCCCGGGTGGCAAAGTGATTAAAGGCATTCAGGAAGAGACCGACACGACGATTGAGGTCGAAGAGGACGGGACGATCTATATTAGTTGTCTCGGCGGGGACGGCCACTTGAAGGCCAGAGAGATTATCGAGATGATAACGCAGCCGCCTCAGGTCGGGCGGATTTATGAAAAATCCAAGGTCGTTTCTGTCAAGGATTTTGGAATCTTCGTTGAAATCCTGCCGGGCGTCGAAGGCTTGTGCCATATTAGCGAATTGAGCGAGGGCTACGTGAAGAACGTTGAGGACGTGTGCAAAATGGGGGACATTATCCCCGTCAAGCTGATCTCCATCGACGACCAGGGCCGACTGAAACTCTCCCGAAGGGCCGCCCTGGCGGAGACGAAGAAAAAAGAAAAAGCAAAGGAAAAATAAGTGCTGCATTTTGTTGGCGGTTTTGTTATTGGCTTACTGACCGGCGCTGTAGTATTTCTATACATCAAACGCTTCACAACGCAAACGGACAAAAATCAGCATCTCGTACAGCTTGAGGAATTGAGCAAGCTCACCGGCGGGCTGGCCCATGAAATCAAAAACCCGCTCAGCACTATTAAATTGACGCTTGATCTTGTGAGCGAGGAACTGGAGGAATTAGGCGCCTTACAATCAGAGCCATCGCGCGCCGGGGGAAATGACAGGGCACTCCAAAGAGCCTACAGACAAATTGGTATCATTCAAAAAGAAGCCAACCGGCTCGAGCAAATCCTCGAAGACTTTCTTCATTATATCGGTCGAACCGAACTGCGGCTTGTTAGTTCAGACATCAACGAGCTTGTTGGCGATATGATCGATTTCTATACGCCACAGGCTCATAGCCATTCAGTGACGATCCGTCAGGGCTTGTCCGCCGAACCGTTGATTTGCAGGATTGATGCAGATATGTTAAAACAGGTCATGTTGAATCTGTTTATCAATGCCCAGCAAGCTCTGACGAATGGTGGTGAGCTCATGATTCGAACGGATCGGCAGAAAAACGATGCGGTCATTCAAATTAGTGATACCGGCCGCGGGATTCCACCGGATCAATTGCCGCATATTTTCGATGCGTATTATTCGTCACGGCCACGCGGTAGCGGCTTGGGTTTACCCACGGCCAGGAAGATCATCGAAGCCCACAACGGAACGATTAGCGTGGACAGTGAACCCGGCAAAGGAACGTCATTTATGATCAAGCTGCCGCTTCAGATCCCGTGAGGTGCATATTTGAAGCCAAAAACAGGGGTCATTTTGATTGTCGACGACGAGCGTGATCATGCTGATGGCATGGTCGAAGCGCTCGAGAAGCAATGCGAAAAGGCGATGGCCGTCTATACCGGCAAAGATGCCCTGGAGATTCTCCGCAACCAGGAAATCGACGTTGTGGTGACTGATCTGAAGCTGGATGACGATGTCGATGGATTGGGCGTGCTTGAAGAGGCCAAAAAGCACGGCGACCGGACGCAGGTGATCCTGGCGACCGCCTACGCCACGATTGAGACCTGCAAGGAGGCCATCAAACGCGGAGCGTACGATTATCTCGTCAAGCCGATCGATATCGGTCAGCTTCGCACCCTTGTGAGCCAGGCGGTCCAAAAAGCTTCCGCTGCTTTCGCAAGCCGTGCGAGAAAGCCCAAAGCGGACAGGGAAGATTTTCTATTCGAGGGCGTTCGAGGCAACAGCCCGGCCATGAAGGGCATCTTCGAGGTCCTC
>Ga0272442_10005158_pt1 | contig 17575 bp, 27 predicted proteins | sample SSMForm2O_FD_200262 | JGI IMG/M metagenome (GOLD analysis project Ga0272442, IMG submission 200262) | Marine sediment archaeal communities from Little Sippewissett salt marsh, Falmouth, MA, United States - SSM-Form-2O | ecosystem: Environmental > Aquatic > Marine > Wetlands > Sediment ... | reverse complement strand
TTAGGGAGTTCTGCCATATTATTTAATGGAAATGGTTATTTAAATGCAAGTGATAGTAATAGTTTAAATCTTACAAATGGTTCTATTTCTATGTGGGTAAACAGAAGTTTTGCTAATGGGACTGCTTATTATTTGTTTAGAAAAGGATTATATTCAGACAATGATAATACTCATCAATTTACTTGTAGGTGGGACTCTACTAATAATTTTTATTGTACTATTGGAACAGGTGGAGGTTCAGTTGGTTTAACTGGTGTAAGTGCAATCACACCTCACAAATATCATCATTTAGTTTTTACTTGGAACTCCTCATCTTTAGTTCTTTATATTGATGGAATCCACGATGCCACACAAACCCATAGTGCCTTACCTATTTCAAGTACAGGAGAACTTTCATTTGGATATGGAAGAAGTGCTACTTCTACTTTAAATTGGACTGGTTCAATGGATGAAATAGGTTTGTGGAATAGAAGTCTTACATCTGTAGAGGTTGGAGAACTTTATAACTCTGGTTCAGGAATAATGAATCCTAAATCAGCAACTACATCCTCAATTGTTACAACTTTAATTACTCCTACTAATGATGAAGCATTATTCAATAATCCAATAACTTTTAATGCTTCAATATATCCAGTATCATTAAACTTAACAAATGCTACATTATATATTTGGAAAAGTGGAACAATATTTAACCAAACAACTAATGCAATTTCAAGTGAGAGTACAAATTCTACTACTTGGGAGATTTATTTCTCAGAAGGAGATACTTACACTTGGAATGTATATGGTTGTGGTATAAATAATACTTCTGGAAGTTATTGTTCATGGGGTACTTCTAATTATTCTTTTTATTATAATAATATTTCTGTTACTAAGTTTGGATTATGTAATTCTACTTTAAATGTTCCTTACTTAAACTTAACTTTCCAAGATGAAAGTGATAGTTCAACTATTAATGCTTCTATCTCCTCTGCAACATTTTGGTTATGGTATGGAAATACAAACAATAACATAACTTACACCTTTTCAAATTCAACTGAACACTTTAGTTATGCTTTTTGTTATGATCCTGCTTATAAAGGTTTGAATGCAAGTTATAGTGTTGACTATAAAAGTACAGGGTTTCCTCAAAGAACTTATAATTCTGGTATAACTAATTTATCTAATTCAACAACTAATACAGTACTACAATTATTGGGGACAAGTGATGGAATTTATGTAACTTTTCAAGTAGTTAACTCTGCTGAACAGCCTGTTTCAGATGTAAGTGTAAATGCCACTAGAAAGATCGGAGGTGTTACAACTCTTGTAGGGTCAGGAGAAACAGGAGATGATGGTGGAATAACTTTCTGGTTAAATCCAGATTACTACCACACCTTTACATTCATAAAGTCAGGTTATGATACTTATACTACAAGTTTATATCCTACACAATCAAGTTATACAATTAATTTAGGTGGGAGTTCTGCTTCTGAGTATAATGATTATCTTAGAGGTATACTTTACAGAATTTCACCTACAAATGATACTTTATATGTAAATAGGACTTCTGGATTACCTACTTTTACTTTTACTCTAAATTTAACTTCTGATTACTGGACTGTAACTGAGTGGGGTTTTTATTTAAAGAACTCCACATATAATATATTAGATTATTCAACTTCTACTAACAATGGTGGAGGACTATCAAATACAATCAATGTAGGAAACTATTCTAATATTATTATGGAATATTATTGGGTAATCAATGGAAATTATACAAATGGTACAAGGTTCTATGCTATTCTTTCTGTAGAAGGAACAGATTGGAGTATTAAGAACTTCTTTACTTCCATTAAAAGTTATTTAACTCAAGATATTTTTGGGTTAGATAATTTTGGACTAGCAATCATAATATTTTTATTCATATTTGTCTTTACAGGAATAATGAGTTATAAATTTGGAGTTACATCTCCTGCTGCAATCTCTGCACTTGTGTTTTCATTAGTTTTGTTCTTAGATGTGGGACTCGGGTTACTTGATTCATTAAATCCAGTGGAAAGAATACCACATTTTCCATCATTTGCCTTTGGATTAATAATGATAATATTGATTATTAGGGAGGGATTAAGATGAAAGTATGGAATTATGTGTTTTTATCTACTTTCCTTGCATTAATACTAGAATTTTCAGGGATACCAGTTGCTACTAACCTACTTAATTATATTGGATATAGTTCTGATGGTTTAAATTTAAAGACAGGAGCAATGTATCTAGCAATATTTGGTGGTGGAGGAATCTTAATAGGATTGGGAACAGCGATTGTAATTGGAACTCTTACAAGGTCTACTGCTGAGAATTATGTTATATTACCTTTTATTATAGCTGGAACTACTTTGTTTTTGTCAACTTTCATAGGTGTTATTATAGCTGCACAGTCTTTTGGATGGATTTTTTACTTAATATTAGTAATTATGGGTTCACTTTCAGTAGGATTTGTTTATGCCTTAGTTGAACATTTCAGGGGGACTGATTAAAATGCCACTAAACAATACATGCACAGGGTTTATTGAACCTTTAGACTTTCAATGTTTATTTATAAATTTATTTGCAGGAAGTATGGAGCTTTTTACATTTCTAGCTTTTATATTTATAGCTGGGTTAGGTGCTTATTTTAAAATGCTAAACATTGTAGTAATATTAATGTTTGGTGTTTTTATATTTATTTTAGGGCAATATCTTCAAGGAATGTACTTTTTGTTTGTAGTAATCTTTGCATTGATTGCTTCGTATTCAATATCTAAATTAGTTAAAACATAAGCCCTATTTATAAATAAAATTACAGGTAATAGAATATGAGTATCCGGGACATTATTAATAATTGGAAAGAGAAAAGAGAGATTAATAACCAACAGTTTAAAGAAATGGAAAGGGAGTTTCTTTTAAGGAAGAAACTAGAAGACAGACAAAAATCATCAAATGAAAGAGAGTTGGAGAAATTTATGAAAGAAAAGAGAGAAGAAGATATTAAAAGACAACTTAATGAATTTAGGAATAAACAGAGGAATGAGATGTGGAGAGGAAATTCAATACTTAAACAAAAGAGTATATTAAAAAATGAAAGACCAATCCTTAAAGAGAAGAATATCTTTCACTTGAAAGGAAATATGTTAGATAATGATATAGGAGTTTGGAAATGGTAAAAATAAATTTAAAAAAAATTAAGAAGACACTGAATAAAAAGTCCAAGTTTAAAAGAGTATTAAAAAAGCCAAAGAGAATTACTGTAAAAGTAGGAGAATATAAACCTGCACAATATATCTCAACTTTTTTCAAAGATGAGTGGGAAGAGACTAAACAAAATATGTTTTTAAAATGATAATCAATGTTATGGAGGGGAGTTTAAAGAATGAATAAGAAAGGACAAATAGGAGTAGGAGTATTAATAGTTGTATTTGTTGGTGCGATTGTTGCACTTACACTTTATTTAGCTACAGAACAAGAGATTGGAAAAGTGAGCGTTGAGTTTGAAGCAGTTAATACTAGTTATACAGCACCAGCGGCTGGGTCAAGTATAGATTTAGAAGGGCAAGAATTGTTGAGTACACCAGTTGTTATTAATTGTACTGATGAAGTAGTTTTAAATTCAGGAAATTATACTATTACAGAAGCAGTTGGGGACAGTGGAGTTAAAAGTATTGTTTACACAACAAGTACTGGTAGTTTATCTGCTAGCGAGTGTGTAAATGTTTCTTATGAGTATGGACCTGATGGATACTTAGACGGAAGTAATAGAACAATAGCAGATTTAATACCTATTGTTGCAGCTTTGGCTTTGATTGTATTTGTGTTAGTGAAAAGCGGAGTTATCGAGTCAGTTAACAGACTAAAATAAAATGTCAACTACTAAAAGTCTGTTGAATGTTAGCTGGGGCTTAGGAACTATAGCCCTAGCTAATGAGAATTTGAAACTGACTAAAAAGAAAAAGGTAACTACTAAAGATATTGTTTCTACAGGTATGAAGAATATAGTAGGAACTTCATTACTCTTAGAACAACATAAATTGATAGAGAGTTTAGATTGAAACTAAGAACAAAATTACTAGTTAAAACAGCATGGTTATTTTCTATAGTTGGGCTTATTAGTAAACGAGATTATGCACATCATAGGTTTAATATGATGATGTGTGATGCTTTAGAATGAAGAAGTTAATATTATTTCTAATTTGTTTTGTTTTGGTGGGGGTGGTGGGGGTTCTTGGAGCTGTAGAGTGTACTAATATACCTACTGAGGATTGTATTTGTAATCAATCTGGTAAGACTTACGAATTTGATGGTGGTACTTATTATTTTAATGGTACTAGTTCAGGTGGAGCTATTCAAATAACTAATGATAATATAGTCTTAAATTGTAATAATTCTATCTTAATTGGAAATAACTCAGCTAGCTCAAAATCAATATACATACATTTACGGAACAATGTATCTGTTAGAAATTGTGAGGTTAGAAATCATTATTATGGAGTTTTTTTGAGTTATACTAATAATTCTTACCTAGAGAATATAACTAGTAAAAATATTAAATGGTCACCTATTGTACACGGAGAAAATAATATTGTGAGAAATTCATACTGGGAGAATTTTACTTCTTATGCTTGTACATTTGAGGGTACTTCAAACAATACTTTAGAATATAATGTATTTAATTCAACAGAACTTTTTGGAACTCAGAGAATTTTGTTCCTAAATGATAAAAATAGTATTAACAGCACTAATAATAAGATTATTCATAACTTATTTTTTGGTAATGACTTGGCAGAAAATGGGATAGCAGATTATGATTTTGGAAGTTTTTTGTTTGTTTGGAATAATACTATGGATAAAATTAAAGGTAACTCTATTACTATTCAAAATGCTAGTAATAACAGAATTGAAAACAATACTATAAAAAACAATAATCTTGGGTCAGCTTCAATTATTATTCTTGAAAATAAAAATATGATTTTAAACTCAAATAATGTTATTATAGGTAATTACATTATAAATTCTAGTCTAGATTGTATAAGGCTCAATAAATTAAATGGAAATAATACTATATTATTCAATACCCTAGAAAGATGTAGATTTGGAGTATATCTAACAAATGCTTCTGATAATACAATAAATAATAATAATTTCAATGGAAGTTATAATACGGGTGTTACTAACAGAGCAATAGGGGTAGAAAGAGATAGCAATAACATCTTAATTGAAAACAATACTATATTAAATAATGATGTAGGAATAATTATTTGGAATTGTACAAATCCAATTATTAGAGGAAATTATGTTTTCAATTCTACTTTAAACAATGATGGTTATAATGTTGCTTTGAGATTCAGAGAAGTTATAAATGGAACTATGGAACACAATATTGTTAATTTATCCAGCACAGGTATTCTAATTAGAAAAAGTAATTTTACAACATTGGCTTATAATAATATAACTTTAGTAAAAGAGGGACACAAATTTTATAATTATTTTGATGTACCTGCTGGAATTTCTATATTAGAATTGTATGAAACTTGGTTAGGTGGAGGAGATGAAATGACAACAGATGACAATATTTCATTTGTAAGTGGATATGCTTCATATAATGTAACTGTTGTAGGAAATAAGTTTTATAATACTAATGTTTTTTTAAGGGCACAAGGAACTATAAACTTATTTCATGATTTAAGTTCTAATGATTATTGGTACAGAAGCCACAAATTCCCAACTTATTTAGTAGACAAGGATGAATATTATATAAGTAATAGCTATAATAATGTAAGTTTAGTAAATTCTACAGGAGAATTAGATTTAATAGCAATTCAAGGATATTACGGAGGTTATCACCGAGATAATAAATATTCATTTACTAAAACTTATAGTTTTTATCATAATACTAATTTGACAATATCTAAAAACTCAAATGTATATTCACTAACATCCTCCAACTCATACTACAACTGCACAATATCAAGTGGAAGTATACTAACAAACTCCCAAGCAAACTTAACATTACAACCAAATAAATATTGCTATATAGGATATTAAGATGAAAAAACTAGTATTGATATTAGGTTTAGTAATGATTTTTGTAAGTGGGGTTCTTGGGGTTGAGTGTAATGCTGATTTAACACAAGGTGGAAATAGTTGTACTGTATCTGCTTCATTGACTTTGAATGGAAGTTATGTTGTTAGCGGTAATAATTCTAATTATGGTTATATTATTATAAATGCTCATAGTGTTTTTTTAGATTTAAATAATACTGAACTATATGGAAACTCAACGACTAACTCTAAGTCTTGGGGTATTAAAATAGATGGGAAATATAATGTTACAATTAAAAACGGAGTAATCAGAGACTACACAAAGTCTATCGTAGCTCAGAAAGCCAGTAACGTGACTTTAAAGAATATTACGTTTTATAATTACTCCACTGCAATACATATATTTAACAACAATTCTTTAATAACAGAATGCAATTTTTACCAAAATGAGAGTGGAAGTGAATATGCTATAGATCTAGAAAGGTCACATAACCATAATATATCTTTTAATATTTTTAATTACACACAAGGGATTGATGGAGATTCTGCTTATAATGTAACTATTGAATCAAACAATTTTTCAACAGGTGTGCAAACTAACGCAATTTATTTTTATAGAATGGGGATGAATTATAGTATTATTAATAATTATTTTCATGATGGAAAGAATCAAGTTGACTTTTTAACTGTGGGAAACATAAACACAAGCAATAATAAGTTTTATAACTTAACTAACTTTTTTGCTTATAGATTTAAACACTCTGCAGGTATCACTGTAGATAATGATAAGTTTGATTATATGGGGAAAGCAATTCATCTACATAACGCAAGTAATGTTTACTTAAAAAACTTTAATGCAAGCAGATTAATTACAGGTAAAGATGGGTGGGATGTTGGAATTGTGATTATGAACGAGTCTAGAAATGTATTTTTAAGAAACTTTAGAATAGAAGATTCAGATAGAGGAGGAGTTTGTGTGATGCAGAATCACTATCCTGTTTCTATTAAAGATGGTTACATTAATATAAGAAGTAATGCAGATAAAGTTGCCGATGGAGATACAGAGCTACATTATAGAGTTCCTGCAGCTTTAAAATTAGGACAAGAATGGAATTATTGGCATCCAACTCTATATGGATGGGAAAATGATACTGCGAATAATTTAACTAATACTGGAGTTTCTAATATTAAAATAGAAAATATTACATTTGGAGATAATGTACAAGTCTTATTAAAGTTACAAAATTATTCTAATGTTACTTGGGATAATTCTATCTCAAATTATTGGTTCAGGAAGTTTCAAACCCCCACTTACCTATGGCAACCAGAAGAATATTATATTAAAAATACTGCTACTAATGTAAGTTCAGTATATAACTTAGCTTATTTAGATTTATTTGGAATAGCTTATATGAATATCCAAAAGACAAGGTTTAAGTTATTTAGTGATTATTTGTACTTTCAAAATGTAATGGATATACAGAATCAGACTATTGTGTATAATTTAACAAGTTCAAATAGTGTTTATAACTGTACATTAAGCAGTGGAAGCATCTTAGTAAATACACAAGCAAACTTAACATTACAACCAAATAAATATTGTTATATAGGATATTGAAAGGAGGTTTAAAAGAAATGAAAAAACAAATCTTAACAACAACAGCACTGGTTTTAATAGCTCTTGCTATAATGCCAATGACATTAGGGTTGACATTAAGCCCTACAACTACTTTGAATGCTACATTGACAAATGCTTCTGTAACTGTTATAAGTCAGAGTATAGTAGTAGATGCAGCTGTGGTTACTGACTATGGAGTTGAGTTGCATAATGTGAGTTATACCAATGGCGAATTGACAATAACTTATACAGAAATAGTCAATCACACAACAGCAAATACAAATGTAGATACAGCAAATTTTATAAGAATAACTAGTAGTTCAGATGAGAGTAAAACATTCTCAAGCTCATTGTTAGATTATAATGCAGAAGTAACTTTTAATGTAAATAATTGTGAAAACATTGGGAAAATAACTCATGTAGGTTCAGCAGGTTCAGTAGAATATTACTCAAGTGATTATACTTGCTCATCAAACCAAGTAACTTTAACATTGACAGATGTGGGAGATGGAGACACACTGGCAATTGAATATGCTTGTTCAAGGTTTACTATACTAGGTTACAGACTTATAATCTTATTAAGTGCATTAGCTATAATATCATTCATTGCTTATACAGTATATAAAGAAGGACTAAATGGATTAACTTTAGGCAAAATAATAGTCCTAGCAGTGACAATAATAGTAGCTGTTGTAATGTGGGTAGCTACAGGACAACAAGCTAGTGCAAGTTGTGGAGTAATACATACTTAAACAAAATGGTTAAAAGAAAAAGAAAGAAAAAGAAGAAGAGGTAATTCGTTTAAACGAATATCTATGTACTAAAATGATTATTATAATTTGAATGCTCACCTGTCACCATACTATCACCTCTTTTAGCCCACACAGAGTTTCCTGATGGTTTTTCTCAAGGTTCTTCCAAAAGGTTGAGTTCAAAACTGGGGTGAGGGTTAAGTGAACTTATAAAACTCTGTGCAGGGTTTCAGAAATAGTTCTAATTCGCGTTTAAATCAATTCTGAGAAGGTTTTTTTATGTTTTATATAGATTATCCTATCTTATTTTATTTAACCAACTTCTTCAGTCCATTAATAATAAAACACTCTCTGCAATAATATTTATTATTATACTTGAAAGTATCAACCTGTCTCTTGATTATCTTGTGACATTTTTTACATTTTCTTGGCATTTTTAATAAAACTCCACTCTTAATTGTCCATCTTTAGGTTTAGATTTAAATTTAAACTCAGCATACCAAAAATACTCATTGATGAACCTTTTTCTATTCCTCTTCTTAAACTTATACTCTTTAATATTCATTACATCAAGTTGTTTAGAAAAATCCTTCTTGGCTTTGAAATCAAGAAAGATATTTCTAAATAAAGGAATAGAACAAATGTACTCCCCATTAACATTTTTTACATCTTTTGGTTTGAATATTTTAATTGAAGCTAACTTTTTATGCTTTAATGCCATTCTATCAGGATAGTCTTTATACCACTTCTTTTTTGTTAATAAAAATGTTAAAGGAATTATTAACACAAAACTGTAAAAATAAATAGCATTGATTATACCAGTATATGTTGATTGGTAATATTCATAAGTAGGAAATGGTAGATCTGAAATTCCAAAACCACTTACCATATCAAAAATTAAAAAAACAAAAAAAACAAGTGCCCATATTTGAGCAATATAAACAAATACAGAAATAGCAGGAGTTCTACCTTTATTCTTATTAGGAAACCCAAAGTATACTTTGGGTTCTTTACCAGTATATTTAATAGTTATCCTGCTATTTCTAGGGTTCTCATGTTTATGTTCTTTCATATTCTTATTTAATTCTTACTACTGGGTCGCCTCTAGTTTCAACTTTTTTATCTTCTACTTCTTCTTCAATCTCATCAGCTGCATCTCTTATCTTATCTAAGTTATCTTTTACATTAGATTTATTCATTTTTTCCTCCTTGTTTATTTAATTTCATATTAATAAATTCCTGTTTAATTTCTAAATCAGTTAAGGTATTGTTATAAATCACAACCTCATCTATACTTCCATTAAAAGTTTTATAATTATCTAACACAAACCACCTTGCACCTAACCATAACTCCTTTGTATCTTTATTTTCACTTAAACTTTCATAATCTGGAATTTTAGTTATATTCTTACTTGCAATCAGAGTACCATTCACATATAACTTAACCTTACCATTGATATCTTCATATACAGCTACAACCTGCTGCCATTCATCATTATCAACATCTGTACTATTACTTAAACAAACCATATCTCCGTGAATAAACCTTGAGGTATATAGCATTGGAGTATTGCAACAAGTACCACCACAATCACAAGAATCACTTGCTAAGTAAATTGAGTATATATCATGTTTACCAATCAAAGGTATGTCTGTGATTGGATCACCATCAATCTTACTGTTTAACTTCCACCATAAGCTTATTGTAAAGTTATTTTCAAGATTAAATGCTGGTGAGTCTGATATTAGTAGTCTATCACTGCTCATATTAGTTTTATTGAACTTAATACCCCAACCGCTTACTCCTTTAGTATATTGAACTGCTGAGTAGTTGGTAAGGTTGAATATTCCTGTTTCATCATTAAGATTCTGCTCAAACTTGTACTTAGCCAGGATTTGAGGTGTTTGAGTCAGTGTGGGTGTTTCTTTAGGTGAAATTAAATAAATTTGAGCAAGAGCTAGAATTAAGAGTGATAGTAAGAATAATAAAGTAAAAACAAGTATTATCCTAAGCTGCATTTTCACTCCATAGATATTTATACCAAAAATCACCAAAACCTATCGATTTAGTCTTTTCCGGTAAAATAGTAACATTAGTTACATTAGTCCCATTATTTTGGTTATCTTTTGTAACTTTTGTAGCTATTGTTTCTTTTGTAGCTATTGTTTCTTTTGTAGCTATTGTTTCTTTTTTTAGGTAGTAGCATTGGTAGGGTATATCTGCAATTTCAGTGATAATTCTCTGTTTTTTCATTATTTTTCGTATTTCGTCATCTGTCAGTTGGTTTAGTTTTTTCATTTTCTTTTTACTTTTACACATAAATCTTATTCTACTTGCAGGACTTACACCATTTTTATACCCTAGGAGATACTAACGAGTTATTACTAAGGGTTATTTTTAGGGCTAAGTCCTGCAAGTGGACAAAAAGTATATATTGGTATATACTTTTATCTCCATTTTATTCCCTCCCATACTCTCTCCCATTTATCTAATACTTGCCTATGCCCTTCTACTATACCCCATAGTTCTTCTAGTGTCCTTTTCATAACATAATCTGATTTAACTGGAATTTTATGCTTTTTACAGTATTGTGTATATTTTTTCCTTAATTCTTTCTTAGTAATCCATTTATCATAATCATCTGTCAATTTATCCATACAAAAAGCCATGAAACTATTTGATTTCCTTATCCATAAGTTTTTTATGTCTTCTGTACCTTTTGTACTACTAAAACTCTTAGAAACACACAACCTGTCATAACCATCAAGGAACTTATTTAATAATCCAGATAATTCGCTTGGTGTAGCTATTTTCTCAATTATATCTTCATCTCTAATTTTTAATAACTCATTATTCTGTTCTTTCGCAATATCTTCTTTAGTAACAAAAGTATAAGGAAACTCCAACAACACCCACCTGTCCCAAAACCCCTTACTCGTATCATAAACCATTGGTAAATCATTACAAGCAAAAATAAACTTCGCATAATTCTGAAAAGTAATTGCATTTAAAAACTTTCTAGGAGCAGATACAATGCTTCTGCCTGTTAATGCTTTAAACATAGAAGTATCTTTTAAATCTCGGTTGTCTATATCTCCTGCCATATTTACCATTTTCCCAAAGAACTCAGATATAACAAAAGTGTCAGGTTTTATTGAACTTAAAGGTACAGAGCAACAGTTCTTAACTCCTATCACTCTTTTAATTAACTCTAATGTTTTATCCTTACCATTTCTCCCATTCCCAACCAACATAAATGCTTTTTCAAATTTATACTCTTTTAAAAGGCAAAAACCACCCAACTCATAAAAAACATCAATATCTTGTTCATTACTGAGAACATCTTTTAAAAAATTCTCAATGTTAGGGCAATCAGCATTAGGATTATACTCAACTGGCATTTTGTTAAAGAATATTTTTTCTGGAGAAAATTCTTTAAGTTCTCTTTTCTCAATATCTAAAATACCATTTAATAAAGGTATCTCTGTTTTATGTTCTTGTTTGAAAAAATCTTGTGTTTCAATAAAAGTATCTGGTTCTAACTTATTAATAACTTGATTGAACATCCAAATATTATACCACTTTCCCAAAACATTTCTTAACACTTCTTTAACATGGCTTTTGCCTTGTGGTACATAAATTCCATCTTCATAAATCCATATTTCTGATTTAGTATCATCTTTGGTTGTGTAGATATAATTGTTTCTTTTAACATAATCAACTAGAAGTTCAGCCGCATCTCCCCATTTCTTTTCTTTAATAAGATCCAAAAAACTATCTTTAACCTCCTTTTTTTCATCTGTGTTTTTTTCTTTAATAGCATTTATGTACTTTTGTCTACTAACTTGGAGTTCATCTGCCATCCCAGCTAGATTAGCTAAGTATTCTAATGATTCTTTAAAATCATATTTCTTAATATCTTTAACAAAGCTAAATATATTCCAAGAACCATCACAATGAAAACAATGGGCAACTTCTTTTTTAAAACCTAAACACTTCCCACCCTTTGAAGAATGGAATGGACATTCTGTAGGATTCTTTGATGTATCTATACCAAAAGATTTTAATACTTCTTCCATACTTAACACACTTTTTATTTTGTCTAAAAAATTATCCTCAACATCTATCCTAATGTATTCTTCTTTTTTTTCTTCTTTTTTCTGTGGCTTTTTATTATAAGGTTCTAATAATGCTTTAATTTCTCCAAGACTTATTTTACTTATTTCTAAATCTTCTTCTACCTCATATTTATTCCCATTTGGATGAACACTTCCAGCACCAATGACTTGTTTTCCTTCTCCTTGAATATCAACAAGAGTATTCATATCTTCATCAAATATTTTGAAACTCTCAACTTTATCTGTAAAAAAATATTTATGCAGCTTACCTGAACCTGTTTTTACTGTGAATGTTGGTGGTAATTTCTTGCAGACTTCTTCTTGTACTTTTTCATCATCAAAATCTATAATTATTAAATTATTTTTTCCTCCACCTCTAATACCATAATTTCCACCATTAGAAATATGTCTTAGTAATTCTTGATTGTCAAACTCAATTATTTTATTTTGCCATTCTAGTTGAAATGGTTTTTTTCCTTTAGATTCTACTAGGACAAAATTTATTCCTCTTTTTTTAAGCTGTATCGGTATTTCCATTCTCTTTTTTACCTTTAATATGTTCATTTAAATAAGTAGTCATCCATAATTTTATTTTATGACATGCAGAACATAGAATCTGCCCATTTTCAACTCTGTCTAAATCCTTATTTTTTGAGCTTCTTAGCTCTTGAATATGATCTGCAGTTAATGTTTCTCTTACTCCCAAATCTCCTATTTTTCTTAAACATAAAAAACAAAATGGTTCTTTATATCCATGGAATGTCATTATTTTTTCTACTGTTAATCTATTACCATGTCTTAATAATTTAGTTCCTTTATTTCTTGGATTGTCTGGATTTTTCGCCCATCCAACAAAGCCACATTTTGGACAATCTAGCCTTCCAAAATGTATATTATTTGGAGTTTTTGTTAATTTAATCCATGATCCACAAACCCCACAGCATTTGTGTTTTGAAATAACTTCTTCCTTCATTTTTCACTCTTTTTTATAAATTTTAAATATAAATTATCTCCTTTTGTAATAACCATACTTTTTTTTAGTTCTTCTATTAGTTCTCTTTTCTTTTTTTTAATCATCCTTCTCACCCTCCTCTTTAATCTTAATTATCTCACTAGAAACAAAAGTAACTTTCTCATTAAACTTATCAATAATTGTTAGAAATATAATTGGCTTTCCCTCTACATCAACATCAACAACCTCACCAGAATAAACACCACCACTCTTTAGTTGAACAAAAACTCGTTTCCCGAGCCAATCTCGCCATTCCATTTCTAATTATAAAAAACACATTTTATAAACCTTTCGTTTTTTATTATCTACTCTAAAATAGTAATCACACAATCCAACAAAACCACAACATTTATAAACTCTCCTTGTTACAATAATAAGAATAAGATGGTGACAATAGAAGTTAAAGATTCAACATGGCAAGAATTAGGTAAGGCGAGAGTTAAGTATAAATTAACTCATGACGAAGTTATTAATATTTTGTTTACTTTAAAAAAGAAATATTTAAGTGATTTTGAATTTGAAAAAGAACTTGTAAATAAAAAAGGGGTATTGGGAAAGTTTAGAAAATGATAGTCGCTTCTTTTAACAAAATTCAGAGGAGAGACCTCTTTTTATCATACTCTTACAAAAGGGTGATTTCTTGGTTCTCCTCGCTTATGTTTTAAAATGGACTTACAAGAAAGATGCTTATGGAAAGAATGGGAGGAAGAAGCTAGAGAGTTAGGTTCACCTTGTTATGAAGAATGTTTATTATGTGATGGTTATGATTTTAATTGTGTGGCTTATATTCCTAAATGGAGGGAAAAATGAAAGAAGAAGTTCAGGTTAGATTAGAAAAACCAAAGGTTCAATATAGTTATGGTCCCTATAACAAATTTAATAAGGAGGAACAATGGATAAGAATAACAGAAGGATGTCCTAATCAATGTCCTTATTGTTATGAACCAAAGGAGTTTAAGATTTTTAAGATCCCAGAGATAGTTAGAAACAAAGTTAAGATTATGGATATGAATTTGTTAGCAAAAAAAGAGGCAAAAGATATAATTAGAGAATTAGGATCTAAGAAAGTTAATGATAAGGTTATTTATTATGAATTGATTTGTGGTATTGATTTTAAATTTATGGATCAGGAAATAGCTAATTTGTTAAAAGAAAATAGATTTAAGAAAATTAGGTTAGCTTGGGATTGGACATTTAAAGATCAATATAGAATAAAAGATACTATTGATTTTCTTTTAAAGGCAGGATATAACTCAAAAGAGATTATGGTTTTTATGATTTGTAATTGGAAAATTCCTTATGAAGTGAATTTAAAGAAAATGGATTTATGTAAAATATGGAGAGTTCAAATAGCTGATTGTTATTATGATAATCAGACTTCTCCTAATATAATCCCTATCCATTGGACAAAGGAACAAATAAAGAGTTTTAGGAAGAAAGTAAGAACTCATAATCAAATGGTTAATTTTGGTATTGATCCAGATGTTAAACAAAAACTCAAGGAGAAAAAATGAAAAATGTTCAAAAAAAGTTAAATGAAAATAAGGAGCTTAGTAAATTAATATGAGCCTTGATTGTGGATGGGATTTTGAAGATGATTTAGATGATTTATTTGAACCTGAAACAAAGTTTAGAGCTTTTTTAAATTTATTAACTCTTCCAATTAGATTGGTTATTGTTTGTTTATTAGTCATTCCTTTTAGTTATTTTATTGCAGTGATATTTGGTTTTTTCTATACTTTTAGAAGTTTAGGCAAAAATAAGGAGAAAAAATGAAAACTAAATCAGAAAAATTAAGAAAAAATATTAAGGACGGAATAGTTTATGGATTAGTTGCTGGAGTAGTTGCTGGATTAGTTGCTGGAGTAGCTGGTGTGTTAGTTGCTGGAGTAGCTGGTGTGTTAGTTGCTGGAGTAGTTGCCGGAGTAGTTGCTGGAGTAGTTGCTGGATTAGTTGCTGGAGTAGCTGGTGTGTTAGTTGCTGGATTAATTGTTGGATTAGTTGCCGGAGTAGTTGCTGGATTAGTTGCTGGAGTAGCTGGTGTGTTAGTTGCTGGATTAGTTGCTGGATTAGTTGCTGGATTAGCTTGGGGAATGGTTGCTGGATTAGCTGTTGGATTAGCTGTTGGATTAGCTGTTGGATTAGTTGCTGGATTAGTTGCTGGATTAGCTTGGGGAATAGTTGCTGGAATAGTTTATGGGATAGCTGTTGGATTGACTACACAAATAATAGCTTACTTTTCACATAACTTACTATTTTCAGCATTTGATTTTTGGAGTATGTTAATATTATTAATTATAATTCAAATTGTAGGTTGGTATTTTATAGTTAAATTAAATAAGGAGAAAAATGAAACCAAAAATAACTAGAGAGATGTGGGCAGCTGGTGATGTTAAGGATGCAGTTAAGATTATACAAAGATTAGCTGATGAATATCCAGGAATGACTATTGAGGCATATTTAAAGATGAGAAAAAGCTTTGTGGAGGTTTATTGTTAAAATGAATAAACAAGGAGGTAAAAATGTCAGGACCACCACTTACTTACCATGAAGGTTTGAATGATTCTATTGATTTCTTAATTGGTATTTTACAAGAATGTAGAAGCAAAAGAATTGATATATATGAATTAGGTTCTTTAATTAGGAGCAAGGAAATGTTAGAGAGATTATTTAAAGAAAAAGAAATTAAAGAAGAAGATATTGATTTAGATATAATGGAAGAAGAATTTGATGAAATTGAAAGCAGTTTGCAAGAAATGCAAAATTGTTTAAATTCTCTTTCATTGGAAGTTCAAGATATAAAATCTAAATTTAAATTATTGAGTCAGCAAAAACAAAAATAAGGATTTTATTTGTATTAAATTAAATAAACAAGGAGGAAAAAATGGCAAAGTTAAAGGATGAAGCATTGGCTTACGAGTCAAAGCAAACCAAGAACATAGCAGACCTAGATGTTGTTTCAGTAGACCTAGACCTAGAGGATGACGAGTTTGAGACAGAAGATGAAAAAGGTAATTTAAAGACAGTTAAGCAAAAGATCACAATGGTTAATGGTGAGAAATATAGAGTTCCAAACTCTGTGCTGAAACAGATTAAGGTTTTATTGGAAGACAACCCAAAGATGCAGAAGTTTAAGGTTAAAAAGTCTGGTCAGGGTTTAAATACTGACTATACTGTGATTCCAATAATTTAAATTATTAAGGGCTTGTTATTGTAAAAGATAACAGGTCCATTTATACTCAAAATGAAACAAGAAAATAGAACAAAATAATATTCCAGCTAAGTCAATTAGCGAGGGAAAACCAGAGAGTTGGTATCTAGTGGCGTCTTAAGGTTCATGTTGATACCTCCTTTCCTCTCTGGTTTTATGATAAGGAGAAAAAATGAAAGAAGAAACAAGAAAATGGTTATTTAATTTGTTGGATAAAGAAGTTAAAGAGTTAAATATGAAAACTGAAAATGCGAGGAATAAATTAATATTTTCCTATAATGATGTTATTCAAATATTGGATAAATGCAGAACAGAAATGTTAGAAGAAGTTGAGAAGTTTAAACAAAATGGAAAGGAAGCTGGAAAATGAAGTTTAAAGTTATAACACTTTTTTCTTCTCTGTTATATTTTGTCTCTAGCTTCCCCATAACTTATAAGGAGAAAAAATGAAAGAGCATCACAACAAGTTTGTTTTGGAGATAAAAACAAATAGCGATAAAGTTATTGAACATATCTTTTTAGATTATGCTAAAGTTTTCGATAAATATGGGGCTACATTATCTCCAAAAAATAAAGCAACAAGAAAGTTGCTGGAGGATAATAGCGAAACAGCCTGAGTTTTTTAATTTACTGGGTGTGTGTTGGTGAGGTCTTACCCCAAGTAATGATACACACACCCCATTATAATCAAAATGATAAATAAACAAAAACTAAAGGAGGGAAAATGAAAATAAGTTATATAACTGAGATGTTAGGAAGATCTAGTTTGTATATGGTTGTTTATTTAACTTGTGGTTATGTATTATGGG
>Ga0272442_10005155_pt1 | contig 17580 bp, 20 predicted proteins | sample SSMForm2O_FD_200262 | JGI IMG/M metagenome (GOLD analysis project Ga0272442, IMG submission 200262) | Marine sediment archaeal communities from Little Sippewissett salt marsh, Falmouth, MA, United States - SSM-Form-2O | ecosystem: Environmental > Aquatic > Marine > Wetlands > Sediment ... | reverse complement strand
CCTATCGAAAAAAAGCCCCTTTTTCATTTTCAGCCCGGCTCCCAGAGCTTCTCGATTGCTACAATGGGCTGTAATTTTCAGTGCGAATTCTGCCAGAACTGGCAGATCAGTCAAGCTGCTGTCGAGGACGGCCGAATCGACGGGCAGGCAATCAGCCCGGATTGGATAATCGAGTCCGCTGTACAGAGTAAGTGCAAGAGCATCGCCTATACTTACACCGAGCCGACGGTATTTATGGAGCTGTGTAACGATTGCGGCCGCCTGGCAAAAGAGCACGGTCTGACGAATGTTTTTGTCAGTAATGGCTTCCAGACCAAAGAGGCAATCGATTTTGCCGCCGACTGGCTCGATGGCATCAACGTCGATTTGAAAGCGTTCAGCGAAGACTATTATAAACGATTATGCAAAGCACGGTTGCAGCCGGTTCTCGATACGATTAGTTATATCGCGAATCAAACAAATATCTGGCTCGAAGTCACGACCCTTTTGGTGCCGGGCGAAAACGATTCCGAAGACGAATTAAAAGCTCTTTCCGATTTTATTGTCAGCACTGCCGGTGCCGATGTCCCCTGGCATATCAGCCGGTTCCACCCGCAGTATAAATATCTGGATTCCGTGCCGACTCCGCTGGATTCTCTGGAGAAAGCTTTCGAGATAGGTAAATCGGCAGGGCTGCACTATATCTATCTCGGCAATGTGCCGGGGGGGAAAACCGAAAGTACATTCTGCTATAATTGCGGCCGAATGCTTATCGAGCGGATCGGTTATCGGATTGTCGGCAATTTTATAAAAGATTCAAAATGCCCCGATTGCGGAACTAAGATTGCCGGCTTTGAGCTGTAACAAGTTTTCACCGACCGCGCCCACGACCGCCTCGACCGTGCCTGCCTCGTCCTCGCTGGAAATGCGGCGGGCCTTCGGTACCGGTGGAATTATCCAGCTCGATTGTTCCTCCGTCGATTGACATTGCCTTGCCGTTGACTAAGGCATCGGCGATTTTCTTGTGTGCCGATTCGATGATTCTGCCGAAGGTCTGGCGGGAGATGTTCATTTTCTCCGCCGCTTTTTCCTGGTACAATCCTTCGAGGTCCGCCAGGCGGATTGCCTCAAGCTCGTCATAGGTAAGATTAATATGCTGTAATGCGGAAAGGGGGATTCCCCGCGGCTTATAGTAATTAGCCTGTGGCATACAACCTATGCGTCTGCAGTTTCTCGGTCTGGGCATTTACTGGATTACTCTTTAATGGTCGCAGATATTTTGGCCGCTTTGCAACCGGTTGTCTATATATTGCTCGATAAGTTCCTGCGGATTATTATCCATAGCTCCCACGATGACGTTAATATTGTTCTGTTCGAAAAGCTGTTGTGCCCTTCTTCCCATTCCTCCGGCGATGATCAAATCGACCTGTAAATCCGAAAGCCACTTAGGCAGGGCTCCCGGCTCATGGGCCGGAGGAGTCAGGGACTGCTGGGCCGTAATCGTTTTGCCGTCGAGGTCAACGTCGAAAATTACAAATTCTTCACAATGTCCGAAATGCAACGAGAGCCTGCCGCCCGTAACCGGTATAGCGATTTTCATTGTACTTTTACCTCCTTTTCCAAATGGAAGTGATTGTCTTTTTTTAATAATGGAACAAACGCCGAATTAAAAGATTCGGCGATATGACTTTGTTTATCAAACTGAATAATCGGCTCGCCCGAATCGCACGCCGAAACCACAGAGCCGTCTATAGGGATTTTCCCCAGGAAGGGGATATTGAACTTCTCGGCTATTTGCTGCCCGCCGTGACTTTTGAATATTTCCGTCTTACTTTTACAAACCGGGCAAACGAAGCCGCTCATGTTTTCTATAACGCCCAGAACCGGCAGGTGCAATTGCCTGCAAAATGATATGCACTTTTTCACATCGATAACGGAAAGCTGCTGGGGCGTTGTCACAACGATTGCGCCGTCGGCGTTTGGTACTGTTTGAACTATCGAAAGTGCCTCGTCACCCGTACCGGGAGGGCAGTCAATAACCAGAAAATCGAGCCGCCCCCAATCGACGTCGGAGGTGAACTGTTTTATGAGGTTATGCTTCATCGGTCCGCGCCAGATTACGGGGCTGTCATCGCCCGGCAGCAGAAAACCGATGCTCATTATCTTCAGATTGTCACTGTACGAAACGGGATCGATTTTGCCCGCTTTTTCACGGACATTTTTATCTTCAACCTTCAAAAGCGTGGGGACACTGGGGCCGTGAATATCGATATCCAGAAGGCCTACTTTTTTGCCCTGCATAGAGAGCCATACTGCGAAATTGACGGCTACGGTACTTTTCCCCACACCGCCTTTGCCGCTTAAGACAAGAATTTTATGTGCGATATTATCCATTATTCTGATCCTTTGTATCAAACGTAAACGATAGGGCCTGCCATAGAGATTTAATTCGATCAGACAGGCCGTTGCTGGAATACTCGATTATGCTTTGTCCGGCAACCTGGGCTTTTGTCACCGATACATCGTAGGGGATTTGGCCGATGACGGCGATATTCATGTCTTTCATTTTCCGGACGATTTCCTCTGTCATTTTCAGATTGATGTCACATTTATTAATGCAAACCACCGTTGGGATTTTGAAATGCCCGGTTAATTCTACAACCCTCTCGAGGTCATGCCGGGCCGAGATGGTCGGCTCGGTGACAACCAGCACCAGGTCCGCCGCGGTAATGGACGCGATTACCGGACAACCGATGCCCGGCGAGCCGTCCACGATTATAAAATCCTTCTTCCGCTCGGTCGCGATTTGTTTTGCCTGTTTGCGAATCAGGCTGACTAACTTGCCGCTGTTTTCCTGTGCCGGGCCGAGTTTCGCATGCACCAAAGGTCCGAACCTGGTATCGGAAACGAACCACTGGCCGTTAACGGCGTCCTCGAATTCTATGGCATTGGCCGGACAGAAGTGAAAACAAACGCCGCACCCTTCACAGGAGACAGGATCGATCGCGTAAGTTTTTTCGAGAACTTCGTTCGCCGGGCCGTCGAAGGTAACGGCACTGAAATTACAAACCTCCGCGCACCTGCCGCAGCCGATGCACCTTTCTCCGACAATACGAGCCTGCTTTCCGCCGCTGAAATCATGCTCTTCTTTTATTTCGGGCCGCATCAGCAGGTGCAGATCGGCCGCATCGACATCACAATCGGCCAGCACTATATTGCCCGCCAAGGCAGCCAGTGAAGCGACGATGCTCGTCTTACCGGTGCCGCCTTTGCCGCTGATTATAACTATTTCCTTCAACTTTTTTCCTTTTATATTTATTCGATCTTGTTGCCTTTTATAATATATAAGCTTGCTAAGCGGGAATCCTGGGTTTGGAATATTTTCTCATCCCTGATTCCTAAAAAATATTCCGTTCGAACAGAAAAATGCTCGGCAATTGCTCTCTCAATTTCTTTCAAATCCGTATGTCTAATCCTGTTTACATACGAAGTTGGATTGCTGCTTTTGTTTTTGAAGAAATCCGATTCCGTATTGAGCAGCATAGCTAAAAGTTTGCCACCTGTTTTAAGGACACGAGCGGTTTCTTTAACGGCCTTCCGGTAATCCTCAATAAACTGCATAGAGGCAATATAAATAACTGCGTCAAAACAGGAATCCGAAAAAACCATATTTCCCGCTGAGCCTACTATCGCTCTTACACTGTCCGGTGCCCGTCTCAGGGCCTCTTTGGAAATATCCAGACCGGTAACGTTAAAACCATGTTCGGCTAAACCTGCTTCAATTACAGCAGGACCACAGCCGACACTTAAAACATCCTTAACACCTTTGAGTTCCTGCAGAGCGTATTCCAGTTCGGCTCTGAAAACATTACTCCAGAATTCAGTCTCGCAGGATTTTAGATACTTGTCCATAGACTTACTCTGTGATTATCAAAAGAACTTTTCACGCCACCAGAGAAAATGTCCCCAGGGATTATCGAGTTTATACTTGTCGTCCTCCGGAGCATCGGGCCACGACTTCATTTCCTCCAACAACATCTCACATGGCTCGTCTTCAGCTAAAAGTTTATACGCACATTTGACGAGCAGGAACTTTTTGTGAGCATCGCCTTCGTTCGGATTGTGATCCGGATGGTACTCCAGTGACGCCCGCCTGTATGCTCTTTTCAAAGCTTCGGCACTTGCATCTTCCCGGACACCGAGAATTTTACATGCCGATCGTCGTGCTTCCAAGTCACGGGATATTATATCTTGAAATTCATACTCGTCGTTTTTCATTATGTTTTTCTGTTACACCCTCTAAATAGTCACAAAGTCTTGTAAAAAGCCCGGTGTATTCGGGCAGTATATCCACAATCATCCCGCCTTCCGAATACGCCTCGGCGATGCGCCTGTCGTCCGGCAGTTTCATAACGACATCTATGTTTTCGTCCCGGCAGTACTCTTCCACCCTGTCGTCACCGAGGCCGTAACGATTTATCAGAACACCGAAAGGAATATTCAACAGCCGAACCATCTCAACGGCCAGCTTCAAATCATTCAATCCGAACGGAGTGGGCTCGGTCACCATTAATACGTAATCCGTATTTTTGACGGCCTCTACAGTCGGACAGGCCGTCCCGGGCGGAACATCGATAACCGTCACGCAGTCTCCAGTTATATTCTTTTTTACACAACTGATCAATTTCGGCGCCCGAATGTTGCCGATGCTTAATTTGCCGGACACAAATTTGATTTGTCCCGCATTTCCCGTTTCGATGACACCGATTTCAACAGGTTTATCGTCGATGGCATCGGCCGGACAAACACGCCGGCAACCGCCGCACGAATGGCAAAGCTGCTCGAACGTAAGGACGTGTTCTTTAACACAGACAATGGCATTGAACTGGCATATTTTCCCGCATTCGCCGCAGGCGATACATTTGTCCTGATTGACCTGCGGCACATGAACAACGACATTCTCTCTGGATACCAAATTCGGTTTTAGAAAAATATGGCCGTTCGGTTCCTCGACGTCGCAGTCAAGGTACCGGACCTTTTTCGCCGAATCGGCAAGAAATCGGGCCAGATTCACCGCTATCGTTGTCTTACCGGTGCCGCCCTTGCCGCTGGCTATAGCTACGGTAAAATTTTCAGCCATCTTATTTACCCATACCGAAGCGAGACTGAACGTTCGGTTCGGCGGTTTCAATCAGGCCGCCGGTTTTGAAAAGCTCAATCGCCTCCGAGACGGTTCCCTTTACTTCAGTATATAGTTTTACACCGGCGGCACTCAACGTGCGCTGGGCGTTCGGGCCGCAGTTACCCGTCAGGACGGCCTGTGCTTCGGCATCGATAACAACTTTGGCGGAATTGACCCCGGCGCCTCCCGCTGCGTTTATATTCTGGTTTTCGATAATCTTGAATTCCATGTTCTCGGTATCTGCAACGATAAAATATGCCGCCCTTCCAAAACGTGGATCGACCTGGGAATCGCGAGTTTGTCCCGTCGATGTTATTGCAATCTTCATACAATTTCCTTTCTAATATGGTTGACACGTCCCCGTCGGGCAGGAACAATTACCGCCCGGAGAGGAGCTGTCTGTCCGATAGAAAAACCGAATAGAAGCTTTTGTAACGTTCACAAATATGCTTACGGCCTTTAGTGCATCTTTCCAGGAATTCCGTTATGTGTTCGCACTTTCTGCATTCGAATTCGTAAACAGGCATTTACAGTCTCCCGATTATGCCGTGACTTTTTATATCTGCGACAACGAATGGCCTGTCAAAATCATTCATCCTGAGCTTCGGCAAGAGAACAGATAATCTGCATTCCTTCTCCGATGCTTTTGGTAATATGACAGCTATCCGCCGCTTCCATTATTTTCTCGCGTTGTTCTTCGGACAGCGTTGTTCCGAGATGTATTTTGACATTGATTCTCGAAGTACGCGATAGTTCGAGTCCCAACGGGGAAGCTTCCGGCGGATAGCGTTCCGAACGCCTGGACAGCTCGATCGTCATATCCTTGCAATCAATTCCCTGCTTTTCGCAGTATTCGACAATGTAACCGCCGATGCACATCCCAATGGACGCTGAAAAGAGCTGGGCCGGCCACATTCCGTCCCGCTCGGTATTTCCGTCGTCGCCGCGGCCGGTGGTCACCGTGAATCCTTTGCAGGTTGCTATGAAACGGTAACCGTTATCGTATTTAACTAAAATTTCCATAGGCTTTAGCTGTTTTACTCTTCTGGTTTTGCTGTTTCTAATTCCTCGATGCGTTTGCTTATTTCATTGAGTGCATTCTGGAAATACTGAGCCTGCTCCTTTAGCCCGGCAAGCTCCTGCTCCGCTGTCACTGTCGCAGCGCCCGGACCCGGATTAAACGGATAAGGCTGTGTCGCCTGGCCCCATGCGGGATTGGCGTACGGTGCTCTTGCCCAGCCGGGCAGACCGGTTGCATAGTACTGGTTCCTCCGGCCGCGACCGCCGCCACGACCCCCAAAACCTCTACCCCGGCCCCAGTAGCCCCGGCCGCCTATCGGATTCATATAACCGGGCATCTGGTAACCGGCACAATATCCGGCAGCCCTGCCTGTCATTGGTCCCATTCCGGCAGGACCTGTTCGGTCTCCTCTTGGCATAATAATTATCCTTTCTGCGATATAGCTGTGCTACTCGCTCTCTTAAAAATCATTTCCCCGACTTCACAACCGAGGTTTCTTGCTATCACGGGACATTTCGCTTTGAGAACAAAGAAAATATCCTTCTGTTTGTCACTAAGAGTTTCGTAGTTGCCCTGACCCTTGGATATAATTAAATCCGACTGCTCAAAACTGCGCTTGAATTCCTTGCTGCAACCATCGATAATAGTACCGGGAGCATCCGAGCCGTTGTCGATTACTTCCACCAATTCTGTCAGGCCCGCAAATTCCGCATCTTCAGCCGTCGCATCGTTGATAACCGGTTTGCCTCGAACCGCGACTGTCACCTTCTCGAGCGGGAGCTGCTCGATCAATAACTTATCGAAAACTATCTCGCCAGCGTTATCGGTCAGATATAGAATTCTTTCGGCCCGGCTAACCGCGTTCTTGAACTCTTCTATTGCAGACTTGTCAAAATCCGCCGTAAGACAATTCGTAATTATCTTCTCGATATCAGACTCGGATATCGACGTCTTGACACCCAAGTCGATAATGTTTCCGGCAATCGCGAGTCTTATGGCCGTTTCAAGCGGATCTTCGGACGAACCAATGGTATCCTCCAGATCGTTGCAAATATCTAATGCCAGACGGTTAAATCTTTTTTTCGATTCGCGGTACGGGTCATCGTTACATACCAGTTCACGGATTAATCTGTGTATCTGCTGCCCGATTTCCGGGGGGGTTTTGCTCATATCCAAATCGCTTGCCAGCTTTAGAACGTATCTTATTACCTGCTCATGGACCATCTCGTCGTCGGTTACCAGCTTTGCAGAGTCAAGAGCCTGGCGAATAAAACAGGGCATACAATCGAGGTATATCTTCATAATTTAATTTCTTTTAACCGTTACTAAGTTTTATGATATTATCAACTATACGTATATTATGGGCATATGCTCATAATAAATCCAATAAAATTCTCAAAAAAATGTAAATTTTTTTCGCCTGCCGGGTTATATATAGGCTGCTTATAAGCGAAAAAACAAGGGAAAGAGCCGTATAAATTATACGTTTCAGGGCCAAAGCGGCAGTGAAATACCGATAATATTGTAGTTTTCAGGTCATATTATGAAGATTGTTGCAGATGCGAATATCCCCTTCGTAAAGAAATGCTTTTCCTCGATCGGTGATGTGAAAGTTGTCGGTGGGCGGGAAATAACCCGGGAAATTGTCGCCGATGCGGACGTTCTTTTGGTACGCAGTATTACGCCGGTATTTGCGGATTTATTGACCGGCAGCAAGGTGCGTTTCGTAGCGACGGCAACAATCGGTTTCGACCACGTCGATGTTGGTTTTCTCCGGCACAATCATATCGGCTTTGCCTCGGCGCCCGGCTCGAATGCAAATTCCGCCGCCGAGTATGTTATTGCCGCTCTGCTGGAAGTTGGGCAAAGGCATAGAATTTGCCTCGAAGGTAAATCGATCGGCATAATCGGCGTAGGCAACGTCGGGAGCCGGGTCGCGAAAAAGTGCCAGGCACTGGGGATGAAAGTCTTTCTGAACGACCCGCCCTTATACAGACAGACCGACGATGCGAAGTATCTGCCTATACAGGAACTTTTCGATTGTGATTTCATTACAATGCATACGCCGCTTACTTTCGAAGGGATTGATAAGACTTTTCATTTGGCCGACAGTAATTTTTTCGAGTCCCTCAAGAAGGGCTGCGTTTTTATAAACGCTTCACGCGGCGGAGTCGTTGACAGTGAGGCCTTAAAAGCGGCGATACAATCGGGAAGATTGCAGGCCGCTGTGCTCGATGTTTGGGAGAACGAACCGAAGATTGAAACGGCACTTTTAGAGATGGTCGATATCGGCACGCCGCACATCGCCGGCTACTCGCTCGACGGCAAAATCGCCGGTTTGATTATGATATATAAATCGGTCTGCGAATACTTCGATACCGAGCCGAAATTCGATGCTGCGGACTTTTTGCCCGCTCCTGAAGTAAAAACCATAGAAATAACTAAAGACCCAAAAAACGAGCAGGATATTATATCGGAAACTGTACAGAAGATTTACAGTATAAACCAGGACGATGAAATGCTGCGAAAGGTTATCGATGAGCCGGCGAAAAATCGAGGTAAATTTTTCGACAAGCTAAGAAAGAATTATCCCGTACGCAGGGAATTCCAGAACACCGAGGTTATTGTCGAAAACAGCAACTTGGCTGAAAAGCTCCAGGGAATCGGTTTTAAGGTGACAATTCAGTGAAAGATAACAGTGAAAATATTGTTCGCTGGCCCAAAGGGAAGCTGGATTTTTCCGCCGGTTGTATCGTGATGGGAGTTTTGAATGTCACGCCTGATTCGTTCAGTGACGGCGGAGAATTTTTCGATAAACAAAAAGCAGTCGAGCACGGCCTTAAAATGGCCGCCGACGGCGCTGCGATAATCGATGTCGGCGGCGAATCGACACGCCCCGGCGCCGAACCGGTCTCGACAGCCCGGCAAATCGAACGAGTCGTGCCGGTAATCGAGGAATTGTGCAAGAGTATAGATATCCCGGTCAGTATCGATGCGCACAACATCGAGGTTGCCACGGCCGCACTGGATGCGGGGGCAGCGATTATCAACGATATAACCGCTTTAAGTAACAAGCGAATGGCCGAACTGGCAGCCGAGCGTGAGGTCCCGGTCGTTTTGATGCACATGCAGGGCACACCGGCGACGATGCAGGCCGAGCCGAAATATGACGATGTAGTCGGTGAGGTTCTGGAATTTCTTTTGAGCCGGGCCAAATTCGCCGAGCGGTCCGGCATACCGAGGCAGCGGATTTTCATCGACCCCGGCATAGGCTTCGGCAAGACTTTGGAACACAATCTTTTACTTTTGAAAAATATCGACAAATTTGTCGCTACCGGTTATCGAGTGCTTGTCGGGACCAGCAGGAAAAGTTTTATAGGTGGTATCACAGGCAGAAAAAATCCTGCCGAGCGGATATTCGGCACTGCTGCTTCGGTCGCCCTTTGTGCCGCCGCAGGTGTATCGATTGTCCGCGTCCATGATGTCGCCGAAATGATGGACGTCGTTAAAGTCACAAATGTCATTGAAAAATCAGTTGTTGATTAAGGAAGATAATTAATATGTTCAATTATTGTCCGTCCTGCGGATCGAGAGATATCTATTTCGATAATATAAAAAAATTCAGATGCAAGTCCTGCGATTTTACTTTTTTTCAAAACGTTGCTGCGGCCGCCGCTGCGATATTGGAATATGACGGAAAAATCATCGCTATCAAACGCGGGCAGGAACCTCAAAAAGGAAAACTGGATATGCCGGGCGGATTCCTGGACCCGAAAGAAACTGCCGAGGATGGTTTGAAAAGAGAGATAAAGGAAGAGCTGCATATCGAGCTTGGCAAACTGAAATACTTAGGTTCTTATCCCAATATTTATAAATATAAGGGCGTCCTTTATAACACCTGTGATTTGTTCTATTATTCCAAAGTAGATACGCCTCCTGCGGATTTTGACCGGACCGAGATCGAAGAATTGGTTTTGATCGATCTGAAAAAAATTCCCGTGGAAGAATTCGCATTCGAATCAACGAAAGTTGGCCTGCGTTATTATCAAGACGGTTACTCTGTTTAGAATATGGAGTTTTCCATGATCACAAAATGCCCCCATTGTAATAAAATATTTAAGGCACAGGACAGTTGGATAGGCAAGAGAACGACATGTCCGAAATGTTTTCAGAAGTTTGTAATCGAGGCCTATGTTGGCAAACCGGGTCACACGAAAAACGAAGTCTCCGCAACCGGGCAAACCTCGAAGAGGTGTAAAAAATGTAACAGGCAAATCGATCCTTCCGAACAAACATACATATTGGACGGCGACATGATATGTCAAGAATGTCACGAGCTTATCCAAGCAGAACAATCCCCCCAAACAACGGATCAGGAGGAACCGGAAAAACTTGAACAGATGACAAAAATCGCGGCATATCTGCTCCTGAAGAAGAAAACGAGGCCGGGAGCCATTGGAGCAATTATCTTTGGTGCTATCGCCATACTGGGGGGCGTGACCATGCTAACAGAGAATCCGATCAACTGCATTCTTATTATGATAGGAATATTTCTCCTTATAGAGGGAATCGTAGTGCTCGCCATGCCGAGTCCGGCCGGGATGATACTCCAGGGAATTGGGATGTGGATGGTCGGATTGTGGAACTTCGGGCTGACCATGCTGGAAGTTGCTGCGGGGATGGGATGGAGTTTTTGGGGTGTTCTTGGTGTGGCTCAAATGGTATGGGGCACTCAGAGCTTCGCAGGTTATAAACGGCTTGCAGACGGAGCCGAAGCCGCTTCCGACGAATCCCTGACTAATGAAGTCGAATTAAGTATGAAGGATGTCCTCAAAGCAAACGCCAAATCCCGAGAGGACATCATTACATTTAAGTTCGGAGCGATTGCATGGAAAGGACGTCTTGGGACAAGATACGGAATTTTTGCAGAACAACAAGGCAAGGAAATTCAGTTCTTATTAAGAAAAGATGTCAGCTTCACCGAGAAAGGCAAAGCGCTTATTGGAAAAACTCTGAAGATTAGGATTTCATTGGACCATAAGGAGATGGACGGAACCATCTCTCCGGAGCACATGGAACGTTTTACGTTGTGGAAGAATGCCACAGAATAATTTGTCTTATCCTGCAGTCAACTCAGGAAGTCCCCAGAGCGATTCGGAGGGCTTCGTTAGTGTTTTTGACAAACTTGAACGTCATACCTTTTTTTGCTTCGGCGGGAACTTCGGGAATATCCTTTTTATTTCTTGCCGGCAGGATGACAGTTTTTATGCCGGATTGCTTCGCGGCTAAGATTTTTTCCTTCAGACCGCCGATAGGCAACACTAAACCTCGCAGGGTAACTTCACCGGTCATCGCTACATCCGGGCGAGTCGGTTTGCCAAGCAGCAGACTTACCAGGGATGTGTATATGGCAACACCGGCACTCGGACCATCCTTCGGAATCGCACCGGCGGGAACGTGAATATGGAAATCGAATTTGGAGAACTGGTCGGCGTCGATGTCGAGCTTTTTGGAATTCGCTTTTACAATTGAAAATGCCGCCTGTGCACTTTCTTTCATAACATCGCCGATTTGGCCGGTAAGCTGCAGTTGTCCCTTGCCCGGCATAGAAGCGGACTCGATAAAAAGCAATTCTCCGCCGACCGGCGTAAATGCCAATGCAGTAGCAACACCGGGTATCCCTGTCCGCAGTGCCAGTTCCGATTCGAACTGAGCCGGACCTAAAATCTTCGCAAGGTCTTTTTTGTCGATTGTCGCACGTCGCTTGTTGCCTTTGGCAATTTCGGTCGCTACGGCCCTGCAAACGGCGGCAATATTTCTCTCGAGGTTTCGCACGCCCGCTTCCCGGGTATAACCGTGGATTATCGTCAGTATTGCATCGTCTTTTAACGTGCAACGGTTTTTGCTTAAGCCGTGCTCCTTTAGCTGGCGGGGTACGAGATATTTTTTTGCGATATTTAGCTTTTCAGTTTCGGTGTACCCGGGAAGCTCGATGACTTCCATCCTGTCGCGCAGTGCCGGCGGGACCGGCTCGGTATAATTCGCAGTGCCGATGAACATGACCGAAGACAGGTTAAAAGGCTGGTCCAGGTAATGATCGGTAAAGCTGGAATTCTGTTCGGGATCGAGCACCTCCAGCAGCGCGCTTGCCGGGTCGCCCCTGAAGTCACTGCCGACTTTATCCAGCTCGTCGAGCATAAATACCGGGTTTTTGCTGCCGCACTTACGCAGCTCCTGCAGGACCCTGCCGGGCAGTGCCCCGATGTAAGTTCTGCGATGTCCCCTGATGTCGGCTTCGTCCCTTATCCCTCCGAGGGATACGCGGACGAACTTTCTTCCCATAGCCCTTGCGATTGATTTACCGAGCGAAGTTTTGCCGACGCCGGGCGGCCCCACGAAACAAAGTATGGGACTTTTGCCGGTCGGATTGAGCTTACGTACGGCTAAAAATTCGAGGATACGTTTTTTCACCTTCGTCAGGTCGTAGTGGTCACTGTTGAGGATTCGCTGGGCCTTATTTATATCGAGCTGGTCTTTGGTTTGAATCGACCACGGCAGCTCGCACACCCAGTCGAGATATGTCCGGATGACACTATATTCCGGCGACGCCGGCGGTATCTTGCTGAGCCTGTCCAACTCCCGGAGGGCCTCGTCTTCGACCTTTTTGGGCATTTTCGCTTTTGCAATGTTCTGGCCGAGCTGTTTCAGCTCTTCGGACCGCAGGTCTTTCTGGCCCAGCTCGGTTTGGATGGCCTTGAGCTGCTCCTGAAGGAAATATTCCCGCTGATTTTTATCTATGGAATCTTTGACGCGGCCCTGAATTTTGTGACTGAGCTCGAGAACTTCCAGTTGATGCGCCAGGATGACCGATATCTGTTCGAGACGTTTAGATGCATCGAGCTCCTCGAGCAACTGTTGTTTCTTCTCGATATCGAGACTGAGATTAGCTGCTAAAAAATCGGCTAAGGCCGACGGGTTTTCGATATTTTCCAGAAGGACCGATGCCTCTTCGGGCACATTCGGACTTAATGCGATTACCCGGTTTGCTGCTCGACGGACGCTGACAATGAGCGCCTGGAGCTTTTTTGTCATTCGCTCCTTGACATCGAGATACTTAACCTTGGCCTTCAAATAGGGTTTTGTGCTCAGTGTTTCAACAATTTTAAAACGGGCTATGCCGTGAACTACAATATGCATCGAGCCCTGCGGCAGCTTTATCACCTTAAGCACCGAAGCAGTGGTTCCGACGGTGTACAGGTCTTTGAAGCCCGGCACATCGACTTTCGGATTTCGCTGTGTCAGCAGTCCAATGACAGATTCGTTGGGGATAATATCGGCAAGCAGGGCCTTACTTCTTTTTCGTCCTATAGCCAGCGGCGTCACAGTACCCGGATAGGAAACGACATTCCTGATCGGCAGGATACCTATAATATTCGGCTGTCTTAGTTTATAATTATCCGGCTGTAGCTCGGTGTCTCCGTCATAGATATACGGATCAATACTTACAGGTTCGTCTGCTGTCAAATCAACAGACCAGTCATCGGGAATGTGTTTCATATTCTTTCGTTTCTTTGCCATATCATTTTCGGTTTTTTCTAAATTTAATTAATAATACACGATTGCAGCCGAAAACAAAAATCCTAAACCTAAAAATCACACAAGTATCTAATCGGATGTATGTAGTTCAGTGATTTTTGTTCGTTTTAAATGGACTTTTGGCGAGTTTGGCAGTGAATTTATTAAAATTCTCCGCAGTAAGCTGTTAGAATTGGTTTCTGATTATTAGCCAGAGTAAATTACCGGCAGATTGTTATATAATCTAACAAAACGGGGTTGATTAAGTTTGATTTTTTCAAATTATCTTTGTTAACGCTCCTCAAACATTTAGTTCGGCAGCTCCTCATAGGAAGATGGATTGTAATTCAGGACACGATGGGTATCGAAACCAGCGGGGACTTTGGTGCTGTTGACCCGATCGAAATTCATTGTTGCATTACCACCGATTACCATCGGATCATCGGAATAATTGATAATCGTGCCTTTAATCTGCGCATTGACGTTGCCTGTGAAACTGATGCCGCTTACGGCCACTACCCCTTCCAATGTGGAGAAATTACCCTGGAAAGACATCGCGAAACCTGGAGCTACAACCGAGGAACCTTCCTCGTCACGAATTGCATCGAACTCGACACCTTCCGGATAGAAACTGCTGGCGAAGTTACCGAGGACATCAATTCTATCCGTTCCCGGATTTGTCAGATCGCCATCGCCAACAAGGATGCCTTCAAGAGCGACGTTTCTCTCGAATGTAACGATATTGGGTGATTCGATAAAGAGAATTCCCTGAATTATTACGCTCTTAGGAAATACAGGATTTGTTCCTGCGGCAATCGAGCAGTTGACAAGAATGTTTGTGTAAGAACCTAAGTCTGTTGAAGAATTAATTTCATCACCTGTCGCATACGGCTCGAAACGATCCGTATCGGGAGTGGGGAAATCCACTGGATCCACACCTATGTGAACGTGATTGTCGATGGCAGTCTGGCCGTGATCTCCTGCAATAAGCACATCACCTCCGAAACTCGCGCTTGCGGCGGCGTTGCCTATTTCGATTTCGCCGGCCAAATTGCAGTTGCCCCCCGTGGACATTGCAGTGAGGCTACCAGAGCTTTCGATATACAAGTCAGCTTCCCATGCCTCATTTACGGCGGTCATCGTGGGATTGCCCGTATAAGTCAGTGGGCCTTTGGTCGCCAGGCCGTAATTGAAGATCGGATGTTCGTAAGGCTCGATATCAAAGGCGACCTTGATTGTCTTTGTTACTTCGCCGTTGCCGCCCGTGGAATAAACATTGAGAGTATAAAGGTCGCCCGCATCTATCAACCAACATTTGCCCACTGAATGACTGTCCGGAGAAGCTATCCAGGGCAACAGTGTCAATAGAGCCGTCGTGGTATAGCGTGATATTGGAAATACTGTTGTCGGCCAAGTCATTTTGGACATAGGCAATGATGGTGCTCAAATAGCTGGACGGCGGTGTAGAACTGGGCATTATTACAGGAGTTAACCAGAACCGCTGGACTTCCATCCCCGACTCTGCACTTCCCCGAGCGCAACTGACTTTATGCTGGTTCGAGGCGATTTGGGTATTGACGCCTGAAAAGGCCGCGAGAGAAACGGCCAGAGCGGAAAATATTATTAAAAAAATCATAGACATGATAAGCACAGTACCCCTGCGCTTGCGGTTGATTGATTTACTTGAGCGTGACATTTTTTCCCTCCACCACAGGAAAAATAACCTGCAAAAACGAAAGAAATCGAACTTCTTGTGCCTTATAAAATATAATAAATATATTATCAGAACAAAAATCTCTTTTTACGATTATGAGCTCATCTTTTATAGATTTGTCCGAGGCAGATGGACGTTTTTCACGAAATTTAATCCTGCCAGGCCGGTTGTTGTACTAAAATGATTGAAATAAAGCTCATAACTTTCTGACAAATCTATTGTTTCTCCGCAGAAATTGAGCAACAAGCTATTGGTTGTGCCCCCGACTTTATCAAAGAATTCTATACCTTTGCCGGGATACAGTTACTTATATTCCAGTTCCGGTGCCGGCTCATTGGGGTCATCATCCATGAATGAAATCTCTGGCTGCGGTGCCGGCTCGTTGGGGTCATCGTCCATGAATGAAATCTCTGGCTGCGGTGCCGGCTCGTTGGGGTCATCGTCCATGAATGATATCTCCGGTTGCGGTGCCGGCTCGTTGGGGTCGTCGTCCATTAATGAAATCTCCGGCTGCGGTACCGGCTCGTTGGGATCGTCTGTCATTAATGCAATCTCAGGTTCCGGCTCCGGCTCGTTGGGATCGTCTTCAAGATATACAGTTTGATTGTTGACCAAACCACACGCCTGGTTCATATTCATCCCTATTACCAATAATCCGATCGAGAAAAATATAACCAGAAGTAACTTTTGTTTATGGCTTTTCATTTTGTTCCCCTTTTCGGAATATATGACACTCTTTCTTTCTAAAAACAATTTTTCTCAGGTACACGTTTTTCCATTATCCTTCTGAATAAGTACCTTGCTGGGGTCTTATAACGATAGGGGTTGTTATGCCACTCGGCAGCATCTGGTCCTGATCCGGCGTTATGCCTATTACTCCGATGTCACCAAGTTCGGTTGTTTCGGAGCCCCCGTCATCGAGAGTGGCTCCGATATTGGTTACGTATCCGGACGACCACTGGGTGGTATCGCACATGGATATGATTGTTCCGTATATTTGCGCATTACCCCTGACATCGACAATACCTCCTATTATCGCGCCGGTGAGGACGTTGTTCTCACTTTGAACCGGATTGGTATTTCCGAGGTTCACGTTAAAATGCGGGGCCAGTATCGTAGCTTCCTGTACGCTGGATGTATTGTCGAAAGTTGCTTCACCGGTAAAGTAAAGGCAGTTATTCTGCCATTTGAGTGACTGCGGCACATCCGTAACGATAACGCCGTTGAACGTACAGTTCTCGAAGCGGACGTTGTTATAGTAAGTGCTGGTGCTCTTTGCGCAATCGACGTATAACACTTCTTCGAAAGTGCAGTTCCTGAATAATGCGTTACGATTGCTCGGCAGTTTTGCATTTGTGAAAGTCTCGTTTTCATATACGTGCCGTGTGAGCTTCCTGTTCCATGTGTAACTCGGTGATCCGTCTCTGGGATAATTATAGTTACCCGAAGCATGCGGAAAATATTCAACTTCTCTGTCTCCGGTCGGACATGAAGGTATTTCAGTGGTGCCCCCCTCATAACCGTCGGTGTCGTAATCGGATATATCCATACCGGGCATATTGTTATAGGGTTGCCCGTAATTTACACCTTCGTGATAGGCCTGAATTTCGTCGCTCGGGCCGTAATACCGGTTTTCGAAATCGCCGCCCAGCGGGGCACCGTTCACATCGATAGGATTACCGTTTCCGTCGAGTGTTTCCAGTTGATAAGAATGACTTTCAATTTGATCGAGAGTCAGTACCGTGTTAATTGTACCGAGTACGCTCGAGTCGCTGGTCATGTTGTAAGGCGATATCTCCGGCCTGTCCCAGGCGCTGAAAATATCACCATAGATTGTTGACTTTCCGGTAAGCCACATTCTGCCTCTGCTGGCAACGGCATAATTCAACACTTCACTGTCCTTGGTGACTTTCATATCCATACTTATTTGTTTGGTCGCCTCCCCGTTTGTTCCTACGGATTGTATTTTGATTACCTGGGGATTACTGTCGTATCGGTAAAATCTAAGTGTAAAGTCCGTATTAACGCTGCCGAAATCGAGCGGTACGGTGACTATTTCATCACCATCCCCGACCGCATCACTGAAGCGTGCCGAAGCAGGGACGCTCT
>Ga0272442_10005154_pt1 | contig 17581 bp, 22 predicted proteins | sample SSMForm2O_FD_200262 | JGI IMG/M metagenome (GOLD analysis project Ga0272442, IMG submission 200262) | Marine sediment archaeal communities from Little Sippewissett salt marsh, Falmouth, MA, United States - SSM-Form-2O | ecosystem: Environmental > Aquatic > Marine > Wetlands > Sediment ... | reverse complement strand
TTTTTTTCATCGTAAAAGCAATCCCCATCATCACCGAGGAAAAGATCGTGGCAGACATTGATCATTGCATGTATAATAGCATATGAATTATAAATATGCATTTATGTTAAAAGAAGAAAAGGTGATGCCTATAACTGGTCTCTTTTGTAGGCATCATATCCTTTTTCGGTAAATTTTACAATGAAAGTGGGTGCCGGACCCTCCATCTTCTTCACTATTCCATCCTTTGAGAGCTTCTCCAGGAGAGGCATGAACTCGTTTGCGGGCATCTTGATCTTTTGCTCCAGCTCCACCTTGCCAGTGTATCCCGCTGGTTCCTTCTCATAGCTCTCGTATAGGACATCCAGTATCTTGCCGACGTTTGGTTGATTTACCATAACAGCACCGATATAAGGTAAATGGCATCGGTATAAATATATTTCTGAATAAAATAGGGTAAATAATGTACAATAAAGAATAATATTCTTTTACCAATCACCTAAAGATTACGGACCCGTATCCCACGACAAGGTTGAAGTCCCCTGAGGCCTCATATGATGTGGTATAGTCCAGTATCTTTCCTGCCAGCCCGAACTGGGTTGCTACGAGCATTGCGATGCCTGCCGCCCCATATCCGCACATGGTGTAGTTCAGGTTCGATATGAAGTCATACATTCCGTCCACATCCCGCGCCTCCACCATTGCCAGGACCTGCCTGTCATTGCGCTCTATCCACTCTATCGTTTCCCTTTCGTTGCCTATGAACGGCCTGTATCCGTACCTTGAACCAAAGTGCACAAGGTCCGAGGAGGCTATCACGCACACATTGTCATCTACAGACTCCCTTATGGCCTGCGAGACCTCTATCACGCTCTCAAGGTCCTGGAGCCTTAGGCACATCGGGACGAAGGTTATGTCATCCCTTAAATATTGCAGGAAGGGCAGCTGCACCTCGACAGAGTGCTCCATCTTGTGTGCCTTGTGGTCATTTGAGATAAGGTCGGAGTGTTCCAAGAGAGAGGATGCCAGTTCCGAGTCTATAGGAACCTTTCCCAGTGGCGTCTCCCACTCGCCTTCGTCCATTATGGATATGGGGTCGCCCCAACCCGTGTGGTTGGGCCCTATGACTATGTACCTGCTTGGCATGCCCTCGGCCAGGCTTGAGTAGAAGCGCGCTGCGGTCTTGCCAGAATATAGGTATCCCGCATGGGGGGACAATCCGCATGCGATGCTCTTTTCCTTTTTTATCTTGATCGGGCCGTCGCTGGTTTTGGCCATATATTTTCCTATAAGTTCCTTGATTTCCGTTGCTGTGGCCGGATAAAAGCCCCCTGCGGCGACACTTTCTCTTATCATCCCAATACCTTTTCAACGTCTTTTTCATCCATGGTCCTTTCGCAGTATTCACATCTTAGCAAAAGTGGTTTTTTTCCTTCCAACCTGAACTTGGTCCCTACATTCTCATGATTCGTTATGCACAGCGGATTTGTGCACGGTATGATGTTCTCCACCATCTCTGGCAGGGAAATCTTCCTTTTCTCAATGACATCATAGTTCTTGATTATGTTAACAGTCGCCTCAGGGGATATCAGCGCAATGGACGAGACCTCCTCCGACGAGAGCACCCGATTCTCGATCTTTACTATGTCCTTTTTCTCCGATTTTCCGCCTGTTACGTTGCAGGCTATGGTCACCGTTTCGGGATACTTTTCCAATCTAAGTATCTTTACCACCCCGTAAGCTTTGCGGGGGGATATGTGGTCTATCACGGTCCCATTGTTTATTGCGCTTACCTTTAGGCTCTTGGAACTCATTTCTCAACCCCCAGCAACATCGACAGTATGGCCATCCTGACAGGAATTCCGTTCATTGCCTGCTTGAAGTATATGGCGTTTGGCGTTGAGTCCACATCCTTGGAGATCTCAGAGACCCTGGGCAGGGGGTGCATGATCTTGGCGTCCCCCAATAACTTCAGGGATTCTGAATCTATCCTGTAAGTGTCCTTTGTCCTTTCATACTCGTTCGGGTCGGCAAATCTTTCCTTCTGTATCCTGGTGGCGTATACGATGTCGACGTTGGGAACATCTTCCAATCTTGTCACCTCCTCATACGGGATCCTGCCACTGAGGTGCTTCAGGACGTCCTTTGGCATGCTGAGCTCCTCTGGCGACACGAGCACTATCTCCGTGTCGTACATTGAGAGAGCATATGCCAGGGAATGCACGGTCCTTCCATACTTCAGGTCCCCCAAGAGGGCGATCTTAAGCCCATCCAGGCTTTTGAACTCCTTTTTCATGGTGTATAGGTCCAACAATGTCTGGGTCGGGTGCTGATTCGCCCCGTCTCCCGCATTGATCACCGGGATGCTTGCCACCTCTGCTGCAAGCCTGGCTGAACCTTCAAGCGGATTCCTTATCGCGATGACATCGCTGTACTTCTCCATGGTCAGGACAGTGTCCACAAGGGTCTCGCCCTTCTTTACGGAAGTGCTATTAGTGTCTGAGAAACCTATTACAGAGCCGCCGAGCCTCTGCATGGCGGATTGAAAGGACATCATGGTCCTGGTGGAAGGTTCAAAAAAGAGGGTTGCTAATATTTTGCCTTGGGCCTTGTCGGTCCCGCTTGAAACGTGATTCTCCATCTCCCTGGCCTTTTCGTGAATAAGCTCTATTTCAGCCTTGGTGATGTCTCTTATTGAAATGATGTCATTAAGCATTATTTCCACCTAGGCACCTACCTTTTATAAGTGGATACCTATAGTTTTCTTATGGGCTCACTCAATATAAATATTTTGACAGCCTCCGGAATCAAGGCCTCTAGAATATCTGTTGAGGAGGGGATCGTATCCTCATTGGATATATATGGCCCGGGCCCAAAGGACAAGCTGCTTCTGGTGCCTTCCTTCATAGACATGCATGTGCATTTCAGGGACTTTGAACAAAAGGAGAAGGAGACCGTCAGGACGGGGTCCATGGCCGCCCTTGCTGGTGGGGCATCTGCAGTATGTGACATGCCCAACACGGTACCTCCTGTATCGGACAAGGGGACCTTCGAGAGAAGAAGGGAACTCTTCTCTGAAAACTCATTGTGCGATTTCCTGATCAACTATTGCGTCTACGATCAGCGATCATTGGCCGAGGCCAGCTCAGTTGACCCGCTTTTCATCAAGGTGTTCCTTGAGGAGACGACGGGCTCATACACACTTGAAGATGGGATGCTGGAGGATGTCTTCAAGCTTGGGCGGCCCATTGCCCTCCACTCACATATTGAAGGGATAAAGAGGGGCATCAAGTATTCTGATAAGTATGGCACACCACTCCACATATGCCATGTTTCCACACGTGAAATAGTTGACCTGCTGTCAAGGCACAAGGGGCCCAACGTCACATGTGAGGCCACCCCGCACCACCTTTTCCTCAGTGGCGATTATGAAGTGAAGCCGCCATTGTGCATTGAAAGGGATAGAAAGGCGCTTTGGGCGGCCCTTGGCACGACCATAGACATAGTCGCCTCCGACCATGCGCCACATACTTTGGAGGACAAGATCGGTGGGGCATATGGAATTTCCGGTGTTGAGACATCACTCCCGCTAATGTACACTGCCCTAAACAGGCGGATGATAAGCCCGGAGAGGTACTACCGTTGCATGCACCTGAATCAGGTGAGGATCCTGAGAAGGCTTGGAAGAAGGTTTGGATTTGGGGAAGGCGTCAGGGCCGACTTCTGTATCCTGGACATTTCCGATACCGTGAAGATCGATCCATCCAGATTTTACTCCAAGGCCAAACACTCGCCATTCGAGGGCATGGAGATCGATGCAAGCGTTTCTGAGACATGGGTGAGGGGAAAACCCTTTTTTGTCGATGGAAAGTTCCAAGAATACTGCAAAGGAGAGGAAATAAAAAAATACGGTGCATAATATTTTTTTAACCAAAAAACTTAAATCAATATCATAAAATATCAAAATCAATGCTTAAGATTTTCCACTTCTATGCTGATTGGTCCCAGGAATGCGAAATTCAGAACAGTGTTCTTGAGGAACTGTCGCAAGACTATGACGACATCACGGTCGAGCTGGTGAACGTTGACTATCAGGAAGCCATGGCCAAGAAATACGAGATATTGACCATACCCACGCTGATAATCGAGGTGGATACGGAGCTTGTCTCAAAGGTCGAGGGCCTGGTGGAGCTTGAAGAGCTTGAGGAGATAATCGATGAGGTCTTCTCAGAGGACGATGAGGAAGATGATGATTTTTGGGAATCCCCAGCCCCAATTTAAGCTATGATGGTGTTATCTTGAACGAGGGAATGATCGAGGACCTGAAGCGCAAATCCCTGCACATCAGCATGGGTGCATGGATGTTCTATCCCCTGTTCCTGAAAAGGATCCCTGCCCTTGGGGTTGTATTCATTTTCCTGCTTCTTGCCTTGTTCGTATTGCGTCCCAATGTAAGCTGGAAGGCATTTGACGCCCTTTCCAGGCCAGAGGACCACGACTATGGATACCTTATAGGACCTCTAGTGTACATATGCGCCATTGGCGTATGCGTGACGTTTTATCCGCTGTTCATATCTGCGGCATCCATAGGCGTTATGGCATTTGGGGACGGGTTCGCGACACTCGTTGGAAAGAAGTGGGGAAGGATGAGGAACCCAATAGACAATAACAAGACCATTGAGGGTAGCTTGGCTTTCTTTGTGTTCGCATTCATAGTTGTGATCTTTTCCATGAATTTCACATCGCCCTTTGACTCCATTGAAACCGTGGTAAAACTTGCCTTTGTTGGCTCTTTGACGGGTGCTATCGTGGAAATGTTCCCGTTCGAAGAGCACAGGGGAAAGAGCATCTTCCAAAGGGTGTTCATTGACGACAACTTTTTCGTTCCCATCCTGGCGGGGCTGGCGATGTACGCAGTCTACTATTTTGGGATCTGATGGCCACAAGGTTGTAAATCACTTAGTTATTCTAGAAGTTTTTTATAGAATAATATACACAATTAATGGGTCATTACCATGTCATTTGATGAATATATTGATGAATATAGGGAACAGCTGTCGAAGGGACGCATCGATAAGGCATATAGGGGGCTGATGGGGTATATTTCAAGCTTGAGGTCCAATTTGAGGGATGGGCATCCGGATTACTCCGTGTCCGGCAACGTCCAACACGGGCTCATGGATTACACGTATTTTTACTTCACCCCCAATAATTTTAAACAACGAGAATTGAAGGTGGTAATAATTTTCATCCATGGGTCCTTTTCATTTGAGGTCTGGCTGAGTGGCTACAACAAGCAGGTTCAAAAAAGATACCTTGAGCAGTTCAAGGGAAGCGAGTGGGGTAAATACCACATTGCCCCAACGACCAAGGGCCACGATTACATTGTTAGGCATGTTTTGATCGAAAACCCAGACTTCAGGAACCTTGATGCATTAACGCGCCAAATAGAGGACGGGGCCATTCATTTCATTGAGGATATCGAGGGCTTTTTGTCTGGAAAATAATGGGCCGTTGTTATTTTCCATGGCTCAATAAATCAGTTCAAAAAAATAAAAAAAAGTATGTGAAGGAAGCTAATCTAGCTCCTTCCTATTGAACTGGCGGTATGCCAGTGCCAATGCGGGTATCGCATAGACTGCCATCACTATCACTGCCGTTAGCACCGTAGGATGGTAGTCGACCACGGTTATCTGGCCTGCGTCTATCACTGCTGATTTCGGGAACGGCACCGTGAGTATGTCTGTTATGACAGTCACCATGGACGTCACGAGGAACCAGGCCTTTTGCCCGACAATGCTCAGTATTCCGCTTATCATCGGCATTATCAAAAAGAACGTTGCGAACACCAGGACGCTCGATGCCAGCGTCGACCTCATCGATGTCGATATCAGGAACGTCAGGAACATCAGGCAGATGGTATACAGTATGGCCAATGCAAGCGAGTAGACGATCCTTGATGGGACCGACCCGTTTATTCCAAGGTCTATTACGCCCGCCAACAGATAGTAAAGGCACAGGACGGCTATTGAGATTATCAGGGCGGCCGCAAGCTTCCCTGCAAATATGGTCCTTCTCCTTACGGGATTTGGATAAAGCACGAAGGCCGTGCCTTTCTCAAAGTCATATACTATGGAGTCGGCCCCGAACAAGGTCACCAACAGGATCACTATTATGTTTATGAACTGGGTAAAGAACTCGATCATGCCCTTTGTATCAGGATAAGGTTCGCCCACGGCCAGGGGAATGATGAGGACAGCACCTACGAATATTGCAATTATCGCCATCATGATATAGAGCTTTTTTCCTCTCAGGAACTTTAGCATCTCATACCTTATGATGGTCATGAACTGTGAAAATCCAGATACCTCGTTCATTTTATCATCTCCATGTAAATGCTCTCCAATGCAAGGCCCCTGGGATTGAATGTTATTATTGGGATGCCTTGGGACATGAGCCACTTGAGCAGCACCAACCTGCATTCCTCTGTCTCCCCCAGGAAGGTGATGTTGTATTTCTTGTCGCCGATTTTTGTTATATCCTTCACTTGCGACCTGTTCTCCCCATTTTTACTGATATAGTTGTCTATCTGGTCCATCTGGTCCTTTGTCAGCGGTTCTAAGGTCTCTATCACGACCTCTTTCACAGTGAAGTATTTCTTGGAAAGGGCTTCGACAGTGTCATAGGCCAGTATCTCTCCCTTATTGATCAAGGCGACCTTGTCAGCTATCTGCTGGACCTCCGGCAGCATGTGCGAAGAGAGGAATATGGTCTTTTCACGCTTTATGGAGTTTATGAGGTCCCTTATCTCTGCCATCCCCTTGGGGTCCAGGCCCGATGAGGGTTCATCAAGTATGATAAGCTCGGGGTCATGAAGCATAGTCTGAGCAAATCCAAGCCTCTGTTTCATCCCCTTTGAGAATGAGCCCACCCTTGTGTCGGCCCATTCTGTGAGATTTACAAGCTTGAGCATTTCCTCTATCCTGTTGTCCAAGTCTTCCACGCCCCTTATCTTTCCAAGGTAAGTGAGAGTGTCTATGGGTGTCAGATAGGGATAGAATTCAGGTGTTTCTACCAGACATCCAACGCTTCTAAGTGCTAGTTTCTTGTTCTTTGTCACATCTTTGCCGTCTATGTAGGCCTTTCCACTGGTAGGTTTCAGAAGGCCGGTCAGTATTTTTATGGTCGTGCTTTTTCCCGCGCCGTTGGGGCCAAGAAATCCCACGCAATCTCCTTTATCCAAGTCAAGGGATATTCCCTTGAGTGCCAGGATCTTGAAGGTGTACCGTTTTGTGAGGTTTTCAATCTTTATCATCTGATCCATAGGAATCAGAATCTAATGAACTCAAGCGATTAAATATTTTTTGTCTGTAGTTTATATGTTTAATATATATTTGATAATTTTTTTTTAAAATAATATTAGATTAGTATTATTCTTTTATATCCAATATAAAGGGAAATTATTGTTTTTTTTTGATGATTACTTTACAGTTGCTCTCTAGGATATTGGTTTTATATATAACATTGATATGCAACATTGGTGAGATATATGAAAAAGGCAAACATTCCATTTCCAACGTTGTTAAGAAACGGCATAGTACATACTAACGCCCCAGCTAACGAGAGGAACGTAGTTTTAAGATCAGTGTTCGGTGCGTAGTATTTTAATATGACACGGACAGTTGTTGATATATGGACATCAAGGATATGCTCATGTCTGATGAGACGTTATTTAGGGATGAGCAGGTTTTCAATCCCAATTATCTCCCTGACAATCTTCTTTTCAGGGACAAGGAGCTTCAATCCTTGGTGGCGCTGATCAAACCGGGGCTCAGGGGCGGAAAACCCCACAATACCCTGGTGATCGGTCCCCCCGGAACGGGAAAGACGACCACGGTCCATTACCTTTTCGATGAGGTGGAGAAGACATCTGACAAGATGGTCACAGTGCATATAAACTGTAAGCTCTCAAACACAAAGTTCTCCGTCTTCTCTGACATACACAAGAAAGTTTATGGTTACAGGCCGCCTGACACCGGCGTCCCCTACAAGAGGGTGTATGAAAAGGTGATGACAAAGCTGGAGCAAAGGGGCCAGAGCCTCTTGGTGGCCTTGGATGACATAGACTTCCTGTTCGAGCAAAAGTATGCAAACGACATAATGTATGACATCCTTCGTGCCTATGAGCACTATCCAAATGTGAGGACGGGGGTGATTGCCCTTTTGTCAAAGCAGGACTTCAGGGAGGTGTTGGCAACAAAGCTCTACAGCATATTCATGCCTCAAGAGATCGAGTTCCCCCCTTATTCGATGAGCGAGATATACGAGATATTGAAGATCAGGGCCCAGGCGGGTTTCTTCCAAGGCGTTATATCCGATGAGCTGATCGAGGTGATTGCTGGCCATACTGCCAGGCATGGGGACCTAAGGGTGGGCATAACGCTATTGTCATCAAGCGGGATCATGGCCGAGTCAAAGGCCAAGCGTAAGATAGAGTTAGATGACATAGAGTCCGCATATGAGAAAAAGGCAAGATTTGTCACGCTTGAGGAAAAGCTGTCCGTGCTTTCTGACGGAGAGACGAAGCTGTTCTTGGAGATAGCCAGGAACGCTGGCATCAAGTCTGGGAAGCTGTATGAAAATGTCAAGGACGTCCTGAACAAGAAGACATTCTCCCAAGCGCTCAACAAGCTTGAGACATATGGCCTCATAGACAGCAAATTCTTGACCGTTGGCAGGGGAAGGAGCAGGTCTTTTTATACTAGGTCCCCCGAAGAGGATGTTATCCTCTTGATAGGGGACAGATATCAGATGCTATAGAATTCGTTGTTCTCTGGCACGGGCGTCTTTTTTTCATCAAAAATCTTTTCTAGATCAATGTCGCTCTCTGTTTTTGGTATGGACTTCGCTTCCATTTTCCACAGATACAGTGTCTTTGCCTTGGATATTAGACTATCAACGCTTTCGGGTCCTGAAAGCTCGATATCTCCTATTTTGACATAATTACCATTTATTGGCATATTAATATTTATTAATCTCAAATAAATAAAGCTTTTTGTAAAAAAGATTGTATAATAACAATATTTCTATAATAAAATAATCATATATCAAATAATATATCATATTTATAAATATTAAATGTGAAGTACCTTTGTGATATAATGAAGCTAAGGATTTTGCTATACATACTATTGATCATTATATTGATACCATTTAACCTGGTGCAAGCCGATTCTGAAGAGGAATTGGAAATCACGCCAGAGATCGTCACAGCGCATGGCTTATTCGCGTGCAATTGGCTGAACGGCGTCAGGGGGGCCTGTGCAGACATATACTTAGAATTTTATAATGTGGGTCAACTGGTAGAAGGGTATGGTGATGTGGAAGCCCATTTAGTAATGGATAATGGCCAGGTGCCTGATGTCGAAGGCAAGTATTTCACAGGGGGCCCCAACGGAAAGATATGTTGTGTTTACCTTGGCCATGAATTTTTCTTGCAACTTGTCGATGGCACGAAAATAACAGGGGCATTTGAGGATGAGGATCTAATCGTCGACAACCCGGAAGCATTTAGCATGTTCGAGGCAGTTGAGATGACAGTAAGCGTCTCTAGCCCAGAGAGAATAGATAAATTTTGCACAAGCGACGGATTGAGATACATATTGACGATAGATGCAACAGGATATCCAGGGCCTATTGTCAAGATAACCGGCGCAGATTACGTTGACATTGGTGGTGATGACCTTATATTCCAAGTTGATTTATGCAGCTCGCCCCAGACCATAATAGACATTGAGGCATCCAATGGGCTCAATACAGTATACGAAAGCATAATCCTTCCAAAGGCATGCGCCCCCGAGGTCTCGTTGATTCTTTTAGAGGGACCTACCCTCAGGATGGGCAACTACGAGTATGTGGTCCAAGCAACGGTGAAGGGTTTTCCCATACCGGAGTTGGAATGGACCAATGCCACGCCCCTGGATGAAAAGGATACCACTGTCACTGTAAGGGTACCTGAAGGCGAGTGGCTGTTTAAGTTCCCCACCATATACCTAACGGCAAAGAACAGCGTGGGCGAGGCCCAAACTTCATTGAAGCTCCCGGTATCCAGTTTATTTAAGGGGGATTCGGGTGCTGGATTCTCAGATATATCTGGTCGTGTCATGATATGCCCACCCGACAAAGATCCCTGGGATGAAGACTCATGGGATGAGGCGGAGATGGCAGAATTGGAATCAAATATTCCAGTTGGCTCGTTTATCAGAACATGGGATGACAGCGAGGCATGGTTAGGTTTTGCGGACATGTCAACATTTCACCTTAAACCCAACACCACGATAATGATATCTACGCCCCCCGAGCAAGAGAGCAAGCTGAAGCTTGTTACTGGGAACATATGGATAAACTTCAATGCAATGCTCGAGGGCAAGGGGCTGCAGATCCAGTACAACCAGGCCGTTGCAGGGATAAAGGGAACTATATTGGAGTGCACAGAGACAGGGGAAGAATCAATTCTCAAGGTGCACGAGGGCACGGTCTCCTTCACATCAACGGTCACAGACGAGACCGTTATGGTCAATGCTGGCGAGATGGTGACCGCCACATCGGAGGGGCTTAGCGACATCTCGGTCTTTGACACCGGCGTCCCCACTACCACGCCGGCACCATCGAACACCGACCCTTCGGAAGGTGAGGATACGGGCTCTTCGTCATTCCCTATGACTTACCTGATAATCGGCATAATTGTGGTGGCCGTCGTGGCGATAGTGGCCTTAAGCAGAAAATAGTTCAGTAAGCGTTATGGGAAAATATGTCCATGACCAGCCTGAATATGTCGGTATAGGAGGCATCTGCCTCCTCTATTATCTCGTCATGCTTCGGGTTGAGGGCATACTTCCCGCCAACGCCCTTGAACATGGAGACGTCGTACTTCGTGTCCCCTACGCAGGCAACGAGCTCAAGGGGGACATTATCCTTCTTTGCTATCATTTCGACGATCTCATGCTTTCTCATGGGTTCAACGACTAGCGTCCCCTTACCATTAAGGTATCCGTTCTCGTCCGTCCCAAGCCTGTTGGCATATACTCCGTCCACCCCCAGCTCCCTGCCGATCTTTTCCGCAAGCACGTCTATGCCTGAGGAGACAATGTATACCTTTATCCCGTTTGACATAAGAAGACCTACAGCCTCCTTGGTGTCGGATGATGCAGAATAGGGACGGAAGGCCTCCTCGACATCCGAGAGCCTTGGTCTCTTGGGAAGCCAAAGCGCTATGTCCTCTTCCATCCATTGAAGGTAGTCAATATCGTTGGAAAAGAACGCCTTGGTGTTCTTCTCCACTTTATCAAAAGAAGCCCCGAAGAACCTGTGAAGTGTCCTCCAGGATGATATGCTCTCTATCAGTGTCCCGTCAAGGTCGAATATCACTATCTTGAACATTTTCATCAATCATATGAGTGAAACTGACTTCCCGACCTTCTCGAAGGCGCTCAGGGCGTCATCAAGGTCGTCCCTTGTCAGTCCTGCGTTCATGATCGTCCTTATCCTCGCTTTTCCCTGGCCCACCATTGGGAAGACTATCGGCAGGGCAAAAACGCCGTTTTCGTACAATCCTTCAGAGAACAGCTTTGCCGTCCTGGACTCGCCGCACATCACCGGGGTGATGGGCGTCACGGAATCGCCTGTGTCGAATCCCATGGATTTGAGCTCCTTTTTGAAGTATTTTGTATTGTCCCACAGATTCTTGTGGTGCTCAGGTTCGCTTTCAAGCACCTTGAGCGCAGCAAGCTGCGAGGCTGCCACGCCTGGAGGGTGCGATCCAGAGAGAAGCCATGTCCTGGACTTGTTGAGCGCATAGTTCACGAGGTCCCTGCTGCCTGCGATAAGTCCGCCGACGACACCGAACGCCTTGGAGAACGTTCCCACTTCGACGTCTATCTTGCCTTCGATCCCGAAGTGTGCTGATATTCCCTCGCCACGTGGGCCCAGGACCCCCTCTCCATGTGCGTCGTCTATGTATGACATTGCACCAAACTCCTTGCAAAGCTTGGCGATCTCATCGGCCTTGGCGACATCGCCGTCCATCGAGAATACGCCGTCCGTGATGACAAGTATGCGATTGTAGCCCTTCTTGTCGCTCTCGTTCAGTATGTCCTCAAGCTGCCCGATGTCCTGGTGCTCGTATATGCCCTTGTCGGCCCTGCTGAGTCGAACGCCGTCTATGATGCTCCCGTGATTCAGAGAATCTGATATTATGATGTCCCCCTTGTCGGCTAGCTGGGGGATAAGCCCTGAGTTTGTGGCAAATCCGGTCTGGTAGACAAGTGTTGCCTCCGCCCTCTTGAACTCGGCAAGCTTCTTTTCCACTTCCATGTGGATCTTCATGTTGCCCGCTATGGGCCTTACAGACCCAGAACCTACGCCAAGCTTCCTTGTGGCCTCAATGGACGCCTCGATGATCTTTGGATGATTTGAAAGATTGAGATAGTTGTTTGAACAAAGCATTATGACGGGCTTCCCGTCAACTATGGTCCTAGGCGCCGATGGGCCGTCCAGTACCCTTAACTTCCAGTCGAGATTGTTAGCCTTCAATTCCTCGTATTCGTTCTTCAAGAATGCCGTGGGATTCCTTTTCATAAATAAACACCTCACACATCAAGGATAATTTTTCCTGAGTTTCCACTAGTCATTGTTTTCATGCCCTCTAGGAAATCATCAAACTTAAATCTATGTGTAATTATCGGGTCAAGGTCAAGCTTTCCGGATTTCAACAGCCCTGTTGATAGCATCCATGTGTCCCAGATCTTCCTACCATATACCCCTTTTATGTTAAGGCACTTGAAGATCACATTGTCATTGAGCTCGACGGTCAATGGGTCGTTGAATATCCCAAGCAGGGCCAGTGTTCCCCCTGCCCTTGCCATCTTCATGCCGCTCAAGACCGCATTTGGATTTCCCGTTATCTCGAACACAGCATCCATCCCAGTGCCGTCCGTAAGGTCCTTTGAGATCTTTTCAAAGTCATCTCCTGCCTTCAGGACCACGTCAGCACCTACCTTTTTTGCAAGGTCCATACGATACTCGTTCTTGTGTCCCACCGCAACGACCTGGGCGGCGCCAGCAGCCTTGGCAACGGCTATGGACATCAACCCTATTGGGCCGCATCCAAGCACAGCGATATTTCTCCCCGTTACATCAGTTGAGAAGACTGTGTGCACTGCATTGCCTAGGGGGTCCTGGAGCGAAAGGTATTCCTTTGGTATCTTTGGGTCGTTGACCCATAGATTCTGTGCAGGCAAAGATTGGTATTCACAAAAGACACCGGGTTTGTTGACACCAAACGCGGTCAGGTTCTCACATATGTGGTAATTTCCCAACCTGCATTGGTGGCAGTGGCCACAGAATATGTGGCATTCCCCGGAGACAGAGTCTCCCTCTTTTATGTAATCTATGTTCTTGCCCACCTCTACGACGGTCCCAGTGAACTCATGGCCGTATATCAGAGGAGGTTTTATGGCCTTCTTTGCCCAGGCATCCCAGTTATAGATGTGGACATCAGTGCCACATATCGAGACGACGTCCATCTTGACAAGGGCGTCATCCGGCCCGCAGACGGGCATGTCGACATCCATGATCTCAGTGCCCCCTACTTCAGGCCTGACCTTTACTACAGCTTTCATAATAAGAAGAACAATATGTCCATTATTTAAAGGTTTTGTATTCCAATATTCTTTATTGTCGAAGTTCTATAGCCAATTATGACAGGTAAATAACGCTTTTCATTGAACATATCGTCTAAATCAGCATCTCCAGAGTCCACCAACAGGTGTTGTATTGTCTTTAATTTGGCTGGAGTAGATACAATAAGTATATTATCAAGGCCTATTTTCTTGATCACTTCAGGGGTAATTTGGAGGTTGCCCCTGCCAACGATGAACCCCTGCGCCCCGATCGGCGAGATTATGAGCTTTACTTTTTCGTGGTGCTTGAGCAGTTCGAGCAGTCCCGTCTCATTGAGGTCCTTTGAGACCAATTTCTTTCCCTTGACCGCATCGATCCCCAAGAGCGTCTTATCAATTCCCATATCCTCCCCGATCGTCCTGAGGGTGCTGCCCGCCCCGAGCAGATAAAGCGTATCATCCCCCATGTCCTCTATTATGGTCCTTGATATGTCCTTCTTGATCTCGTCTTCCTCGGCGCCTTTCAACAGGACCTTCGATGACTGTATGTAATTGCCCTCGAATATGGTTTTGGCTATTCCGAATATCTTGAAAGCAAATCTGTCCAACCGGTATTGCTCCTCGTCGAGGTCGACTATCTCGGCATCCTTGACAGATGCCTCGTCCCCGATATAGAGTTCGATCAGCTCCGCCGCAGCGCTCGGATTTATGGCAAAGACACCTGAGAGCATCTTCACGCCGCTTGGTATGCCCAACATGGGGATTTTGTCCCCAATGACAGAGAAAACATCCCTTGCAGTGCCGTCACCCCCACAAAACACAATCAGGTCACATCCTTCACACAGAAATTTCCTGCAGGCCTCCCTTGTGTCCAGGGATGAAGTTCTTTCTTGGGGAGAATATACCACATCATAGCTCATTTTATCTTTAAGCGTGCCCATGCCCATTGGCCCCCCGCATATCAACCAATGAACATTTGAGATCGTTTTATCGTTAAGGCCATTGAAAAACAGTTTTGACCTGCCATAGGAAATATTTTCTGCGCCAAGCTTTATGGCTGCATCCAATTTCCCGTCAGTTCCTTTGAGGCCGACCTTTCCCCCCATCCCTGCTATGGGATTTACCAGGAAGCCTACCTTTTTCATGTGTCCTGATGGGCCTGCTACTTTAAAGAATCTATTGTCTGCACTAAAGGCTATCTTATCTGCGCAAATACAACGGCATAATTGTGCCCATATTTCTTTGCGCATTTGGGACAGGTAGTGTAATGGATATAGTATCGCAAAGATTTTTCATTTATAGATTCAAGATATGCTTCCATCTTTTTGATCCATTTGGGCACTGCATTGTATGGTCCATCGAACACCTTGGTAATGAACGTTCCAGAGATTTTGACGTTCCTTGAACCGGGGACATCCTTGGTGACGGTCATATACAGTTCTGACCTCCATGGTGAGGGGTCATACGCGAGAAGCAGGAAATCCTCGTTATTTGGGATCGCATCGGCATTTTGCGCTGCTTCCCACATTCTTTTGACCTTTCTCCCCATGATCCATGGCAATGGTATATGAAAGAATTGTCTCATGTCCTCTCTGATGAACGGTTTTTCATTCCAGATGTGTTCCTTTTCTTCCCATGGTGCAGGATCAAATCTTGGGCAACACTCTGATTTGACTTCATCACTCAAATACACACCTTCTTTTGTATCTCACTATTATCCGTACCTAAATAATTAAAAATAATGCGTTCATTTGGCAAGATCTGGAGTCAATGCATGAAAATATTAGAAATAATATGGTAAATATTTATATACAGATATGCTTGATTTGTGATATGAGAATGAATAAATATTCTTTCATACTTATTGTTTTGTCGTTCATTAGCATAATTGGTTCCGAATTTATTGATGAGAGACTTTCTACAATAGGATTTGGCCTCTTAGTGTTGGCCTTTTTATTGCCAATGATAGTGACCAAGGCGACTGGTCAGGAGTTCAAAGGGAATTAAAAAAAGAATGAAGAGATCCTATCTCTTCTTTTTGAATGCCATTCCAACTATAAGAACGGCTGCAAGAAGCAGTCCTGCAATTATGGATACAAAGGTCATTGATGGGCCCTTCTCAACGCCCCCTTCCATGTCCTGTGGGTTAGGCGTGATGACAGCATCATTCTCTGACATTTCACCATCTTCCCCTTCTGGGCATCCGTTGCCGTCAGTTCCATAGACCGTTGGGCAGGAGTCCAAGTCGTTGGGTACCCCGTCACCGTCCCAATCATCCTCGGTTAGTTCAATCCCTATGCAGAGGTCTGGGTCATACGGGGCTATCAATGGCTCACCCTCGAAGTCCTTCATACCATCCTCGGGATATATGGGTTCGTCAGGCATGGAGACAATATTCACTTCCCCCCACACATCGGGTTCTACTAGATTGTCAAATTCCTCTTGGTCGTATTCTTCCCTGTCATTTACAGGGGGAAGATCGTTGGTTTTATCATCAGCCGATATTGGCACTGCTATCCCAGTCAGCAAACAGAGCACCAATAAGAATGGCATTATTTTTCTCATTTTATGTTCACCTTTTCATGCTTTTTTTCTTAGGCTACATGCGCCATAATAATCGCTGTATGAAGTACTATTAAAACGTGCCGAAATGATTCAAAATATTTTGAACTAATAAAAAGAAAGTAATATTTTATTTTTTTATTGAAAAAATTCTATAATATTTAATATTTACATATGATAATAATAATATAAATCATTTTTTGATATTATTTTATCTTGATAATAAAGTCAACAATTTATATTCTTGATGCCATATTGAAAGGCATTATATATTTTGAAGGTATTATTTCATTGAAAATACCAAAGATTTATTATATGGAAAGGATTCAATCTCTTCTTATGGAAGATTATCTCATTGACATTGAGAACATAACCAAGGATTTTGGAAATGTCAAGGCCCTAGACAATGTATCTCTGAAGGTAAAGAAGGGGGAGACCTTTGGGCTATTGGGTCCAAACGGCGCCGGAAAGACAACGCTTGTCAGGATACTTTGTGCCGTCTTGACCCCCACTTCAGGGAGTGGCAGTGTCAGTGGAATGGATATACTGAAGAACAAGAATGATATCAAGCGGATAACTGGGCTTCTTCCTGAAAACCCTGGAACATACGAAGACCTCAATTCGATAGAGTTCTTGTCTTTTATGGGCGAGCTATATGGCCTGGACACCAAGACCATAAACTCAAGGATCGAGGACATGCTAAGGCTGTTTGATATCTATGACCGTAGGAAAGATCTTATATCCGGTTTTTCATCCGGAATGAAGCAGAAGGTGATGCTTGCCTCGACCTTGATTCACAACCCCCCGATACTGTTCCTTGATGAACCTACGTCAGCCTTGGATCCGACCGTTGCGAGGACGGTCAAGGACATAATCCAATCTCTTTCCAGGGAGGCGCAGAGAACGATTGTCATCTCGACCCACCAGCTGCCCCTTGCAGAGGAAGTATGTGATAGGATAGCGGTCCTTCATAGGGGAATAATCCTGGAGTGCGGCACCCCCGCAGAGCTAATGGAGGTTTCTGGGACCGACAGCCTGGAAAAGGCATTTTTCAAGATAACGGACCTTGAGAAGAAAGACGTTGACATACTGCTTGGATGGTGATACAGTGAGCTCTTGGTGGACCATAGGCAAATATACTATGATGCTCAACCTTGGAAAGATATATCGTAAGAGAAAGATATTCTTGCCTTTGTTTGGGATGATATACCTGCTTTATGCAATAGGCCTGAAGATACTAATAGACACAAATCCTGACAACGCAATTGTGAATCTTATCTCGAACAAGGCACTGTTCGCCACGCTCCTTGATCTCGTGATGCTGTATCTTTTCGTTTACCTGATAATCATTCATGTCTTTA
>Ga0272442_10005153_pt1 | contig 17583 bp, 12 predicted proteins | sample SSMForm2O_FD_200262 | JGI IMG/M metagenome (GOLD analysis project Ga0272442, IMG submission 200262) | Marine sediment archaeal communities from Little Sippewissett salt marsh, Falmouth, MA, United States - SSM-Form-2O | ecosystem: Environmental > Aquatic > Marine > Wetlands > Sediment ... | reverse complement strand
CTTGCGATAACGTAGCCATGTTCTCCTTATACCAGAAATGAGAAGAAAAGGCTACAGTTTTATTTAATCCGCTCTAGGGACGCGGCTTGAGGGACTGCGGAATACGCAGCTGGCCGGCGCGGGCGCGCACCACATGCGGCAGGAACATGCCGATCGTATCCATTCTCGCGATATGGGCACGCGCCTCCTCATAGTCCCGCTCTACATACACAGCGCGAAAGAGCTTCTGATACAGGGGATAGAAATCCGTGGCATCCAGATCGAGCGCGCTCTGGAAAGCCGCTTGAGCGCCGCTGGCATCTCCCTGTTCCCCGAGAGCTATGGCCAGCACGAAATGCCCAAAGGGATAGTCCGGGTCAAGTGACGCGGCCTTGCGCGCCGCCGCCTCAGCAAGCACGCTATGACCTTCATAGGCGAGCTGTACCGCAAGCAGGCTGTAGTAGAATCTGGTTCGGGGGAACTCCGTGTCCACGGCACGGCGCAACGCGGTCAAGGCTTCCTGGCGCTCTTCGTTCTGCAGATGGGCGAGCCCCATATCGGCCAGTACCGCCGGGGCGTCAAAGCTTGTGCTGATCTCCTTGGATGTGCGTTGTTGGCCGGGCAGGGCATTCGGGTCGCGTTCGATGCGGTACACATAGAGCCCATTCATTCCAGGGAAGTCGGTACGGGCGTAGGTGAGCCCGTGTGCTACAAGGCAGGTTTCAAAGAGATCCAAAGGAGGGAGGCGGTAAATGAAGGGCTCGACAACGGCCCACATTGCACGGCCTGGCGCCGTAGGCGACAACGCGGATGCGGCGTCTTCAAGGAACAGAGCGCTCTTCTCGCAAATGGCCTGTAAGGTGTACGCGGGCAGGATAGGAATCTCGCTTTCCACCGCGTTGAAGCGGAACACCTCCCAGGTCTCATGCGTGCCCTTTGCCACAATGCAATCGCCGGGAGAGGCCTCGGATTTGATATGGCGTGCCGCGGACAGCCAGTCCGTCCGAGTCGGGGCAGGTAAGGTCAACGAAAGTTGATATGCGTACAACACAACCAATATGGCGACCGCCGCTCGCTGGTCAACCGCCTTGGGCAGACGGGCAACCGCGGCGCCTACGATAGGATACACGGCAAGAGAGCTATAGCATGTGTAGCGGGGCAAAATACACGGACGCCACGCGAGCGACAACACGACCAGTATGGTCAGCGGCAGGAAGAGCACCAGAAGAAGAAGCGCTCCGGCATCGGCCTGTCCGTCGCCTGCCGCACCCTTTGACACGCCGCCCCAATAGCGCATGGACTTCGCGACGTTCACGCCGGTCCACAGTACACATACGCTCAAGAACACGATGAGGGCCGCGTCGAACCCCCCATGAGCGGACACCAGGACCTCTTGAAGATGCGCCGGAAGGAACTTCCACGTGACGCCTTGAAATGCGAATGGGTCACTCAACATCACCGCGTCATCCCCGATGAAATCGGCGACAAGCCGACTCAGCGGCGGCAGGGTCATGTAGAAATCGTCCTTCGCCTCGAGCACGGAGGAAAGCGCAGGGTGAAGCCAGAGCATGGGCGAAAGGGCTGCGATTCCTTGGGCGACTCCCCAGGTCACCGTTCGGCAAAACCTGCGACGCAGGTACAGGAGCATGAAACACGCTTCCGCCGACAGGAAGAAGAGCGTGAACGGATGCAACCATACCAGCACCAAGTTGGCCCCCAGATTGATCGCCCACCACCGCGGCTTGTCCTCGCGCGCCGCCCGTATCAACGCGTACACGGACACCAGCACGAAAAGCTCGACGGCCGCGTTGGGTCGGATGGTCCGTCCTAACTCGATGTGTATCGGGGATAGCGCCAAACACAGCCCGGCTATCAGGCCCGCCTTCTTCCCATATACGTATCCGGCCAGCAAATACATCATGGGAATGCACATCGCACTCACGATAACGGACAGTAGCCGTAGCACAGGCGGTGAAGAAGTCCGCGTCAACACGGCCCAGAAATACAGGGCGGCGTTATACAGCGGTACGTTTTCCGGCCCGAGGAACCTGGCGGTGGTCAAATAGGTTGCGACGTCGGGGGCCTCGAGCCCCACGATCGTATGATACTCGTCAACCCAGACCGACTGGTCACTGAGCCGGTAGGTTCTCAGGCCTATTCCCAGGACGGTGAGGAGAAGCACGGCCACAATTCCGGCAGAGCGGACACGTGTGCCAGCGCGTGTGTTCTCACCTGGATCTCGGCATTCTGAAGCACCATTCCTGTTGGCGGCCCCCGCCTTCATCACGCTTCACCCTTGTGGTGTTTGCCTTGAGCTCTGAGCGACGAGGGCCCGCTCTCTTGAAGTGCCGGAAAACTTCCGCGCCAACACCCACTTCGCCGCATAGAACGAGCGGATTATCTGTCCGCGAAGATAGAAGTCGCGTTTGTCCGTGAAGCTTATCAGTAAGCGCGATGCGTAAAGGAAAGCGGACGCACAGAAAGAACATACATTGCGAATAAGGGGCTTCTCGACCAAGCGTATCAGCGGCCTTGATATCCACCGCGGCATTCGAGAGGCAAAGAACATCTGAAAGGGGATGATTCGGTATCGCGTGCCCAAGCCCGATTGCGACAGAAGGCGCATCGAATTCATGAACTCTCCCTGTTCGATCTTCCTGATGTGTGCGGGGCTGATCACGCCTTCACGGATGGCAATATCGATAATCGGAGTCTTGGGAAAATACTGCAAGAACCCGACACTCACCAATTGCGGACGGGTCTCGCGGATGAATTCGAGCGATTCTTCAATATGCTCGCGCGTTTCACCAGGCAGGTTCACGATCAGATCGAGCTCAACGAACATCCCCAGCTCAATCGCGCGAAGAACGAGGCTCTTGACCTCCTCGTTCGTCTCGTGTCGGTTCAAGACATTGGCCCGCACCTGCGGATTCGCCGCTTGGAAACCGACCTCGAGGTCCACGCAACCGCTGTCGGCAAGCCACTCGAGGCTTTCCTCGTCCAGCACGGTGGGGATCGTCTGAACGTCATAGGGCAGACCGATTTCCTCTTTGTAGCGCGTACAGAACTCCCGCAGCCATGAACGCTTCGCCCCGAAGGCATCATCAAAAAACTCGATGTACCGGGGATGGTACTTCGTTGTCGCCATTCGAAGCTCCGCCATCACGTTGTCCACGGAACGGGCTCGATAGTAGCGTTCATGGTGACTACGGTAGAGCACGTTCAGGCTCGAACTGTTGCAGTACGTACAGGCGTTGAAACAGCCGCGACTGGTGACGAGGGTATAGATGGATGAGAGTGCGGGGTTGGCTTCGTAGTGAGCTTCCTTCTCGGGGAAGACGACCTGATCCAGGTCTCGAACAATGGGAGAAAGCCCTCGCTCTACGACGGCGCCTTCGTGCATGTTCCACACGCCTGGCAGCGCCTCCCTGGGCAGCGCCTTGACTTGGGACGTGCCCGAGTTCGCCAACGCCTCCAAGAACGCAGGAAACGAAAGTTCGGCTTCCCCGACAATCACGAAATCGACTTCTTCGTTCCGGAGCACGACCTCGGGCAAGAGACTCGGATGGGTGCCGCCACAAATGATGACGAGTTCCGGATTGGCCCGCTTGAGGAGCCGAATCAATTTCATATGGCCCTTATACAGGTACGAGTACATCGAGAAGCCGACCACTTCGGGCTCGAGGGCCGTAATCCGATCGCACGCCTGCTGCGGCGTCAAGCTCAAAAAATTCGTCAGGAAGAAATCCTGTGCCAGGTAGTCTTTCGAGAAGGAATTATCGAAGAAAAGGCGCGCATCATGTCCGTGGGCCTTGGCTATCGCCAGTAGGTACTGGATGCCTAGAGTCCCAACCCCACTGTCATGAAGCACGAGACGCATCGGCATTTTCCTTATGTATGCGAAGACGGCAAGCGCAGGTATATCCCGCCAGCGCCATGCTCGGCGGCGGTACTCGACCTGGCGTGCCCAGTAGGTGCAATGCGCACAATCAAGAAGCACGGTTCCAATCCGAGTATACTTCAGTCGGCTCTCGTTGTGCCATTGGACGTTGGCCATCGCGCTTGTCGGCCACGTCAAACGGCGTGTCTCTGCTGCAACAAAGGCGACCGCGGATCGCTTCGCGATGGTCTGTGCTGTCCATTACCAACACAAGGCGTAGCGCGGCGGCTTGTCCGGGAACGGGATGCCTGCGCCTTGTTCTGCCTTTCCTCAGGCATCGCGAGTTGTCCAATTCCGCCTGAGGCCTCTTCCTCCGCCGTCACGTATCAGCGCTCAGATCTCTGGCATGAAGGTCGAGCGAATGGCCTCGAGGGCCAGGGCGACAGGCTGGTTGACGGGCTGATCGCCGCGGTAGCGCACGAAGGCCACGTGGCCGTCCATGTACAGCACATTCGCGCCGCCGGGCACGTGGTTGAAATAGTCGGCTCGGGCCACGACGAAGTCGCTCATCACCCAAAGTTCGCTCTGGGCCAGGGCGCTGGCCGCCGGATTGTTGATGTCGGTGACCATGAATCGCTCAATGCCTTCGCGGAGTCGGTAGACCGTGCCGCCGCCACCGTTGCCGTCGGGCACGCCCACGTCGATATCGCTGTCGGCCTTGGCCACGTTGTGCGGCGGCATGGCGATGGCCATCATCGCGTCGCTGAGGGTGGCCAGCAGTTGCGCCGGTCCCATCTGGGTGGGCTGGCCGAACAGGGCGAGCGACGTGGCCGGGTCGTCTGCGCGGCAGCGGTCAAAGACCCAGCCGAAATACATATAGCTGTTGGCGAGGAGCCGAATGCCGCGGTCGTCCAGAGCGTTCCCACTGCCATCGTCGCAGGCGTAGGGGAGGTCCCACTGGCCGTTGGCGTTCTTGAGGCGGCCGACGTCCGTGTGCGAGTTCGACGGGCACACATAGATGGCCGGGTCGGTGAGGTACTCGGGATAGAGCGCGCGGATCCGGGCGGCCGGATTGAAGATGAGGTCGGCCGGCGCGCCTGTGGGCGTCAGCGTGTCGCAGTCGTACAGGTCTTCGAAGCCCGCCTGCATAGGCGGGAAGCGCTCGCCCTGGGCTTCGTTGGCGTACATTTTGAACACGAGGCCCCACTGCTTGAGGTTGTTCTGGCAACTGGCACGGCGGGCCGCTTCACGGGCGCGGGCCAGCGCCGGCAGCAAGATGGCCGCCAGGATGCCAATGATGGCGATGACGACCAAGAGTTCGATTAGGGTGAATCCTTTGCGATCACTGCGTGCGCGTTTCATGATTGATGAATCCTCGGTTTCGGCGCGGCCATCGAGAACACGCTCGGGCCGGACGCCGGGTTTCAGGCGCTACAGAGACGATACGATGGGTGCTAGACGTGCCCTGGGGGCCCGCGCAACGACCAGGGCGTCCATACCGCGTGGACGGTTGGGGAGGCAATGGGTAGGGATTGGGTGAACGGGATGGTCACGGCGATCAAGAGCAGGACCGCGACGCCGGTGGTGATGACCTGGGTGAAGAGCAGGACGCGGAAGGGCCCGTTTTCGTGTTGCGGGCCGTAGTAGCGCTCCCAGAGCCCTGGGGCCAACCCATGGAGCGACCCCACGCACAGGTAGGCCAACACGACCCAGGCCACGCAACGCAGCCAACGTCGGCCCCGGCCCGAGCGGCAGGACGTCTTTCGAGGCATAGAGCGCATGCTTCTTTTCACAGGACCTCGTTTGCCTGGGATCCGGTGACCTGGGGCCCGGCCCGCGCACCCCACCACGCGGATCTCGACTCACCACCAAGAAGTATACCATTCGCGCGTCCGATACAACAGTCGTTTTCAACTCTGCGGGGCGGGCACAACGGCTTGGGCCTCCGTGCGCCCGACGGCCGCGGCACGCCTTTTGCCGCCAGGTCCGCATGACGTAGAATCAAACCTACGGCATACGCCGCGCAGAAGCTGCGGAATGCCCACACAACGTCATCCGTTTCTGATGGACATGGAGAGGAACCTGTGAAGAGCTCGACGACGTGCGACTGCGAACGCAGGGGAATCGTTGCCGGGGTGATGATACTGGCGGTGGCCGCCGGACTGGTTGCCGCGGGCACGGCGGCGGCCCGGCCGGCGGACGCCGACGCGTTGCTCACGCACGGGCGCGACACCTACGGCGAAGCCCCTTCGCCCTTGATCGCCTCGGCCCTGGACCGCGCCACGCTGCAACTCGGCGAGGCCACGGGGATCGAGGGCATTCGCGATCATGACCGGATGCTGACGGGCGCCAACCCGATGCACGACCAGAACCTGTACCAGGTCTTGTACGCACTCAGTGAACGGACCGGCGAGAAGCGATACGCTGATGATGGCCCTCCTACGGCTCTGGGCCCTCGAGCACGCGCCCCACGCCAAGCTCAGCCTGGTCTACAACGACCGGTAGCCGACGCCGCTCAGGTCAGCACCGCGCCGGCGTTGGCCGTCTGATCGACCTTGCCGTCCTTGAAGACCTGCTTGCCGTTCATAAAGACGGCGTGGATGCCGGCCGGGGCATTGTCGGTATCGGCGACGGAGTTGTGGTCTCGGACGGCGTTCCAGTCGAACACGGTGACGTCGGCGGCGAGGCCCTTCTTGAGGAAGCCGCGGTCTTTGATATGTAGGCGTTCGGCTGAGGCGCCCGTCATCTTGTGCACGGCCTCCTCGAGGGGGATGAGCTTGCGGTCGCGGGCGTATTGCAGCGTCAGGGCGAAGGCGCCGTAGGCCGCGGGATTCTTGACGCCCTTGGCGGGCACGGCGTCGCTCATGAACAGGCAGGCCGGATACTGAATGAGGGCGTCGATGATCTCCATGTTGCTGTAGTTGTGGTTGAGCACCCATGCCCCGCGCCGCCCGCCTTTCTCGGACAGCATCATGGCGGCCTCGAAGGGGGCGACGCCGAGCTTCTCGGCGATCTGGGAGACGAACAGGCCGTTGTACTGGTTGAGGTCAGGGTGGTTGGCGTTGGTGATCTGGATGTCGTCGTAGCCAAAGCCCACCAGCGGGGACATCATGGACAGCTCGCCTTCGAGACGCTTGAGGGCGTCTTCGTCGTGGAAGTTGTCGGGCAGGTTCTCGCGGAACCACGCCGGCAACACCACGTTGATGACGGACGTGCCGCAATGGTACGGATAGGTGTCGATCATGACGTCGACCCCTTCGTCTCGGGCCTGGCCGATCACGTCGAGGCACTGGCGGTAGGTCCGGTGCGACGCGGTGCCGGCAAACATCAGGTGCGAGTACTGGAGCCGCACGCCGGTCTCACGGGCCAGGGCGATCATCTCCTCGAGCGCCAGCACGTTGTGCGGCGTCCCCCCGAAGAGCTCCACCTTGTAGCCCGGCGACAACGAAGAATAGGCCCGGGCGTGCACGGTGAGGACCTTGCCCTTCTTCGCCACCAGCCGTGCGACCTGCTTCAGCTCGTCCGGCGTGGCAAAGATGCCGGGGGCATACTGCAAGCCGAACGACACGCCCCAGGCCCCCTGGTCGAGGGCTTCCTCGAGCAACCGCAACAGTTCCTTCATCTCGTCGGCCGACAGCGGGCTCGGGTCGTCCCACCGCATGGACAGGCGGGTCGTGCCATGCCCCGCCAGGTTCACCAGGTTGTGGCTCAGCCCGATCCGGCGCAGGTGGTCGAAGTATTCCTCCATGGTGTCCCACGCGAGGTCGAATTCGCCGAACAGCCCCGGATTGATGTGCTTCCTGTGCGGGCTGTTGCGGCGGAAACCGGCCACGCCGTGGCCGCAGTTGCCTGCCACGAACGTTGTGCAGCCTTGGGCGATGAACGGCGCCTTGAGATCCGCGCGGCCCTCGATAGCCAGGACCCAGTCCATGTGCGAGTGCACGTCGATGAACCCGGGGGCGATGACTTTCCCCGTGCAGTCGACGGTATCGCACTCGACGTCGATGGGGCCTTCGGACACGGCCTCGATCGTGTTCCCCCGGAGGAGCACGTGGCCGACCGCGCCCTTCTTGCCTGTGCCGTCGACCACCAGGCCGTTCTTCAGCAGCGTGCGTCGCTCGGAGAATGCCGGCTCTACGGCCGTGGCCTTCCGCAAGGGCTGGGCGAACAGGAGCCCAGCGGTCAGCGCGCCCGACTTGAGGAAGCGGCGGCGCGTGGTCCCATTTCTTGAAGCGCGTTGTTCTGCGTTGTCGGATTCCATGATCGTTTCTCCCGGCAAGACGTAACACGGCCTCTGCACCACATCGAACTCGCGTACCACGTATCATAGGACGCGGGGGCCATGCCTGCAAGCCGCGCGCGGTGGCCGTAGGCAGATGGAGATGAAGAGGGGGGCATGTGGCGGCGACGGGGCGCGCCATACGGCGGCGGGGTCGCAATGTGATAGAATTCCTGGCCTCGTGACGGCGAGATCGACGGGAGACCGAACTGATGGGTGAGAAGCCATGGGTCCGTTCCTTGGCCAACACGTGCGGGGAGTTGGAGCGGGAAGCGAAATCGCGCAAGGCCAACGCTATCGAGGCCCTCGGGGTAGAGGCCCTGTGCCTGGGCATCCTGTGGTTGCTGGCCTATCCATTCGGGGTGCTGATGAAGGTGGAGATCGTGAACACGATCAGCCATGCGGCGCTGACCGTGGCCGCGCTCTACCTGCTCTTTGTTAGTCCGTGGATCCACAAGGACACGTTGCGATCCTGGGGCCTCGGCAATCCCCTCGAGCTGTGGCGAATGGCCCGCAGCGGGCCCCCGGCCCAGCGCTTCACCCTGGCGCTCGCCGTTCCGGTGTTGGTGGCCGCCCTCAGCGTCGCCTTCTACGTCAACTGGGGTGAGGCCGCGGACTTCCTGTTCAGCATGAAGGCCGAAACGGCCGCGCAGATCAAAGCGCAGGGGGGCGGGAAGGTGCTGATCGTCCTGCTGGGTGTGTGCCTGGCGACTTTCGTCGTCACCTGCGTTGTCCGCTACGACAATTTCCTGTCCGCCCTGCTCACGGCCCTCAAGGTCATTGCCGTCGTAGGCGGCTTCATGTACGCCATGGCCCTGCTCAAGATGGGGACAGCCGCCTTCGCGGATTTCCGCGCCTCCCAGTTTGGGCTGGACGTGCTGGGCTACGTGTGCTGGGGGGCCATACAGCAGTTGCTGTTTTGCTCGTATTTCGGGACCCGCCTGCGCAAAGGCTTCGGCCCGGCCAAGGATCCCGGCCGCCGCAGCCGAAAGCGCCTCGCGGTGGCCGTGCTGAACGGGGCTTTCTTCGGCCTGATCCACGTCAACAGTTGGATCCTCGTCGTGGGCACCTGGGTGCTGGGCTCCATCCTCTCGTGGGTATTCATGGAGGACCGGAACCGCAACCTGATCGCCCTCGGCTTCATCCACGGCTTCCTGGGCAGCAGCCTGGGCTGGCTGTTTTCGCACAACAAGGCCGGAGCACTCGAGGTCGAGATGAGCGTCGGGCCGTGGCACATAAGCGCCTTCGACCTGCCCACGGTCGTCGTAGTCGTGCCGGTGGTGGCGGCGCTGATCGCAGGCGTGGCCTACGTGTACGCCCGCCCGCCGGCGGACGGGCAGTGAGAGCGCGGCGGTCGCCGGGCGGCGTCCCCGCCGCCTTTAGTCGCACGATCCTGGTATCATGGGCTCGGTCCTGGCGTGACCGAGGCCGGTCGAGGCGCACAAGGACCACTGTGAGGCCGACGCAACGTCTGTCCCGGCGGGATTCGCCTGCGGCGAGGGCCAACCGCTCGGCGGTGGAGAGGCCGCCGCCGCATTGAATCCATCTCCGGATACAGTCACTTGCCATCGGATTCGTGCCATGGACACTGAAGACTCGTTCTACCGCTTCCAGAAACTCACCCTGAATCTCACTAACCGCTGCAACCTCAGGTGCGCCATGTGCATGGCGTGCCTGGGTGAACGGCGAGAGCTACCTCGGGAGCAGGCATTCGGGGCAGTCGACTTCGGCGAACGGCGCGGTTTCAAGGAGATCGAATTCACCGGCGGCGAGCCTACGTTGGTCGACTACTTCGCCGAACTCCTCGATCGGGTGGCTCACGTGAATGCGCGTGTGCGAGTCACCACCAACGGCTATCGCCTGAGCGACGCCCATATCCGGCAGATGGCAGCCCACAAGGACCTGGAAGTCATGGTCTCGGTCGATGGCATCGGGGAGCCTCACGATCTCATCCGCGGGCGTAAGGGGGCCTTCGAGGCCACGGAGCGCAATCTCCGCGCAATGGCCGATGCCGGTTGCCGTCTCACCGTCAATACCACCCTCCAGGCCGCCAACCTCCACCAAGCCGTTGACGTCTACGAGCGCTTCAAGGGACTTGGCCTGCAGTGGCACTGCTTCTCCTTGGTGGAACCCGACGTGGATCGCGCGGCCGCCATCCCGCCGGAGATGCGCAGAGCGCTTCGTCAGGCCCTCCTCGAAATCCAAAGACGCAGCGAGGCCGACGGCAACTACACCACACTGTCCCGCGACATCATCCGTAGCTACGAACGACGAATTCTGTATCCCGACTTCATCGTCCATCCGGGACTCGGATGCACGGCGGTCAAGCATGGCGTCACAGTCAATTTCGACGGCTACGCGCTGCCCTGCTACCACTATCCGTGGAAGCGGGCGCCGTTCCGGCACCTCGGCGAGCACAGCCTCGACGAGATCGTGGACTCAGTGGAATACCGTGCCGAGATCGAACACGCGGTAGGTCCCGGTGGGTGCCACGGGTGTTCCACGGCGTGTTACTTGTGGGACGACGGGTTCTTCAGGAAGAGCGTGTATCCCCCGATCCGGCTGCGAATGGAGTGCGCTTGGCTTGGTTTCAGGTTGCACGTCCGGTCGCGGTACCCCCGGGCGTTCCGTGCGATAAGCGCCGCAAAGCGCGCCCTACTCAGATGATATCGTGCAGCCTGCGCTGGCGCCGCGACGAGCAGTGAACCTCAACAACTACGGCCGTGTGTCCATGGCCCCTTCGGCCATTCGCTCGCGGAGACGGTAGTCGTTCAGGAGATAGTCGCGAATCCGCCGGGCCACCAACTCATTGCCCAACGGCGCAAAATGTCCGTCGCGGCGGAAATAGATCGCGTCTATGTCGGGCCAGGCCTGCAGCGTAGCGAGCGTTGAGAAAGAAGGGATCGCCTCCGCCGCCAGAAACTCCTCTACCTTCCGGATGCCCTTGTACCGTTCGTAGGCCACGCCGCTTCCGGCCTCTCTGACGATCGCCGCCCACACAGCGTCGTCAAGTTCGCAGATGCCGACTACGCAGTACGCGACGAAGTCGACGCCACGCGCACTGCACTCGTCTCGCATGTCCCTCACGTACCGCTTGAACAACTCGAAGCCCTCTTCCAGTTCCGGATACCACTCCAGTAGGTCCATCTCGATATTTGGATGGCGCTCCTCGGACGGCGGCAGCCCTTCGATCCGGCCGTAGGAATAACCGCGCAGTCCGGTCAGGAACCTCACGGCGGGTGGCACGCCTCCCATCAGCCCGGCCATCGCGCGATACGTGCACAGGCGCTGCTGCAGCCAACGATGCAGGCGATAGTGAGGAAGATGAAGACGTCGCCAGGCCCTGAAGTACTCGTGCCATTGGACATTGTAGGCCCGTAAGCGCTTGTGGACCGCCTCGAGGGCGTTGTCAAAATCGTTGAGCGGAAGGACCTGCAAGACGACGAGATCAGGCTCCAAGCACATGCCACGTTCCCGCAGCACGCCCAATTCCTGCAAGGGGCCTGCTCCGCTGCATCCCGCATTGATGACGCTGACGCGGCCGGGAAGGCCTTCGGTATCCAGCAGACGCTCGACTTGGCTGGGAATGGAATCGCCAGGGGCCACCGCGTGTCCCATGGTGAAGGAGTCACCGAGCATCAGGATTCGGTACTCACCCGGCTCTTTGGGCCCATACAAGCGGTCGCGGAGCCCTTGCGAGGACAGCTCCGTCAGAACCGGCCTACGCTCGGTCTTCGAAATGGGAATATGGCGGACCTCGCTGCCGCCGGGTCTCGGCAGAAAGATGTACTCCGGGTGGTGCTCGTACAGTTCACCGGGCGGAGGGTAGTGGGGGAGCAGCCAGCGGGCCCCGACTTCGAAGAGCAACACGGAGATGAGCGTGGCGACGAGCAAGAGCAGCGCTTTGGCGAACCGGCCCCTGCTGCCTCGCCCACGGGCAGGAGGCGCCAGCGGGGCCGTCGCACGGTAGAGGAGCCCACACAGCGCCGCTTGACAGACGGCAGGCACTACAGGTGTGCGGCGGAAGGCCAGGCCTGCCAGGCATGCCAAGGCCACAACCGCCAGCACAACGCGCAGCCGAGCACCAAGCCACTGTCCCGCCCGCGTAGGGCAGGCGCCGTTTGTGTCCGTGTCGACGAGACGTCCTGACGAGGCCAGCACCGCGGCAAGCACGGTTACCGCGAACCAGAGGAGGGCCCACGGAGACTGCCCGGTCCATGGCACAATATGCACGAGTAGGGGCATAGCCGTGAGCCAGACCAGCGTGAAGACCGCGGTCACCACGGCAAAGGGGGCCGAGCCCAAGAGCAGGCAGAATGCAAGCAACGGCCACTGAAGGCCGCCACCCGGCAAGACATAGACTACTATGGCGGGCACCCCGCCCACGGCCGCGAGCTTCACCCACGGCAACCACAGGCCAACTCTCGAGCCAGAATGATTCACATCGGATCAACGGTTGCCAGGAAGGGACACCGCCAGAATGACGCCCAACCGCGGGCAAGTCAAGCGGGCGCGCCTTGCTGTCGCCTGGGAATCGCACGCATTGTTGGCGCCTCGACGCGTATTCGGCGGCGGCGCGCCAAGGGATTCGAGCCCGACGTCTTCGAACACGTCCGCGGATTGGCCATAGACGATTCCAGAGAACGCCTCAGGCCGTTGCACTGGGAAGAGATCAAGGCGGACTCGTTCCTCCCCAGCCGACGAGGTCCGCCGCTGCCGCATTCCAGAGCGCCAACGGAGCTTGCACTGTACGCAACGGGCCGCGACTCAGCGATGTAACGGGGCGGCGGCCTTCTTCAGCGCGTTGAACATCCACGGATGCCGCAGGCGAAGATACTCTTTGGCGTGTTGAGCGGCCCGGCGGGCGCGGAGCATCCCCTTGGGCTCCATCGTCTTCAAGCGGAAGTCCTCATCCCAGAAGTAGCAGGTCGTGCTGCAACCCACGCATCCGTGCGGCCCGATCACACGCAGGACTTCCTCGCGCCGTTCCGGCGCATCCACAATGTCGTCCAGGGACCGATGGTTCAGGTTCTGCTGATCTGTCCGCCGCCAACTCAGGTAGTGCCAACACGGAACCACGTAGCCCATTTCGTCGATGGCCACCAGGCGCTGGGGAATGGTGCAGCCCTTGCCGGGATGCATCTTGAGCCTGGGATACTTCAACGTCAGTGCGAAATTGCGCAACATCTCCTCGGATAGAGTCACGCGATCATCTTCGGCCTTGCTGCGGCGGCAGATCTCCGCAAGCACCTCGATGCTTTCGTGTATGCTCTCGCGCGGCACGAGTTCTTTGCCGTGACTGGGCTCGGCATAATTGTAGCCGTTCCACTCGAGCGGATACTGTTTGAAGTACTCATACACGTCCAGCATCTTGCTGAAATTGGTCCGCTGCACCACGCAGTTCACCGCAACGCGACATCCGGCGTCGAGCAGCAACCGCAGTGATTTGTCCGCTGCTGCAAACGTGCCTTTTCCGCGGATGTTGTCGTGCACCTCGCCGACACCGTCGATGGAGATATGCACGATGAGCCGGGGGTATCCAGCCAGTTGACGGATCAACTCATCGTTCAACTTTACGGCGTTGGTGAGCAGCCCGACCTGGATCTTCGTCTGGGAAAGCCGGTCGAGAAACTCCCCGAGATAGGGGAGAAGCGTGGGCTCGCCCCCGCCGACCACCATCTCCTTGAAGCCGCGCCGGTCCGCAAAGTCGGCAATATGCAAGGCCTGCTCGCGCGTAAGCGAATGCGGTTCTCTCGTGACGACCGGGCACATCTTGCAGCGCAGGTTGCACAGCGAGGTCAATCCGACCGACAGATTGAACCATTGATAGAACTCCTCTTGCGAGGCCTTCTCCTTCATCCCGGAACTCCCTGACAATTCCACGGGCCGGCCCAGCAACACGCGTCCGATGCCATGGCGCTCAGGGCCGGTCGGCACAATTCAATGCTGGTCCACAGCCACGAGGGTACGATATCCTTTCGGCTCGTCCGGGTCAAGAAGAGGGGCGGAGAGTTTCAACAGCCCGCCTCCCGCTGCTATACTCTGCAAGGATGTGTAGCGTCTCCCCGGCACAACACGGGAGAGTGATTTGGATCGCGCAGCCGCTCACGCCCAATGCCGTGGACGGCTTCCTATGCCCTCTATCGAGGGAGAAAGCGCTCGTGACTGACCTGCTGGCAACCCATCGCAGCCAAGCATCTGGAACAAAGGCCAGATTCACGCGCCGCCAGATGCTGGCCCTAAGCGCAGCGAACGTCCTGTCCGCCTGCTCGAATGAGAGCCCTGAATCCAAGGCCCCCTTCGTGAGACCCAACATCATCGTCTTCCTGGCCGATGCGTTACGGGCGGACCATCTCGGGTGCTACGGTCACACCGTAGCCACCTCACCCGCGCTCGACCGGTTCAGCAAGCAGAGCGTCGTGTTCGAGCAGTGCTACTCACAAGCCCCGTGGACCAAGCCGTCCATCGCGTCGATTTCCACCGGCCTGCTGCCCCGTGTGCACCAGGCCGGTATCAGCCACTGGGACGTCCCCCATCTACACGATTTCCCGGTGCAACGGCTCCGCGACCGGTTCGTGACCTTGGCTGAAGCACTCAAGGAAGTCGGCTACCACACGGCCATGTTCCTCGCCAACCCCATGGTCCAGGCGGGCTTCGGATTCGAACAGGGATTCGATCTCTACCGCTACCTCCCCGGAGCGCCCAGGCGCGTCGTCGACGCAGCCCTCAAGTGGCTTACCGATGAGGCTCGAGAGCCCTTTTTCCTCTTCATTCACGAGATTGACCCCCACGGGCCCTACACGCCAGCCGACGAGGTCTTCGAGGAACTGTTCGCAGCCCCGCTGAAGCCGACGCTCGATGCGCTGCCCGCCAAGGACCGGCAGTTGCTGCAGGAATTCAGGGGCTTCTACGCGAACTATCAGCAGGGAAAGGTCAAGGGCAAGCCCAACCTGTCCAACTTGTCCCCCCCTGGCCTCGAGTACCTACGGCACCTTTATGACGCTGAGATAGCCGGTGCGGACCGCTTGCTCGATCAGTTGCTGGGCCACCTCGAGGCGGCAAACACCATGCAGCGCACGGTCGTCGTATTCACCTCCGACCATGGGGAAGCGTTCAATGAGCACAGGAACTTCGGACACGGCAAGACCGTTTTCGATGAGGAGATCCACGTCCCATTGGTCATTCGCCCGCCGGGCCGTTCCCTCGGCCATCGAGTGCCCTGGACCGTCAGCCTCTACGACTTGTATCCCACTCTAGTCACGCTCGCAGGCGGAAGCGTGCCTTCCTACGTCCAGGCGAGGACGCTGCTCGACCAAGACGGCGGGCTGGTCGTCTCACGGGACCGGAGGGTCTTCTCTGACCTCGACCATTATGTCGCCGAGACCGATCGGTGGGACTCGTGCATGGTGGAAGGGGCCGTCAAGGTGATGACTCAGGGCAATGGCAAGTGGACGGCTTTCTACGACCGCGCGGCCGACCCGACGGAAGACTCCGACCTGGCCGGCAAAGCGACCCGGCGCGGCTCGCGTCTGCGTCGCAGCATAAAGGTATTCGAGGCCGAAGGCCGCAAGCACCTGGCATTGGCCGAGTCGTTTGGTCAAGCCGAGTGGACGACCGGCACCCAGCAACAGCACCAGGACCTCGGTGCGCTCGGCTATCTGTAGCCCACTGCCGCTACCTCTTGAACGCGTGGAGGACCAAACGGCACAGCGCTGCGCACCGCACCCGGAACGGCTTGCGACCTGTGAAGACCACCTCCCCCTTGCGAAAGTACCAGTAGTGGACGTACATCTGGAAGTAGCGCAGCAACACGAAGGCCACGGTCTGCATGCGACCCACGCGGGCCTTTTGGCACTCATCGTACTCGATGCCCAGCACGAACGCGGTCAACCGGGGCGTCATCAAAGGCGGCCGGATGGTATTGCGGTGCCAGGCGGCCGTAGGATCGACCGAAGCCGTTTCCTCGAAGTACTTCCCGATGACGTACCCGCAACCGTAGGCGTAGTTCCTCCAGGTCCTGAAGAAATCCCGGATACCCTCGCGGTAGTCGTGATAGACCACGGCCTCGGAATCGAACGCGAAGCGCCACCCCTTCCGGAACATCTTGATGCTGATGGCCACGTCTTCTCCGCCCGGATTGCGCACGTCCTCGTCAAATCCGTCGACCTCGAGTACGCGCTCTCGGATGAAGCAGCAGTTGGCCGTGACCAGGTACACCAGCGAGTCCAACGGTTCTAGTATGTGGTTGACGCTGTTGTATTTCGAGAAGAAGCCGGACGGGTTCACGGGCAAGACCGACCCGCCAACGCCCACAATCCCCCCTTCCGGATCGAGCTTTCGCACAAGCTTCCGCAGCCAGCCACGCTCGACACGGCAGTCCGAATCCGTATACACGACGACGCGGCCCCGGGCTTTTTTAGTGCCTGCGTTCCGGGCCGTGGCCGGCCCGGAATTCTCCTCCAGCTTCACGTACTCGGTGGGGAACCCGTGGGCCTCACCCAGCCACTGCCGCGCGACGGCCTCGGTATCGTCGGGTGAGCAGTCGTCGACGACAACCACCTCGAAGGGGGGCGGGGCATCCATCATTTCCAGCGACTCGAGCAGTCGCACTAGACCGGTGGATTGGCCATAAGTAGGGACGACGATAGAGACCTCGACGTCCTGGCTGTCCACGGGCCTCAACTCCCCTGTGTCCTTCTCACGGAGACGACGGGGCCGTATGCGCGGTCTGGACGGCGACAAGCCCGTCGAACCAGAGGTGTCGCCCTTTCTCGAAGTGGAGCCATTGGGCCCTTTCCGCAGTGCGAATCGCCTGCAATACGCGCGTATGATACTCGTAGCCCGTGTTGATGACTGTCATCTGGAACGGTGTGTCTTCCGTGTTGACTTCAATACCAACACGGGGCAACGATTGACTGAGAGCGCGCACGAACTCGGCCGGGGCGTAATTGCGGTTGATGTGGCGCCAATCCTCCTGGGCGGGATCGAAGGGCGGGAAAACGCCCGACTCGTGGGGCGTTTCCCAGCGGTCGTACTCCTCCGTGAGCCCGATAGAGACGTTGTATTCCTGCACATCCATGGGCTCGAGGGCCTCGAACCACACGCGAAACGCAAGGCCTCCTTCCACGGCCTCGATCTCCCAGTGTTGCCGGAAAGCGAAGCGCGGCGAGTCTCCTGAAACACGCAGACAGTCCCCCGTTCGCTCGACGGGCGACCACTTCATGTCGTGGCTGATGTTCCAGATCTGCGCGGCCCGGACTTGCGTGTGCAGGTGCACGGAGCGCGTCAGTTCTTTGCCTTCGTAGGCCAACAGCACCGCACCGCGCCTGAATTGCGCCATGACCGGCCCGACCCGCAAGGCTCGCGCTTCCTCGCGCGCCGCGGCGCGCTCGCGCACTTCGTCCCCCGTCAGCCCGAGATCGATCTCAAGCGTCCACAACTCGTG
>Ga0272442_10005152_pt1 | contig 17583 bp, 11 predicted proteins | sample SSMForm2O_FD_200262 | JGI IMG/M metagenome (GOLD analysis project Ga0272442, IMG submission 200262) | Marine sediment archaeal communities from Little Sippewissett salt marsh, Falmouth, MA, United States - SSM-Form-2O | ecosystem: Environmental > Aquatic > Marine > Wetlands > Sediment ... | reverse complement strand
CCAAACAGGTGCGGCTGACCGTGCAGAGCGGCTGGGGGACGCTGGGCCAGTTCGGGCTCAGTGAGGTGCGGTTCCTCCAGATCCCCGCCTTTGCCCGCGAGCCCCAGCCTGACAACGGAGCCACCGAAGTGAGCCCGGATACCGTTCTGGCCTGGCGCCCTGGCCGCGAGGCGGCGAGACACGATGTCTTTCTCGGTACCGATCCGGCAGCGCCCGCCTCCATCGGGACGGTTGCTGAAAACAGCATGGCGCCAGACAACCTGGAATTCGGAATGATGTACTATTGGCGCGTCGATGAGGTCAATGAGGCCGAGGCGACCGTCCTGTGGGAAGGTGACATCTGGAGTTTCGCCACCCAGGAGTTCGCGGTCATCGACGACTTCGAGAGCTATGACGACGAGGAGAACACCATCTTCGACAATTGGCTCGACGGCTTCTTCAACGAAACGGGCTCCACCGTCGGCTATTTTGAGGCCCCCTTCGCCGAGAGAACCATCGTCAACGGCGGCCAGCAGTCGATGCCACTGGAGTATGCCAATGATACGGCACCGTTCTACTCTGAAGCCGATCGGGATGTGGGTGGTGCCGATTGGACGGTCAGTGGAGCCGATTCGCTGCGCCTCTACGTGTACGGTACTCCCGACAACGGCGCCGGCACGCTCTACGTAGCGATCGAGGACTCGGCCGGCAACGTGGCGGTGGTCACCCATTCGGACGCGGCCGTATTGACGACGGAGGCATGGCAAGAATGGGTGATTCCATACAGCGACCTTGCCGGCGTGAATCTAAGCCGCGTCGCAACCGTGTATGTCGGCGTCGGCGATCGCGACAACCCCAGCGCCGGCGGCAGCGGCTTGATCTTCATAGATGACATCGGCTACGGTCGTGCCTCCACGGAACCGGCCAGTCCCTGATCCGATGTGGCGGTGGATCTGACAGGTGCTGGACCTCCGTGGTTGGTCCGCACCTGCCAATGAAGCCTCGATGGAAATACCAAGGAGGACTGCGAGTGCCGCTCGCAGCCCTCCTTTCTTGTTGACAGGGCCGTCGCGACACGCAACCGCTCTACGAGAAGGGCTATGGGCAGAGCGGCTCTGACTCGCTGGAGGTTCTCACGGGCTTCCGGGTCGTCGGGATCGATACGCAGCGCGGCTTCAAATTGGGTGATGGCCTCCCGCAGGCGCCCCAGCCCCGCGTACGCCGCGCCGAGATTACTGCGTGCCTCCGCATGATTCGGATCAACACGAACGGCCCGTTCGAGATGGGCCACAGCTTCCGCGAACTTCTGTTGCTGGCCGAGGGCCGTGCCCAGCATGTTGAGCGCGCCGACGTGGTTGGGGTCGATGGCAATCGTGCGCTGCAACTGCGCCACGGCTTCGGCGGTGCGCCTGCCCTTCATCAGGAGGCGCGCCAGGTTGAAGCGCGCGTGCGTGAAGTCGGGTTGGAGACGGATGGCGTGCTCGAACTGTGCCTGGGCCCCTTCACGCCCCAGACGTTCATAAGTAACGCCCAGATTGTTGTATGCTCCGGCGTGAGTCAGGTCCGCCTCCAATGCCTGCTCGAACTGAACCGCGGCTTCGGCCAGTTTGCCCGCCTTGAGAAGCTCTGTACCCATGCGGTTGTGTACGCGCGCATAGTTAGGCTGAGCCTGGCCCAGCGCTCTGGCGGCAGCGACCGCCTCGGCATCGACTTGAGCGGAAGCCGTAATCTCACGTGCCGATGGCGCGCGGCGCAGGCTGGGATCAGCCAGGATTTCCCGAAGCGCTTCAGCAGCGACGCGGCACCCCTCGGCCGAGGGGTGGAGTTCATCGCCCAGACTGTAATGCAGTCTTGGACTTGTCGCCCCGGCGGATGTCGTATGGTGTCGCCGGAAGAACTCGGAAAGGCGAATTGAAGGGATGCCATTCATTGCCGCCAAATGCTCGACCACGAGCTGCTCATTGCTCTGGGATACGAAACAGACGTCCATGATGCGGTCGTCCAGGAACCGCGGCCAGACGGCGACCAGCGGCTCGAAGCCGTGACGGTCGGCGAGTTCCCGGAATCGGCGTAACCCCTCGGCCACATTGTTATCGCCGATGGCCTCCTTGTTCCAGCGCACCGGGTCAACCTCTGCCCCGAAGTGAAACAGGTTCAACTGGACGCTGGTCAGGCGAAAGAGGTGCGATTTGCGAAACAGCGTCTTGACGATGGCGGGACGGTCGATCGTGTCCCCCAGGGGAAAGGCCTCGCGGTTGAAATTGTCGAAATCGTTCTCCACGAACACCAGAACGACCACGTCCGGATCGAAGCGCACGCCCTTGACTTCCAGTAATTCGATTTCGGCAAGCGTGCAATACGCGCTGACGCCGAAGTTGAGGACCTCGGTCGTTCCATCGCTGTACAGCGCTTCGAGCTGTTGCGACATCGTCTCGGATTCACGCAGTCCGTGGCCCTCGACGACCGAATCCCCGAGCAGCAAGACCCGCCTGACACCTTCGGGCTTGGCGAGCGTGCGTTCTCTATCGCGCTGCCCGTGGGAGTTCGTCCGCTCATAGGTCTGGATGAAGTCCGGTGCGTCGCTGCGATAACCCGCCTTCAGCTCAAAGCCCAGGACCGGATTCGTCGAGCGTCTATAGATACAGTCGTAGGAGCTGAACTGAATGGCCTTGATGTCCGGGGCCCGACCGAGAACGCGGACGAAGACCTCACCCGCCAACAGCGCGAAAGCCGCAGCACAGAGGGCCACGGCCGGTTTCGCCAGCCGACGAAGAAACACTCGCGACCGTTGTTCTGACGACATGGCGCTTCTGCCCCAGCTATTCGCGCCATCACGTCGTCGACTGGCTGACAGCAAGCCTTATGTCCACCGACCGGAGCAATGGCGCCGCGAATCGCCTACAGTTCTTTCAGAACCATTTCCTTGACGACGATCTTCATGGGCCCGAATTCCTCGCCAGGATGAACCTGAAAACCGATCTTGCCGGTATCGGTCGTGTCGTCCTGGACGTCACCCACCAGTCGACCATTGAGCCAGACCTGCACGTGCTGGCCGTCAGCCCGCACCTTGATCGTATTCCAGCCCTCGCGGTCGACCAGGCCCGGGTCATCGTTGATCGCCAGGAACAGCTTGCCCGGACAGTAAAGCGTACCCGAATACGCCACCGGGTTCTTGTACTCCAGGATGTCGGCCTGATAGGCCTGCTGGGGAGACTGGAAACGGAACCAGACCCCGCTGTTGCAGGGCCACTCCGCGCGATAGGTGACAGTCAACAGGAAATCGTCGTACGTCGCCGTGGTGAACAGGTCGCCCGGGGCGTTGTTCTCGCCTTGCGTGCCGACGAGCATCCCGTCTTCGACGACCCACTTGGCCCCGCCGGTCGCTTCCCAACCGGTCAGGTCCTTGCCGTTGAAAAGCTTCGTCGCGCCGGACGGAGTCAGACTGGCCGAGCAGGGACACTTCCCGCCGAAGGTCTTGCAGCCGGTCACTGTCAGGAATAGCAGCGTACAGCCAATCGCTAGAGTCCTGTGCAACATGAGTTCCCTTTCTTCAGGTAACGCGAAACATCCTCACTTCTTGTCTTGCCAGATATCCGCCGTCCGCGCCGCCACGTCAGGCATCTTGGGCAACGGTGCGCTGGGCACCGACTCATACCAGAACGTCGCCGTCGACCAGTCGTCGCTCGTCTCGGCCAGTCCTTGCTTCCAGGCAATCTGCTGGATCGTGATGCGACACTCCTTCTTCCACCAGATCGGGTCGGGCAGGTGCCAGCGATACATTGAGACGAAGTTGTTCTCGTTGAGATTGCAGCCATTGTAGAGAAACGGCGTCTGTTGCATGCCATAGGATAGGCACACGTAATCCTCGCTACCCGTCCCGCAGATCGTCGGGAACTCGGTGTCGCCATCCATGAAGATCTTGATCTCGCCCTCGCCCCACCACTGACCGGGGTGCATGTTGCGTATACCGATCAGGGCCCCGATGAACCGTCCTTTCCCCGTTCGCTTGGGCAACAGGACAAAATCCTGCTTCTCCGTCGTGGGATTCTCGCGGGCGAACAGTGTGTGCAGGCGCCCCACGTCTCTGGGGTGCTTGTCCTTAATGGTGTAGTCGATCTGGTAGAACACCGGGACATCCTTCTGGCCCTCGTTGGTCAGCGTGATCCTGGCTTGCTTCCGGAAAGGCATAGGCAGCCAGATGTTCATACCGGCATTGCGGCCCAGCGAGTGGACCGCTGAGAAATAGGGCATCACCTTGCCATGGGCGGTCCCCATGAAGTCTCCGATTGGACATTCGATGCTCGGGTGCTCCTGCCCCTCCCACCAGGCCCGGATCACCAGACTCCGCAGGTTCATGGGGTCTCGAGAGGTGGTCATCCAGATGTGCCGTATCGTGCCTGGGCCTTCGATATCGCAGAGCTGGACCATCTTGCCGGCCTGCAATGTCTTGGCCGGAGCGCCTTTGCGCGTGGCCCCCAGCTTGCTGGCCGCCTTACCCCCCTGCCCCGGCGCGCCGGTGGGGTTCTCAAAGCTGATCGACCGTGACTCCAAACGCGTCTCTAGAACATAGGGCTCCGTGATGACGTCGCCGCAGCACACACAGCACGACAACGCCACCAGGCCGGCAAGAAGAAGACTTCGTCTCTGGAATCCTCCACGCATGATCGATCCTTTCCTTGGCACTTTGCAGGTTCCGTGAATCCATACATCAGATCGCCTGACGAGTGTAACGCCCTCCTCACGTATGGTCAAGTGACAGAACTGTCGTGTCATGCGCCCCGATCGAATTGCGGAATCTTCATCAGTTCACCACCGCGCAGAGCAGACTCGTGCGCGACGACGCCCGGAACCGTATAGGCCAGCGCCTCGTGGATGTCGATAGCCGGCCGGCGATCGTGAGTCAGGGCGTCCACAAACTCGTGTGTCAGGAAGGTATGCGAGCCATGGTGGCCGCTGTTGTGCCGCAGCGGTTCCGGCAGCATGTCGGTCTTCCACCATTCGGGCTGCTGATACGCTTCCCGTTCGGGCAGATCGCGAACGAAGCCGGCATCGTCCTTCTCCTTGCGCCCCTCGGCCGAACGAACAATCACGGGCCCTAAACCGTTGGGGTCTCCGCAGTAGAAACTCATCCGGTCGCCGATCCACTGGGCCCGCTCGCAGCCGCGATGGGCGCCCTTCCACCAGACATTGACGCGGAAGCCATGGCCCTGATCGGTCTTGAACATGGCCGATTCATTCCAGAATGGATTGTCGTAGACATTGTCCTTGCAGATGGGGTCATCATCGCCCCAGCCATGACACGTCACCTCGGTCAGTCGCTCCCCCGTGACGCCGGTGAGGAACGCGGTGCAATGCGTAGGATAGTGCATCGGCGCTATCCCGTGCCGCCAGGTGCGCTTGCCGTTCTCAAAGTAGAGCGTCTCCAGACCGGCATGCTGATACTCGGCCTCACAGTAGTAGATCTGCCCGAACTTGCCCTGCTCGTGGAACCGGCGCACAGAGATGGTGGGCTGCTGATAGTAGCTCGTCTCGGCCATCATATACCGCAGGCCATATTTGTTCACCGCGTCGAACAGCCGCTCGGCTTCCTCGATCCCTCCGCCCATGCACGCCGGCACCGCCGAGATCGCGTGCTTGCCATGCTTCATCGCCTCGATCACATGCTTGACGTGGTTGGGCCCCTCCGTGAACACCCCCACAGCGTCGATCCTCTTATCGCGCACCAACTCCTCCAGCGACCGATACGATTTCGAGCATTTGTAGGTCTTCATCAATTGTTCGCGGCGTTCAGGACGCAGATCACTGACCGCCTCGACCTCACAGTCCGGATGCTCGTGCCACTGGAACGAACACCCAAACCTGCCCCCCACGACCCCGATTCGAATCTTCTTCGGCGCCGTATTGGCCGCCATCACAGACCGCGATAAGGCGGTGACGCCCGCCGTTGCCACCCCGGCCCGCTTCAGGAAACAGCGTCGTGACAAACGATTTGCCGATCCAGAATCGTGATCGCTCCGACCTCGGGCGCCGCTATCGTGACTACTCATAGTACACTCCTCATTCCTGGTTCCTGGGAAACCGCACACACCCAGGAAGTATAACCTCGCTCGCCATGGTTCTCGACCCCAAAGTGCACCGGATCGACGTACAGCATCATCGGGCAGTCGATTGTCATCCTCCGCGCGCGGCGGTACAATGTGGAATGTATTCTGAGTCGATCGACAGGGGAACATTCATGAAAAACGTGCACCTTACCAGAAGAGACTTGCTGAAGGCCACCAGCGTAGGAGCCGCTTCGCCACTGCTGCGGGCCATGGAAGGACAACTGAAGCCGCGCGTTGCAAAGCACAAACGCAGGCCAAACCTGCTCTTCGTCTTCGCGGATCAGTGGCGGGCCCAGGCTACGGGCTATGCGGCACACCCGGACGTCAAGACGCCACACCTGGACAGGATGGCCGCTGAGAGTGTCAACTTCCGAACGGCCGTATCGGGTTGCCCGGTTTGTTGTCCCTATCGCGCCAGCCTTCTAACCGGACGGTACCCCCTGACGCACGGCGTCTTCCTCAACGATGCCCCGCTGGACAACAAGGCCGTCTCCATCGCCCAAGCCTTAAATCGCGCCGGCTACCACACCGGATACATCGGCAAGTGGCACCTCGACGGCACCCACCGCAGCGCCTTCATCCCGCGCGAGCGACGTCAGGGGTTCCAGTTCTGGAAGGCCCTGAGCTGCACGCACAATTACAACAACTCCCCATACTACGGCGACGAAAACGTCAGGCTCAAATGGGATGGCTACGACGCCATCGCCCAGACGCGCGAGGCCCAGCGCTACATCCGGGGCCATGCCACCGGCCAGCCCTTCGCCCTGTTCCTCTCATGGGGCCCGCCCCACGCGCCGTACCACACAGCCCCCGAGAAGTACCGGGCCATGTTTACACCTGAGGATGTCACGCTGCGGCCAAACGTACCGGAAGCCGATGAGGCCAAGGCCCGGAGAGTCCTGGCAGGTTACTATGCCCACATCGCCGCCCTCGATGATTGCCTGGGCGACTTGCTCAAGACCCTCGACGAGACAGGCACTGCCGACGACACCATCGTCGTCTTCACCTCCGACCACGGCGATATGCTCTACTCCCACGGCGGCCAGAAGAAACAGCAACCCTGGGACGAGTCCATCCGCGTGCCGTTCCTCTTGCGCTATCCCAAACTGCCCGGTGGGCCAGTCCGCACCATCGATATGCCGATCAACACCCCCGATATCATGCCCACCCTCTTGGGCCTGTGCGGTATTGAGATCCCCGGTACGGTCGAAGGGACCGACTTCTCTGAGGTTCTCATCGGTCAAACGGATGTGCCGGACAATGCTGCGCTGATAAGCTGTCCCTCACCCTTTGGCCAGTGGAATCGCAATCGTGGGGGCCGCGAGTACCGAGGCGTCCGCACCGAGCGGCACACCTACGTTCGCGACCTCAAGGGCCCCTGGTTGCTCTACGACAACATCCGGGACCCCTATCAGCTCAACAACCTGTGCAACAAGCCCGAACATGCCGCGTTACAGGAGCAACTGGAGAAAGTCCTTGCCCGCAAGCTCGGACAGACCCGCGACGATTTCCGCTCCGGCTCCGACTACATCGAGCAATGGGGTTATACGGTGGATGCTTCAGGAACCATTCCGTATACGAACTGAGTCGCCCCGCAACGGCGCGCCAGTCATGCCCTTCCGTCGAGCTTGCCTTCGCGAAGCTGAACGACGCGCGTAGCGAACTGCCCCGCTGCCGGACCGTGCGTGGCGACAACCACCGTACCACCGCCGCGCTGAAAATCGGAGAGGTGGCTGACCACCGTCTCAGCGTTGCCCGGATCGAGATTGCCCGTGGGTTCATCGGCCAGGATGATCTTGGGCCGATTCAGCAGGGCTCTCGCAATGGCCGTTCGCTGCTTCTCGCCCGCACTCAGTTCCGAAGGCCTGTGCGTCGCGCGCCCCGCCAGACCCAGTTGATCCAGCAAGTCACTCGCAGCGCCCAGACGATTGCCTCGCTCATCCACGGGCGCCGCCAGCATGACATTCTCCAGCACGCTGAGATAAGGAACCAAGTGGAACATCTGGAAAACGAAGCCGATATTCCTCGCGCGAAACCCGGCGCGCTCGCGCTGGCTCAACTGATAGACATCCTGCTCGCTCACCCGCACCGTTCCCGCCGACGGCCGCAACATACCAGCCACAGCCATCAACAGCGTCGTCTTGCCGCTTCCGCTCGGCCCGCGAACCGCCACGAACTCACCCTCGGCAATCTCCAGGCTGATTCCGTCCAGGGCCCGTACCTCTCCGCCCCGCGTCTCGTAAAGCTTCGTTGTCTCGTCAAGGGCGATCACGTCTATTCCTCTCGCAAAGTCGTCGCCGGGTCGTAGGCAACCGCCAGCATCATCGGGATAAAGCTGGCCACCACGGCAAATAGCGGCGCCACGATCAGGGCCTGAAGGAAGACCGACCATTCCGGCTGCACCGTCGTCCGGGCCGTCAGCCTGAAGATGTCCGGGCCGAATACCAAGGCCAGCGCCGCTCCGCCCAGGAACCCAATCACCGCCCCGGCCACACCTGTGATCATGGCCTTGCCCAGAAACAGCCCACCGATCTTGCCCGCGCCGTACCCCAGAGCGCGAAGCAGGCCAATCTCCGTCTGTCGCTCGCGCACATTCATGATCGTCAGTACACCGACCCAAACCCCACACGCAATGACGACGAACGAGACCATCAAAGAGAACGTCTTGTAGACCATCTGTCGCTGCTTCGCCCGCGCATCCGCCACGGACTTGGCCTGCAATATTTGCGTCCCGGGCAGAATCGCGCTGATCTCTTGGCGCAGAATATCGAGAGGGTCGGCCCCTTCCACGAAACAGAGACAGTCCACCGCCTGGATCTCGCTGATCCGGCCGGGCTGGTTCAAGATCTCCTGTGCGTCGCGCAGATGGCACTGGACCCGCATGTCATCGATGCCGCCGGACTCAGCAAGGCAGCGGGCCACCTTGAGCGGTTTGCCATTGACCCCGATGGCATCGCCCTGCTTGATTCCCAGCAGATCGGCCAATTGATGTCCGACATAGGCCGTGCCCGGCTCGACTTGAAAAATCATGGCCGGCTTCGTGCGCCCCGGCGGGCAGACCTCAGGGGCCAGACCGGTAAGGATGATCCTCACGCCGCGCCAGGAAATCTGCTTCTCAAGCACAGCCGACAGATGGTTGTACGATATGTTCTTCTGCGTCGCGAGCGTATTCAAATAGCTCTCGGGCATCGTTTCACTGGCAATCCCTGTCATCAGGAACTCCCCGACGTCGGCGCTGTCGGCGATGACATGCAGGTTGAACCCCATCGACAGCATCAGGCGCGCCGTCTCCCGGTTCGAGGCCCGCGCCGCCGTCTGAAACGCGACAAAGAACGCCACCGCCGTCGTCACAGCCAGAACGCCCAACAGGAAGTTCACCTTACGATGCCACAACTCCTTCAGTATCATCCTAACCGTCGACATGCAGCTCAGCACCTCATCAGTTCCAGCGACTCTGCGGCATAGGCCACGATTCGACTCATGGATTCCTCGACCGCGCGAAGACAACGATACCGATCACAACGACGCACACGGCGATTCCTCCCATGCCCCAGGCCACGACCGGCATGGGCGAGGACACATCCGCCGGCTCGGCCGGGATGGTCATTGGCTCGTTGGGATCGGGCATCGACAAAGGCGTCTCGGGTATGATCGGTATCGCGCTGTGCTCGCGCGCATCGTCCGCTTCGACAGGTTCGGCCTCTGTGGGGGCGGCCTCTGTAGTGGGTTCGGGGACTTCTTCAACCTCGATCGGCGATAGAGATTCGACGGGCTCGGCCTCAATCTCTTCGACTTCAATCTCCCGATACCCCATGGGCACGCCCGGGTACGAGAAACCGCCCATCCCCCGCCGCACGATAGAAACCATTTCCATCTTGATCATCGGACTCTCAGGGTCGAAGCCCAGGCTCTTGGCGGTCATCGCCTGAAGCCCCTCGTCCCATCGCGCCGGCAGCATCGTGCCCTGCAACCACCGATGGTCCAGCCCGCACTCGCAGTCCGCGCCAATGACGAACAGCACATCCGCAAGGTTCTCCGGCGTGATCTGATCGCCTCGAAACAGAGGCCCGATCCACCGCCCCCGGCTGTAGAACACCGCCGCCAGCGGCACATTGACGTCCTCAGGTTTCACGTCGAGGCTCCACAGCAACGTGCGCTCGTCCGCCAGAGACTCGGCAGGCAAAGTCAGAACCTCGGGAGGATTGGCGATCGGCTTGGGCATGATCTCCATCTGCGTGGCAATCTGGGCCACCGCCGCTTCCGCCGCCGCGCGCGCCCGGTCGTTTTCGGTCGCGTCGGGGCCCCCAATCAGCAGGACAACGCCGTACGTCTCGGTACTCCTGGCGAGAATCTCAGCACCCTTGGCAGACACCAGAACGCTCTCCAGCGCCGCCACCAGCGTCTCGGCAAGAGATCCGCCGGCAGTCTCCAGGTCGATCGGCAGAGATTGCCCGTCGGGCGAAACCAACACGGCCGCAGGAAATGTGGCGATCCTATGCCCGCGCAGGTAGCTCGCCGCCGGATGGTTGGGATCATCCCCCACTCGAACGACCTCAAACACGATATTCGTATCGACCAGCGCCGCCTCGACTTGCTCCTGCAGCGCCGAAAGCGATTCAGCGGGTGTCCCGTCGCCAACGTAGGCGAAGAGACGGTACGGCTCGATCCCAAGATCGATGAAACCGACCTCAAGCACGTTGTACCGGCACGCCTGCACCGAACCGCCATCGAAACCGACCCACACCCACAAGGCCAACAGAAATAGAGGCAACCTTCTCACGTCGTGAACCAACCCTTTCAGTGAACTCACGGCCCAGTGTGGCGAGCCATCGCGATTGAACCATCCCGGGGCACGTCTTCATCGACACCGAAACACAGAATCCTTCCGTCTTCGAGCGTCACGATCACGCGCCCGTCGCGGTCGACAGCCAACCCCCAGGGCACCGGCGCCACCGGGAGAACGTGCGTCCAGAGAACGCGGCCGCTGTCCAAATCCAGGGCCTGGATCGCCTTTGGCGTCGCCACCAGGACGCAGTTGCCGCACACGGCCGTGGCCAGCGCCTTGGGACACTTGAAAGCCCAATCCGGCTTCGTCCCCGGAGCAAGCTTCCGCCAGTTCGCGTGAAACCGACTCCCCGGCTGGGCCAATCTACGAGACAACTCAGCCGTGTCAAGCGCCTGAAAGCACAGGATCTGCTGTTCGGTCTGCGTCGTCGCCCACACCACCTGCCGGGTGCCATTCTCAGCCAGAAACGCCCGATCGAAGGCCGTCGCGTCGTAGACATCGTACTTCGGATGGGCGTAGAAAGGCTTGCCGCAGGAGAGCACGGCGTCGGCCAGCAGGGACAACTCCCAACCACGGGGAGCCCGACTGACGCATTCAGCCAGTTGCCTGCCGTCGTTGAGACACCGGCCAGTTCTGGCATCGTACATCGCCGGAGAGACCGACGTCCCGCCCGGCAGATAGAGCTTGTCATCGTGCAAAAGCAGGTGACCCTGAACGCTCACACCGGTGCGGGCCTTCTCATCCAGATGTCCAGACGCATTGTTCTGCCACTTGATCGCGCCGGTTCTGGCATCCAGGGCGTACAGGTAGGTTCCATCGTAGTTGGCAATACCGGCCGCCACATAGGCAACGCCATCTTCGACCAGCACCCCGCTGGCCGCCGGCCATGTCGACATCAACGATCCATAGACTGGGATGCGACGCTCGGCCGGCGCCGCACGAAACCGCCAGAGCAAACGTCCCGTCTTCGCCTCGAAGCAATACACCCAACCATCCCCGGAGCCGACAAAAGCGCGGCCCTCCCAAATCGTAGGGGGAATCCTGATCCCGCCGCCCGTATACGCCTTCCACAGCAACTTGCCCGTCGCGGCATCAAGCGCCCGAACGATCCCGTCGCAGCCGCTGTAGAATGCCATGCCGTCAGCCGCCACCGGCGCCGTCGCAACGTATGCAGGCGGTGCTGAAGAGACCTCAGGATCGAACGCCCAGAGTCGCTGGGCGCCTGCACTGACAGCAACCGGCGTCGTCGCACTGCACACACTATCCGCTCGAAACGCCGGCCAGTCCCTGTCAGTAACAGACAGCGCCGCGACCTGACCAGTACCTTCGACCCGAATCAGACGTTCAGCTTTCGTGGCCCGCGGTGTGAAATCGAAATCGCCGGCCGGGCCCAGACAGGTGATGCCGTAGAGCGTCAACTGGCAATCACAAACGGACGGCCACCAGTAGAGCAGTCCGTTGGCGACCGTCACACCGTCATGGCAGTTCGGACGCATGGGCGAGACCCATTCGGGGCGGTTCGCTGCCGTATCAAGCCGGGTCGAGCCGCCCTCGGCCCGAAAGAAGATCGCATCGGCCGAGCCATTGGGCCGCGTGCACGCCCGCCGATGCATGTTGATCTCCGCCAGGATCTCACCCGTCAATGGATCGAGCTTCTTGCTCGGATGCTTGTCGATCTGCCCACTGATAGCGTAGAGCCCATCATCCCGGAGCACAATCTGGAAATTGCTATAAGCATTCTCCCACAGGATGCTACCGTCTTCGGCCGAGACTGCCAGGAGCTTGCCCACCTGTGGCCCGGCAAAATACAGGGCCTTGTCGCTGCACTTCAGATAGCAGACCGTCCGCCAATTGGTCCGCCAATCCTGCCGCGTCTCCAGATACTTGCCCACTGATGCGAAGAGCGCCGGCGCATTCTCGGGCGTCTTCCGCCAAACCTGCTTACCCGTCTCGGCATCGAGACATGCCAGGTATTGGCCGAAGCGGAAGATGTAGAGTCGCCCGTTCTTCATGCAAACGGCCCGTCCGTCAATCGGCTCGGCCTCCCGATGGCTCCAGAGCACCTTCTTCGTATCGAGATCGATGGCCAGGACATTGCGGCCAAACCCCCAAGGATGGTTCGGCTGGTTGAAGCCCTTCGAGATCGGTGCCCACGGCCAGCCGTGCTTCTCCCGCTGCCATTTCCGCGTCGGGTCCCGCTGTTCGTCCTGGCCCATCATCGCGTACAGGACACCATCCTCCAGCGCCATCCACTTCCAGAACGTACCGCCCGCATGATCGATGGGAGGGACGATCTCGTCGCGAAGCTCGCCCGTAACGGCATCAATGACTTTACATGATTCATCATCACCGACGTAGACCGTCGTGGGCGTCGCGATCATCGTGTTCCGATGGATCATCACCCCTTCGCGCAGATCGCGCTGCCACAACATCGCGCCATTGTACCCGTTGAACGCAACGAGCTTGTTCAGCAGCGGCTCCTCGCGCACCTTGAAAGCCACATGCCCGAACGCCTTGAACACGCGACCGGCCGAGGCCAGCGCCACCTGCGGGAGCGGCCCGTACCGGGGCTCGGCCAGAAACTGTGTCAGATACGGGGCGACAACCACCTTGTCTTCAGACTGTGGATTGTTGTCGGGCCCGTGATAAGGATGGCTCCAGTCGCCAAGCCCTTCCGGAACAGGTTTGGTCAGCGTCCCGCCGGGCAGAAGCGCCTTGCCGCGCGGCCGCAGAACCCGAAGAATCTCACTCTCGGGCGCTCGGGCCTCCGCCGAGCACACGACCACGACATCAGCGACATTGTCCGCCAAATGCAGACGCGCCAGCGGTCCGTTGCCAACGAAGATCCGCGTCCCATACCGGCCCGCTTCATCGACCCTCTCGCACGCCCTCTCCCACCCCTTGCTATCGGGCTCCTGGATGTAAATGATCAGGTCACTCGCGGACGCCAGCTCCCCGGCCAATGCGCCGCCCGAGTCGCCCAGCACAACGCACACCCCGCGCTCATACCCAACGGCCTCTAGAACGTCACGCGGTGTGACGGCGGCCGCAAGAGCGGAGGGGACAACCAGAACAGTCAGAACACACAGCAGGCCCACACAGATCGGCTTCATCGTCTCTGCCTTTCAATGGCCGCACGCACACCCGTTCGGCACTGGGGAACTACCGATTCAGCGTTCAGAAGACGCTGGTTTCATCGCCTCATCGTAACCGTGCACGAAACCGCTGTCAAAAGCATATCCCCCGTCCAGCCCCCCGCATGAAGACACGCAGAACCACGAGTTCAATCGATCGCCAGACCCACTCGTCGCATGAAATCCCCGTAGATCTCGTCGGTGATCCTGAATTGCCTCTGGTCGAGTCCCAGGCGGACGATGACCATGTTCCACTCCGGGACAACGAACATGTCGTTGTTGTTGTATCCAGAGGCCGCGTACGTGCCGACTGGCGCGCCGGGCCATTTGCGGCCACCGTCGACATTGACACCATTCGCCCACCAGTTGAAGCCATAGACACCCCGGCCATCCGTGGCACTGTCCGGCCAGAAGGCAATCCCCTTGATCACCTGCGGCTTCGTTGCCACCCGTACCCAATCGGCGGCAATCAACTGCCTCCCGTTCCACTTCCCCTCGTTCAAGAACAGGTGCCCCAAACGCGCCATCTGGCGCGCCGAGATGAAGATGTGATTGTTGGTGTTGCCCGACCCACCATTGACGACGATGCCGTCGATCTGCCCAAAGTCGCCCCAGTCCCATTCATCGGGGTCCATGCCAATCGGATCGGCGATGCGACGCTTGAAAACGCTCTTCATCGGCTCACCCGCGATGCGCGTCAGGACGTGACCGAACTGATTCATCGCCGAGTCCCAATACGCGTATTGCGTCCCCGGCGCGAATAGCGGCGCCTCGCAAGGATCGAACGACGTCAGACTGGGTCCATGCCGATAGCTGCCCCGCGGCTCGTCGTTCTCGGCGCGGTAACCACTCGTCATCGTCGCGAAGTGCCGCAACCTCACGTCGGGATACGCCGCCGCCATCGCCGGAACGTAGTCCTTTGCCCGCGTATCGAGCGTCGCCTTGCCCTCCTCGATCAGCAGACCAAGCACCGTGCTCGTGAACGACTTCGTACACGACCAGATCCCATGAACCTTCTCAACGCTCGGTCCCTTCCAGATCAAGTACCCGTTACGGATGATGACCAGTTGGCTCACCCCGTCCGGCCCCGAGTTCTCGCGCAAGTATTCCACAGCGGCCGCCAGTTTCGTCCCGTCGACGCCCTGGGACTCCGGCGTTGCCTCCTCCCAATCCTTGCCCGGAAAGACGCTCCGACGCGTCAGCAGAAGTACCGCGTCCCCCTCGAATGGCACCCGAAACTCCCGGTCACCGCCCACCACATCGACCGTACCCGAAGAAGCCGGCTTGCCCTTCGTCGGGTCGAACCATTCGTACTCATACGTCCCGGCCGGCAACTTGACGGTGAACGTCTCACCCCCACCAGCCGGCCTGTAGACGAGATACGCATGTCCGGGGTTGGCCAGGCAGTACTTCGTGGACGCCGCCTCAGTCGTCGGCACCGCCCTGGCCAGGTCCATCCTCCCCACATAGGCTAGCGCATACCCTAGGCTGCGTCGAATTGGGTCCCACTTCGGATCGAACGACTCGCCCAGAACAACACCGTCGTAGGGGTCCATGAACAGCGGATTGTACCCCCGCAGGAAGTTCTTCCACACCCAACTCTGATTGCCGCCAATACCCCAGAGATGGTCCGTGTCCGTCAGCACAACCTTCCGCCCGTCGGCGACCGGCGGATTGTCACGATACCCGCCGTCCGGATTGGGGGAGACCCAATCGGCGGGACTGTCGAACAGCGTCGTGTTCTTGCCCCCCTTGTACTGGAAGGTCATGCCCACCGGATGCTGGAAAGGCTTCGTCGCTTCATAGTCCTTGATGAAGCGAATCATGTGATACTGCCAATCCGTCGAGTCCGGGTGGTTCTCGTTCGAGATCTCATACAGCACGTTATCGAAACCGTTGACGGTGTCGATCACCTTGCGGACATACGCCTCCTGAATCGCGGTCACGGCCGGCCGGCCCAGTTCGTGAACCTCGACACCCTTGCCGTCTCCGTTCACGTCGCCGTCGATCCCGTTGACATTGTTCGCCGGATGAAACGGATGCCCCTCCCACGCACCGGGTGAGAATTGCAGCCCCCACCCCTCGAACAGCATCACCGACACGTAGATCCCCTCGCGACGCGCCGCCGTCAGACGCTTCCGCAGGCGATCGAAGTATTCCGGATTGAACTTCGTCAGATCGAACTTGGGCTTACCATCCAGAGCCTGGCCGGGTCCCGTTCGCGCGTAGGGCAGCGGCGCCGAGGTATGCAATTTGCCCTCGCTATTGGCGCTCGTGTCCCACGACACCAGTTCCCACGTCCACATCCGCATGAAGTTGTGACCGCGTTGTGTCATCCAATCCAACTGCGCCGCGAAGTCAAACGCCAGCGGCGGGTCCGAAGGCCCAATGTCCACCAGATTGGCCCACGTATGCGAGCCGGTCAGATAGACGATCTGCCCTGTGGCGCTGTTCTGGAAATAGCGAGGATTGTCCGGGTGCACCACCAGCGGCCCCATGCCCGGCGCCCGGCCCCCTTCTTGCCCGCCACACACGGCGCCTATCGAGACAGCACATAGAACTACGATGAACCGTAACCGGAGTGACCCCATGGCCCAGCCCCCTTTCTCTCTATGGTTACCCCTCTGCGCCTTCCTACAGTTCCTTGATACGGATGTTGCGCCAGCGCACCTGGTACGGCTTGAAGTCCCGTCCCACCCCGTGGACCTGAAGCCCGATGATACCCTTGAGGGTCATGGAGTCCCTCAGATCCGCACAGGACACGCCGTTGATCCACGTCTTGATCGAGCTGCCCTGGCAACGGATGCGGTACTTGTTCCACTCGTTGTCTTTGAACGCCTTGCCGGCCGCCTCGTTGCCGCGGATGTCGGCGATGAAGAACGCCCGGCGCGCCTCGTCATAAATGCCCCCTGAGGTGCCGGTCCGTGCTTGGGCGATCTCGACCTGATAGCCGTACACGCGATCTTTCGGAATCGTCCGCGTGCGTGGCTTGTTGTCGGGACCCTGGAAAACGAACGCCATCTCGTCCGGAGCGATCAGGCTGCGAATCTGCACGCCCGAGTTCAGCGCCGGATCGCACTTGACCTCAAATTCCAGAATGAAGTCCCCATACGCCTTGTCCGTGCAGAGAAACGTATTCGGACTGCCCTTGACCGCCGTGCCCACGATCACCCCGTCGACAACCTCGTACTTGGCGAAGCCACTGTGAATGGACCAGCCGTTGAGCGTCTTGCCGTCGAACAGAGCCTTCCAGCCCCCAGCATCCTGTCCCACCACGGCGCCGACGGAACACACCACCAGCGATATACAGAGTAGCGTACATCTCGTTTCGGTTTTCATCGCGGTCCCTTTCCTCATCTCGATTAGCTGACAGGGTTCTGCTGAACTTCGTGCCCAGATCGTACTGACCTCATATCCCCGCGTCAATCCAATCCACAAGCCTGAAAGCCCACTATCACCCCGCTCCACCCGGAAACTACTTCCCCCGCACGCCTTCGTAGGCTATTCTAGACACCATCATCAAGCCGGACCGTCAACTTGATTGCAGCCAAGCAGGAGACAGGACATGAGAAAGCCTCCG
>Ga0272442_10005151_pt1 | contig 17585 bp, 39 predicted proteins | sample SSMForm2O_FD_200262 | JGI IMG/M metagenome (GOLD analysis project Ga0272442, IMG submission 200262) | Marine sediment archaeal communities from Little Sippewissett salt marsh, Falmouth, MA, United States - SSM-Form-2O | ecosystem: Environmental > Aquatic > Marine > Wetlands > Sediment ... | reverse complement strand
TAGATTCTCCTTTCATTTTTTTAATTTCATTATCTATTTTCTCTTGTTTAGATTTAGGAATAGGTTTTTCTTTAGTATAGAACCAATATATAAAAAATGTGGTTATAATAATAATTTCTAATTCAGTTGGTGGATATTCATCATAATAGTAGATTCCAATTGACACAGTTATTATTATTGCCACTCCTAAAATTACTATTAATTTGTCGTTTTTCTTCATTATAATTCCTCTAATATAATATCATCTATATCCTTTTGTGTAGCCTCTCTAATAATATAATCTTCATTGGTAACTCTAACTCCTTTAAATTCTTCATTATCACCATTAAAATTATGTATCACTATGTATTCTCCTTTATTCTTTTTACATAAAAATTTCCATTTATCTTCTCTACCTTTAAGATATGCTACATAATATTTTTCCTTCATAGTAACTCTACCATTATATCTTCTAATTCTTTTCTTCTAGTAACCTTTCTAATCTTCACGTAATTTTTATTTTGATTTAATGTAAATATATCTCCTATTTCATAGTGCATTTTACATGAATTTGTCTTTAATACGTTAACTTTAACTGGATAGTTTTCAATTGTTAAAGTCAATACCTTAAGATATACACTATCTATATCTGAATAGGCTAGAATAATATCTCCTTCTTTGTATTTCATATAATCACAATTTATAAATAAATAACTTATCTTTTAATTGTTCTTCTGTTAATAATATATCCTTCTCTCTTAGATATTCTCCCTCACTCCAATATGTTATTTCATTTTCTTTCCATCTTTTATCTTGGTCATATAGAACTATACATTTGTGAGTTCCTATATCAGGGTATTCTATAATATCTCTTTTTCCTATCATTGAATATCCTATATACCTTCCATTAGTATTTATTTTTAATACTTTAAATATAATTGGATTAGTATGTATTCCTGTAGATTCTATAATATCTCCATTTCTATATTTTCTAATTGGGTATTTGTATTTAATAGTTAAATAGTCTTTATATTTCATAGCATTTCAACCATAACTTCATCCTTGTTTTTAAGTTTCTTTCCTCTCCATCCACTTGTACTGAAATTGTATGAAAATAATAAACAAGTATTATCAACATCTAGTTTATAAGAACTTTGTAATACTTTTATTATATATGGTTCAACGTTGATTACTTTTAATATTCTATATTTTTCATTATTAATGTTGTATTGTAAAATGTAATCTCCTATTTTAAGTTTAGGTAAGGACATTCATATCTCTCTTTGTATTTTATATTAGGAATCTTAAGAATGTCAGATGGTTTATTCAATATCAATAAAGGTTTAGTATCAAATGAGCATCCTGTAACATATCCTTTCTCGGAAATACTTACTATGTCTTTAGCATAATGGCATGGGGATTTCCAATCACTATATTTATTTTCCTTTAGAATCATATTAGTTAGGTCATCTACATAGAAATGTTTAAAGATAGCAGTTAGTGTATAATATAATTCTTTAGCTTTAAGGATATCTGGGCATTCCCAATTCTTAGGATATAATGCAAATACCCTTTCTACTCCTATATCAAATAGCCATTTAATCAATTTCAATGTGGATTTTTTATTATCAACCATCCGTTTATCCATTAAGAGATTACATCCTGTTCTTGTATATTCATTACATTCTTTTATAAACTTCATGTATCTTGCTATATCATCTTTAGATTGTATCTTATACTTATCGAAGGAGGCACTAACCATTTCTACATTCTTTAAGAAATTCCCTGTAGATAATGTTCCGTTTGTTGTTACATTACAGATTAGATTATTCTCTTTACATTTCTCTGAGAAGGTTCTTATAAATTCTGGATATAGAAATGGCTCTCCTCCTCCTAACGCTACCTGTGGCGTAAGGGTTGCTAAGTAAGGAATTAAATCAAAAAAGAACTTATCATTTTTAGCCTTAATATCTTTAGGTCTATAACACATAGGACAATTCAAATTACAATCAGTAGTAAAATGTAAACTTATTACTTTATATTTATAGTTCATCAACCATCATCTCATCAATTTCTTTTTGTGTTAATTTTCTTATATAATCAGGTCTATCTTCTAAATAACATTTCATATTAGGATCTGATTTCCAGTCAGCAAATATTAAATTATAATTGATATTTTTTTTAATTTTGTAAACAACCCCTATATCTCCTTTAATAGCAACTAAATCCATTATAATATCTCCTATCTTAAATTTACAACTCATAGACCATCCTCTCATCATTATTAAATCTATATATAAATTGTTTGCCAAATGAATAATTACTTACATATCCATTTACATGTCTATATAACCAATCACTCTCTAATAGATTTGATAATATATAGTTTGATATCCTGTATATATGTGTTTAAAAATATCTCTCTCATTAAGATATATAGCATATATCTTTCTCATTTAATCTCCTTCTATATCTAGTATACCAAAGAATGGTAATTGTCTAAGATAATCCTCTAATTCATCCCAATGATTATATGGGGTTTCTCCTTTTATTTCTATAATCTTTGTTCCAAATACATCAGATTCACACCAATCTGTATCATACCATATAGAATCTGAATAACTAGATCCTTCATCTTCTAATTCTTTTATATGTTCTTTTAATACTTTTCTTTCTTCTTCTTTAAGATTCATCAGATTGATTCTCATAATTGCCTCTGAACAGTTTGGATTTAATATCATATAACCTCCGCTAATACTTTCTCAGCTATTCTTTCTCTTTTCTTTTTATTCCTAATAGAAACTAATGGTATTCTATCACTATCTTTAAAGTTATAGAAGATTCCATTTATTTCTTTTAATTGAATATTAGGATTTCCTTTTGAATATCTGGATATCTGTAATCTCTTTATAGATTTATTTTTATCAGCTATCTCCAATAGATATGTGTTTGATTTACTTTTATCCTTATTTTGAATTGCAATCCATGTTTTACCTTCTGCTATTATATCATAGTAATTATATTTAACATATTCATAATAGGATTCTTGATTCATAGGTTCATAATCTACTGAATCCCATATATGATTATTACAAGTAGCTACCACTAACGTATCATTTTCTGGAACAAAGAATGTTTCATAGTTACATGTAAATGTAAATCCTATCTTCTGAAAATCTCCTAATGTTTTTACATTCTTTACTTTTTTTCTAGCATCATCATAAATCTTTTTCCAATGAGCAGTTGGTTTTCTATCTTCATTCTCTATGCAATCTATCATATTCAATACTTGCTTTTTTATATATTCTAAATCCCCAGATAATCTAAAGACTTGCTCACTACAATTTGGATTCAATATCATCTTTATTCATCTCCTTTAACTTTTGTTTTAATTTATTTATTTCATTCATACATTTAAGGATTTCTTTATCTATATCCATGTTCCTATATTTTTCTAAGAGGGTTAATCTTCTTCTAAAGAAACTTAATGCTTTTTTAATCCTATTTATTTCTCCCATTTTATAATCCTCCACAATCTGTATATGTATAATCCAGATTATCACATAGATTATCTAGACAATCGCTTGTATGTTCTGATTCAAATGCCAATAGCATATGCAATGATTCGTGTGATATTATACTACAAATAACTTTAAGTGTTTTATCCATTCCATATATGGATAAATATTCCTTAATAAATCTGGTATTTATATATATATTTTTAATATCAGATTCTCCTGCTATCATATCTATATATTCATCATCTATTGGTATATACATTAATGATTGGAATAAATGTAGATTGTATGATTTAATCCTTTTTGCAAATAGGTTTCTTAATATTCTTTTCATATAATCAACTTGCATATGTATGTTCACTTGGTGGATAACTTCTATTAAGATGATATGTATCTTCTAGTTTATTAAATTTCTCTAATAACTCATCATATATTTCTGGGTATTCATCTCTTATTCTAATTAATACCCTCAATAAATCCTCATTTATCTTAAACATTTCTTTTCACATTCCTCACAGATATTTTTATTCTCTTTTAGAAGCCTATCCATAGATATATGTTTAGTACATTTTACACAATAAGGTATATACATTCCCCCTATAAACTATTTAATAAAGCTATATTAATCTTCTCTTGTTCTAATTGCCTATATTCATTGGATTGCATATATTTATTCAACTTGTCTTTTATAACATTCAGTTTATCTATATGCTCTTGCATAGCTTTATTTATTATAGGAAAAGTATGGTTATATAAGATTATATCCTCTATATTATCATCATATATCTGCTCTTTATCTTCATCTTTAACTCTTAATGATAACTCTATACTATAACCTCTTAATAATTCTGTATAGATATGGCAACCATCATAACAATTCTTCTTAAAATCCTTATCTGTAAATCCTATAAATTCTTTTTTAGTTGTTAATTCGTTATATTTTATTGGATATACTTCTAATGCTTTTATGATATTATCATATCTATTTAAGAGCATATTCTTTATTCCATCTCTAATTTCATCTTTTGATTTTATTATGTGATCTAACACTCTGAATATATTCTGCCAATCATAACCTAAATTTGTTCCATAACTAGAACTCTTATTACCCCATCCATATGTTCCTAATCCAAAGTTATAGTGATATTTATATCCCCATCTGCCTAAATTTATTTCATAGTTAATAAGAAAGAATATCCTTTTATCTTTTATTAGATTATTAGATATATCCTGTATTAAATTTCCTATTGTAGAATTAAGTTCTTGAATATCCTTAGATATATTCTCTATGTCTTTATATAATTTATTATATAGGATAATATTCTCATCCTTATCCATCATTTCTATATATTTATTTTTAGGCATTATTTATTCCTCTTTTTCTTCTTCCTTAAATGTAGATGCTATTAGATAATCTATCATTTTATGTGTTAATTTATCCATTAAATTACTCCTTCCCAACATTTAATTAATACTTCAAAATTATTTTTATCACCAAATTTCTTAATGGCATCATATAATTTTTCATCCCATATTTTTATTTTTAACATTTTAAAATTTATCTTTACTAATGTATCTTCTCCAGAATAAGGGAACATAGTTATTTCAGTATACCATTTAGGTTTTCTTTTATATATAGATATATATTCTGATCGTAGATCAATGTAATATTCTTCATCTATTATCTCCTTTAATTGATTGAACAATTTTTTTCCTAGAGATTTTAATATTTGTTCATAACATACTTTTTCTTCCATAGAATATCACCTATTCTATTACATCATTTATCCATACAGATTCTTTAGATTTACATACAGGACATTCTATATCTTGTAAATGATTTACTTCTACTTCAAATATCTTTATGTCCTCATTATTATAAGAGCAATTATCACATACTATCTTTAGTTTCATTTTATATTTCCTCCTTTTATCTATTTTAATTTATAAGATGATATTCACTTAGTGTATTTACATTTGGATATGCTAGTAAATCCCATATCTGAAATAATTTCCAGAAATAGTTATACATACATATCCCATAGAACCTATCATATTCAAATACGTTTCTTTTCATTTTTTTATTCCTCATTTAATTTCTTTTTTCTTGCATTGCATATATTAATAGCCATATCAAGAATATCAGAATTGTTACACTTATTTAATCTATCTAAAACATCTACATAATCTACCAACATGCATAGATTATCTATTGTTTCATCCTTTTTCTTTTTTCTCCTAAACATATTCTTCCTCATTTTAATATATCATCTTTTAATTATCATTCCATCTCTGAATCTATTTACAGAAGGATGGTGGGGATTGCAAATACTATATTGATCTGAGAAATACCATACCCAACCATTTCTAAAAAAATGAAGTGGTGAATATTCATTTAATCTATTAAAGGTAGATGTGGTATGCCATCCCCCTGTTGTATAAACAGTATCTCCATTTGGCTTATAAGTTATTATATCTGTATGATGGTATCTTATTGCTATATCTCCATCCTCATACCATATTTTAAGAGTATTTCTCTTTAGGTTTTTATATCTCTTATACGGTTTATGTGTAGATTCTAATCTATGTTTTATAGTTTCATACGCCATATATAATCACTCCCAATCTTTAGGATATGCTGAGAATATTTCCTCTAATGTTCTTATTTTTCTATTAGGATGTAATGTAAATTTAATTCTAATTTTTATCACTCCTTTTTATAATCACAAGATATGTCTGAACATCCTATATAAGATTCTCCACCTGCACTTGAATACCATTTCTTTAAATCCTTATTGCAGATAGGACATTTTTCATCCATATTTTTTAATCTCCTTTTATAATTTCTTTACCACACTTAGCACATTGATATACATCTTTAGAATACATATAGACTAACTCATGGTTACACATTTCAATCACACATGTAAGTAATCTTTATATAGTAGTTTTTTTAGTTACATATATAGGTAACATTTATATATATGTTTTTATTGCTATGTATTTATTCTTCTTCTCCAATTATAATATTATTACCTATCATTTTAGCATACATTTTAGTGCCTAAAAGCTCTCCTATGCATTGCCAATCCTCTGTTAACTCTATAGATATTCCAGAGCTTTTATTTGTAAATCTCATTTTTTATTCACCTTTTATTTTTATATCAGAATATATACCTTGCTTTTTAACCTTAGATATGAAATCATCCTTACAAAATTTACAGAGATTATATGTCATAGGACAACAAACAAAGATAACTTTAAGTGTATGTAGTTTATGCTTTTGTTTATTACAGAAATCGCATGTAATTTAATCACCATCTGGTATAAATTTTTCATAACATAGATTGTTAGGAGTATCTGAACTACAACATACCTTATATGTACAATCCATTTTAGGACACTTTCCCGTATTCTTTTTAACAATCTCATCAAATTCTTTTTGAGTTGTCATTTTAAATCACTCTAATAATTACCATTTAATATTATGTCTTTTCTTCCATTCTTTATTTGCACATTCTGAATCACAAAAGAACATTCCTCTATCAATATAACATCCATCTGTATCTTTACCACAATATTCACATTTATACATATATTTAATCACCCTATTTAAAATGTTTTATCTAATGGATCATTCTTAAGTCTTTCCGTAGTATATCTTTTACGTGCTATTTGTATTTCTTTTTTAGTAAACTTGTAGATTAATCCATCCTTATACCAATATATATAATCCATTTTAATCCTTCTTTTTCTTAGCCTTTAATGTAATACAGAATACCTTACCACTCTCAAGATATTCTGGATATATCTCCAAATCTTTATTTGTAGTAAAGTATATCTGTTTTATATTATTCTTCTGCATAAATTCACCACCATTTTTAATCATTATTTATAGAATCCTTTTAGCACTTGATTTAATATCCTTTACGTAAACATCACCTAATTCATAAGATCCATATGTATAAGGTGATTTTACTGCACAAAACCATCTAGCATAAGGATTTTTATTTTCATTTTCAGGATTTTGGTATTTTTTTAATACTCTCCATTCCCATCCTGAATTATTACTCCATATTTCATATGGATTTTCCTTATCTCTAGTCTTTCCACATAAATTTTTCATATATATATCACCTATTTAAATATATATTCAAAGTTAATCTTACTATTTTATAGGCAATCGCAACCAGAACAGTATATACTCATTTCGTGCCAATCTATATATACGATCTGTTTGCAATTTTTACAGATAAGATTGCCTGTAAATTCATCTGAATTACAATTCTTTTTTATATAATCTATAAGTGTTTTTTCTATTTCCATATTCATTCCTTCAATTTATCTTTTATGTTGTGAAATAATTTGGCGTGTAAACTTGCAGGTAAGACTAATAAATTCATCCTAGAATTATCTGTTTTTATACCGTTTATATGGTGAACATGATAACCTTCAGGAATTTTTGTATCTTTTTCTACTATTCGCCTATGTTGCATTACAAGTTTAGTCTTTATCTTACCATTTTTTTCTATAAGCCAATACTCATATAAATATCCATTCTTTATATAAGTATTAAGTAACTCAAGATACTGCATATTTATTCACTTTTTTGAATTAAATTTTGAAACTTAAAAGATATCATGGAGTTGTTATATACATCTATAACATCTACAGAATTATCTTTATTTACCTCTCCTGCTATATTCATTATTTAATCCACCTTTTTTACTTGCCTTTTAGGATCTTATTGTAATAAATATTGTAATAGAAATTTTAAGATTGGGTATAGCTGGTTTTATTCATTTAATCTACGGATATTTTATTCACTATACCCATATCTCTTTTTAGCGTAGGAATATATTTCCTGCACCCCAAAATGTTTGTCCTGATTTTAGCTGAAGTCTATATCCAGCTCTGTTTGATTTATCTCCAAACATTTTAGGTATTCCAATGGCTTTAAGCACAACATCCCCAATCTTTATTTCTACTTCTACGTCTTGGGATGTATCTCTGTTTTTATTCTGTGTTTTTTCTGTGCTTTTTATTTCATTCCATTGGTTGCCTATATAGATATACTCCTTGCCTTTTTCGGTTTTTCTCTCAAATTGTTTTGGCATTTTTTTATTCAACTCCTTACGCCACTTTTTATTTTACAGGCGTATAAAGATACTAGAGAATTGCACTCTATATTGGGCTTTTTTTATTCATAGATTATATGATATTTTGAATTTGTGGGAATAGAGTATATATTAATTCTTTAAATGATACGGTAATCATTATAAAATAAATCCAGAATTTTAAGCATATATACTCTATTCGTTTTTAGTGTATTACTGTTATCACCTGTAATACTGTTACTCTGTTTATCCTGTTTTCATAAGATATACTACCTTTATATATCCTTATCACAGTAAGATAATGCTTACTTTATTAAGATATACTTAATCTTAAAAAGATAAGTTATAATTAATTGATTTTAAAAACTAAAAAACCAAAAAACTAAAACCATAATACTTGAAAAATTGGCACACATGTATATAAAGCTAACTATTTTTTTATCTGTTGGCAAAAATGATTATATAAAAAGCTATCGAATCAGATAAGGATTAATTTTTTGATTTTTATATTTTTTATGAAATTAAAATGTTATTGTTATGTAATTAGAATATAATTTATTATATAAAGATATAATCAATTTAAACCTATCTATAATACTCTATAAACTAAAAACTATTTTTATGAGTATATAACCATTAATAAAATTAAAATGCTTTAAATAAGCTAATAGGTATTTTTAAATTAAATCAAAATAAAAATAATTAAAAAGAAAAAATAAAAAGATTAATTGGATTTATTTATTTTATTTAATAAATCCTGTTTGGTTTTTTCGTAATCTGTGTCTATTGGTATAATCTGTTTATCTGTTATATGTAATCTGCTACATTTTAAAGGTTTATCCTCTATTGTTAATAGTTTATATTTATGTGATATTAATGTATACCTATTGGTTTTTGAATTTTTATATTTTCCCCTATAAGCGTTATTTTCTATATCTGTGATAATATACTGTAACCATTTAATATTTATTTTAGGTAATCCATTTTTATGGTATAGGTATTTATTGTAATTAGTTTTTACTTTATTATTGGTTATATATAAATTGTATATTTCTTTTAAAATTGTTATCACCTCATCATAAGTTATGTATTTTTTTAGTTTAACTATTTTAGGATAACTAGATTTTTTATTATTAGGTAATTTATAGGTAGATAACAGATAATAAAATCTATATAATCTATTTATAAATATATTGTCCAATAGATATTTTATCTGTTTGTTATTATTTTCATCCACAGATAATATTTTGATTACCCCGTATTTTGTTTTTTCTATTCTATCTTTAGCGGTTATTTCTATATATGAATTTCTTATACGCCTGTAAGGATATCCGAATGTTTCATGTGTTTGTAAGAATCTATTTAAGTTATCTGTTAATCCTATATCAGTATTCCTATATGTAATTATTTTTTGGGATTTACATAAAGATAAATACCGATCATCTGTTATCTTTAATCTTGTAGAGTTATCTATAACCATGGAATTAATATTATCGTTTAATCCACTAAAGATTAATGTTTTAAACTTCCCATATTTTTCTTTATACTGTTTAAATTCGTTTTTAATTGGTTTAACTGTTAATATTTCATTTTTATTATATGGATTAACTATTGTATTTGTATTTGATTTCTTTTTGTTTTTATTTGCGGATTTATATATATTGTTTAAAATTGTTTTGGTATTATGTGGCAATATAATTTCCTTTCCTTTATATCTATTCCTTGTTAAATCATTTATATTAAAGATGGTTCTATTATCACTTGCGTAATTTTCCTTATTTTCCATTTCTTTATTATATAGGTTTTTCATTTTCTTTTATCTCCTTATTAATATATAATTTAATAAGACTATATTAAACCTTATCAAGTTAGATATTAACATGGTTAAGTATATGTATTATAGATTTATAAATGTATTTATGTTGTTATATCTGTTAAGCTATTAGGGTATATATTTAGAAGTAAATATAATAATGATTCTATAAAGATATTAATATACAATTGGATATTAGTATTTAAAGATTGAAATAAAAAAAGATAGGATATATTTATTCTATATCCCATATTATTATATTGTTGGTAATTGTATTCTTACAATTGTTTAGGTTTATTATAGATATATCCTTATACATTTAAACACTATCTTTATACTTAAACTGTATAGAGATATATCCGTTTATTTGTTTTAATTGTTTGATAGTCGTTAATGCATCAGCATTATTATTTATGGTAAGTAATACTCTTACCTTATCTTTATTTCCTATCATTACATATTCACCTATCAGATAAGAATACATGTAAGTTAATATAGTTTATTATTAGATAGTTATGTAAGTAGATATTTAGGTATTAACTTATATCGTTATAGGATATTAGTATACTTCTGTTGGATTACTGTTATATAATATCTTATCGTTATAGTATTAGGCTATCTATATAGGCTTTAATATAATAGTAATTGTATAGGATTTATAATATAATAATTGGTAGATTAACAGATATAAATAGGTATTAAATAGATAATAAGAATATTAATATCGTATATGTATAATATATATGTATAATATATGTATAAAACTTAGTTATATATATATATGAATTATTACCTTATCACCTTATGCTATATATCTATATTAACTATTAACTATATACATATTCCAATTCCAATAAATATTAACTTATATAGTCTTAAAGGATAAGAATTAATTATATGTTAATGATTAGAACTAATTAATCTAATAAATCTTATTATTCTTTAATTGAACTAATTAACTTATTATTCCTTAATGAATCTATCTTATATATAATTATAATTAATATATATTACCTGTTGCCCTCCTAATAGATTTATATATGGTCTATTATATATTAAACTAAATATCCTGCTATTAATATCTATATAGTCCTATAATAAACATAAACAAGCCTTAAAAAGATATATAATGGGATATATCGAGCTTATATACTCACCTTCGGTGTAACGGATTATCCACAACCGCACTCATTCTTCATCCAAAACTTTTTGTTATTCCGATATATAAGCATATTGAATCTACAAAAAAATAACGTTATTTTGTATAGATTTATACAACATACTATTTTATATAGGTTGTGGTTGGCCCAACAGGAGTAAATGCAAAAAGAGAGTATAACAGGGGTTCCACCATACTTAATATATGTAAAGAGAAAAACTATTTATAACTTTAGTTTTCATGATTGTCAATTTAGGAGAGGCAAGCTATGCCGAGGATGATGGTGGGTAATTATTATTACTTTATAATATATTTATAATTATGGCTAGAACTAATTTTATTATTAAACATGGATTGGAAAGCGAAACCGATGCACTTTTAGAGAGCGGATACAGTACTTATCAAACTATAGATATACTTAAGGAAAACCATAGAGAGATTAAAGGGATAGATGGTAAATCTCATATGGTAGTTCAACGATATAAAGATATTAGAGACAAGATGAAATTAGAAGAAATATATGAATCTGGGGAAGATCCTTCAGATATAATTGATAAGGAAGTTAGAGAAGGGATTAGAAAGATAGTAGAACGGTTAGAGAAATGGTCTAATATAGCTGAAGAGTTATATGAAGAAGCTAAACAAGATGGAACTTTATTAGACCGTATAAAAATACTAAAAGAAATAAGAGATACTATATCCCAAGAAAGAAAATCATGGGAATCTCTAAAGCAATATGGAACCAGACAACAAATTAACATCGGGGAAATGAATAAAAAGAAAGAGCAAACGTTTAATATACAATTATTAAGCATAGCTAAAGACATATGTCCGACTTGCTCTAAAACAATATTGAGTAGATTAAGTGAATTTACAGAAGAAGATAATGTTATTATTAAAAAGAAAAAGGAGGAAATAAAATGCCAGGAATAAATTATGATTGGAAAATAACAGTAAAAAAATTCTTTACTGGATTGTTTTATGCAGGTGTTCCATTTACTATTGGATATTCTATAGCATTCTTAGAGGGAGAAGAATTTCCACCAGAGTATGCTGGTTATATAGCAATATCTATCGCAGTATTACATGCAATAGCAAATGCATGGAAACACTGGAGAGATTAAATTAGAATTACTGCAGTAATAAAACAGGGCCTATAAATAACATAGGATCATACCTATGGTTCTGTTGAACCACAGACCTGACAGATCCTAAGACAATTCCGAAGTGATTCAAGCCCTGGAACCACATGGTATGTAAATTATGTCTTATATACAGTCTTGTGATATTATGGATTTAGATAAATGGCTAGATAGTGCATCCAAATGGATATTACCTTTCTTAGGTATTTTATGGGTGCTACAGAACTTCTTAGGTCTAAACTTCTCATTTGGATTTAACTTCTAAGTGTAGGAGATTAGAGTCTAACTAATTTTAACTATGTTTCATGTTATATTTTTTCAATCGATATGAAGAATCATATAGAAGTTCCAAAATCATTTGTATATGGTTTAGATCCAATAGCTTTCATTAAAGATGTATTGGAATTAAAATGTGAATGGTTTCATAAGGAATGGATAGAATTATTTGAGAATAATAAATATGTGTCTTTATTAGCTCCAAGGGGTCATGGCAAAACTGTTTTAGTTGGTGCATATATCACTTGGAGAATATTAAGAGATTTCAATATTAGAATATTAACAATCACTATAAGTCAAGATAAAGCTAATGAAATGATGTCATTAGTTCAAAGATCTTTAGAGGCCAATGATAAAATTATTAATATATTTGGTCCACAAAAAGGTTATAGTGATTGGTCAAGGTCTAGTTTAAGAGTATTAAGGGCTTGTAAAGGTGGTGCAGCTCATAAGGAACCTACATTCCAAGTTTATGGAGTAACAGCTGGGATGGTTGGTGGACATTATGATTTAATAGTATTAGATGATATAACTGACCAAAACAATTCAAGAACTCCTCATCGTAGAAAAGGATTGGTAGATTGGTATAATAGTACAGTAACTCCTATGTTGGAACCCGAAGGGGAAATCATTTCTATCGGAACAAAATGGCATGAATCTGATATTCATTCACATTTTCAATCTCTTCCTAATTTTACTTGTAAAGTCTATAAAGCAATATTAGATGAAGAAAAGAAAAAAGTTCTCTGGCCAGAACAATGGTCTTATGAGAAATTAATGAATAGAAAAGGTGGTATGGGTAGCTTAAGTTTTGCTATGCAATATCAGAATGAAATTATATCTTCAGAAGACTCTCCAATTAGAAGAGAATGGGTTGAGTATGCAGTAGATAATTATAAATTACCAGAGCCTCCATATAAAGTATATATGGGAGTAGATTTATCATCTAAGGGAGAAGAGACTGATTATTTCAGTATAAGTATAGTAGCTATAAGAGAAGGTAAAATATATCTTATAGATGGATTAAGAACTAAAGCCTCTATGTTTAGGCAATTCGAATTAATAAGATCTTACAATTCTAAATGGGAACCGATAAAAATAGGTATAGAACAAGCAGCTCAACAAAAGATGATAGTAGATCAATTATTAGAATCAACAACATTACCTATAATTCCAATCAAATCATCTATAGTTAGTGATAGAATGTCTAGAGTTCAAAGATTATCTGTGTTATTTGAAACTGGAAGAGTATTAGTAAACCCACAATTAGATGAGTGGGCGAATGAATTTATGGTATATCCTAAAGGGCATGATGATTGTTTGGATTCTACTTCATTTGCAATTCAGTCTTCTCAAGAATTAGAAAAGGATAAAAGTATAAATTGGAGTGATGTTCCTAGTATGATATCTACTAAGAAAACATCAAATGTTAAACATAAATATAGAATAACGAAAGTATAAGGAGGAAACATGGTCGAAACTGTATATATAGGAAGTAAGGAAATATCAAGATATATTTCAGCTTGTTTCTATGCTTTAGGTAAATCTGAAAGTCTTAAAATTATAGCTAGAGGAAGTAATATAAAGAAATCTATAGACATATTAGCTATCCTAAAAAGAGATTATCTAGAAAATCCTAAATATAATATAGAAGTTGATAGTGAACCATTCGAGAATAGAAATGTATCTACATTAGAAATATCTTTATCTGGTATTAGAAAAGAAAAAGAAGAAATCAAAAATAAAATAAAGGAATAAATTAATATGGGTATATTTGATAATATATTTAATCGTTCTAAAGAAAATAAATGGTTAGATAAAGATGGTAAACCAAAAGCTATTGTATCATCATCTGGGTTAGGTAGATTTAATGTTAAACTAAATTCCAGAAACAAAAAAGCTTTAAAACAATATTGGACATACTATAATGGAGAAGGAACTGTATTTGCTTCAATACAAACAACAGCATGGAATACTGTAATGGTTGGATCTCATTATTCATCAGAAAATGATAACGCTTTGAAATTAATTTTGAAAGAAATGGATAGATTAGATGTAGAAGGAGTATTATTAGATAATGTAGTTTATACATTGATTTATGGTGATGCATTTATAGAGAAAGTTAAAGATAGTAAAGGAAATATCAGTTATTTAAATACAATAGATCCATCCACAATGGAAATAGATTATGATAAATATGGAAGAATTACATCATACCATCAGAACATAAATGGAGTTAAAAAAGATACAGTATTTAAACCAGAAGAAATAATACATATTAAGTTTTTTCCTAAACCAGATAGTCCCTATGGCATATCTTTAATAGAACCATCAAAAGATACTATAGATAGAAAGGTAGATGTAGATGAATCTTTATATCATGCAATCCATAGACATGGTACCAGTAAATTAATTGCATATGTAGGAACCCCAGATGATATACCTCCAAAGGATGCATTTAATGAGATTAAAGAAGACCTAGAAGATATAGGATCACAAAATGAATTAGTTGTTCCTGGAGTTATCAAAATAGAATCTATAGATGAAAAGGGAGTATCCGGTGTAGAAGAATACTTTAGTATGTTCCAAACTCAACTGGTTATAGGCATGATGTGTCCTCCAGAAGCATTAGGTTTAGGGCAAGGATCTACAGAGGCGACAGCTAAAGTCCGAGAAATAATGAATGAACGTTATATAAGATCTTTACAATTAAAATTATCAAACCAAATAAAAAATGAATTAATAAATAATATACTTATATATAATAAGTTTGAACCTAATATAGTTAAAATGAAATTCAATTCTGTTACTGATGCTGATGAAGCTGTAAAAGCTAAATGGTTAGGTAATCTATTAAGAGGATTCCCACAGGGTAAATTACCATTTACAATAAATGAAATAAGAGCTATGTTTGGTTATCAACCTTTAGAGGAAGGTAATGTTCTACCAGAAATTGGTAATGATGTAAATAATGATAATGAAGGAAATGACTCAGAAGCCAAAGAGAAGTTTAAAAAGATTGTTAGTCCCACTAAAGTATGATACTAAACAAATAGTAAAGGGAGATGCAAGAATCTATAAGGATAGTATATTCCTCAATGAGGGAGAATATTCAGATAGTATAACTAGAGCTCCTGTATATTATTCATCTGATGAATTAAAAAAAGCCACAGAGAAATGGAATAAAAATAAACTTATTAATCTAGATGATGATAAGGTATATTTAGATTTAGATCATAAAGTGGATGAAGTGTTAATGAGGATAGGTTATGCTACTAATATTTATTTTGCCAATAATGCCATAAAGGGAGATTTGTATTTACATAGATTAACTGAAAATTCCAAGGACACTGTGAGATTAATTGATGCAGGATTTATCAATAAATTATCTGTGGAGATAACAACCATGGATTATTGGGATGAAGAAAACGAAAAACGATGTGCAGGTGATATAGATCTTATTGGGCTCGCAGTAGTTACAATGCCAGCTGATATTAACACACGGATTAGATAAATATGAAAAATCTCACAAACAGAGTAGAATCTTTAGAAAAATTATATAAACATCTAGAAAGAGATATATTTGAAAATTTAGAAATCATATGTAAAGGAAATTCAAGTCATACTGGTGAAGATGTTGATATTAGATTAAATGGAAAAAGTATCTTACCATATCTAGCTTGTTCTTATCTAGAATGGGAAATAAATGGAAATGATATAGGAACAATCAAAATAATATACGCATCTAGAGACAAAAATGGTAAATTAATAGTAGAAAACGATATGATATTGGAAGAAGATATTATTATAAACTATCCAATTAAAAAAATAGATCTTAATTTTAAAAACATTAACATAACATCAAACAATATTGGAAGAGATACTTTAATTAAGTTTGGTGAAGATTTAAATCAAATTGATTTACATATATCTAGTTTAAAAGTTTATATTGGTACTGCATCAGAAGTAAATAAAGTGGAGATGATATTCATATGAACATAAATTGTTCATTCTTTAATAAATGTAAGAATTATGGTAAGGAATGCCATAGATGTAAATGGAACGCTAACAATAATATAGGAGATTATCTCAGTCTAGAAACTGAAGATGGTAAATCTATAAGATTCTTAGAGACGAAACAATGAAGTATATAAGGGTAAAAGACTGTCCTCTATGTGAAATATTTACTAATAAACACATAATAACTAAACTATATTGGCCAGAAAATATAGAGGATATACCAAGGTCAGAATTTGTGATTGTTGATTGTAAAACCTGTAAAATCCCAATGGTAGTGTATGGAGAACACGTTACATCCATAACTAAAGAAGCTTGGGGGCGTATCTTATACGTATGTAAGAGAAAGCTCTTTGGTGGAGGAATAACATTAAGGAGAAATAAAATAGATTGCATAGACCATATTTCGTTTTATATACATAATATAAATGAAAAAAGAGTTTAAAGTAAAAAGAAAATATTTGAAATATATAAAAGTCTAGAATGGAATTTAAAAAGTTAGTATCTAGATTGAGTTGGATTATACTTACAGTTATAGGTATACTTGCTATTGTTATGTATATG
>Ga0272442_10005150_pt1 | contig 17585 bp, 15 predicted proteins | sample SSMForm2O_FD_200262 | JGI IMG/M metagenome (GOLD analysis project Ga0272442, IMG submission 200262) | Marine sediment archaeal communities from Little Sippewissett salt marsh, Falmouth, MA, United States - SSM-Form-2O | ecosystem: Environmental > Aquatic > Marine > Wetlands > Sediment ... | reverse complement strand
TTGTAAGATAAGTATTAATGATTACGTCCATTTTCGTTTTCTCCAATCTTGAATAATAAGCCCAAAAGTCAATGTGAATATAATTATAATATAAATATTGTTTTCATAGTTGTCGAAATAATTATTGTTGTTATTTGATTTATTATATTTACTATTGTTTATTTTTTCATTTTTTTCAAAAGTAAGATTCCAATCATATAAAAAAACATTAGTATAATACTCTGCTGTTTCTTTGTTTTTTATAATCACTCCAATTTCTCTATTATTTAAAACTGAATTTTCATTCCAGTTGATACTTGAGATAAGAACAGACTCATTATCAACGATTACTCCTTTGTTATGAATATTTGTAAAAATCGACCAGGTTGTATAAATATATCTAACTTTGATATTATTATCTTCAAGAAGTTTTTTGGTATTATCAACTTTTTTGTTAGTATCATTATATACTGGATTATAATTAAGTATAACTCTAATATCTAAACCTTGTTTTGATTTATCTATTAATTTTTTCACAAAAGGATTAATTTTATTACTCCAATTATTGTAAATATATAGTTGTTGAATGTAGATGCTGTTATTTGCTGAATCTAATAAATCCAATATCGCTTTTTGACTATTATCTGGAGAAATAACAGTTTTTATTGTAAAATTTCCCGATGTTTCATTTGATTTAAAAACAGATTTATAATTTCCACAATAATAAGGTTGATAATATACATCTGAAGAAAATGTGAAATTCATATCAAAAAAAGAAATGCTATCAGGTCTTTTAGGATTATAATCCTCATAAAAAATTCTAAAAAAATATTTAGCAATTTCTTCATTTTTAATTATGATGCCCCATTCTCTATTTCCATATTTGTTATTTTTTGGAATTCCAGTATCAACCCAGTTACAACTCTCAATTATTGTTGTTTTATTATCTATAATACAATACTTAGCATGATTAAATGGATATCTTGAATATATTTTTTTATCTTTATTGTTAACAATAAATCTTATTTTTCCTCCATTAGAATCAATTTTATTCAGAATATTTTTTTCTTCTTCTGATATTCCTCCTACAGGTGCTCCTTCTAAAAAAATTGTAACAGAAACATTTTTTCTAAGATTTTTTACTAACTCGTTGCATAAATAAAAACTTGTAAACTCATAAACGTTAAGATAGATTGATTTTTTAGCTTTATTTAACTCATTAACTATAGCATTAAAACTATTATCTGGAGAAATAAATGTAGTAATATTATCTTTAATATGAAATGTTTTACCAGAAAAATCTGATTGACCGATAACATATTTTCTATCTTGCACCCAATCATGATAAGTATCTGTATCATATGGTAGATTTTTTTCGTTAAAATTTCTTTTTAAAATAACTCCCTTGCCTGTTAGATTTATAGCTTTGCCTTTCCAAAAGCTTGAATTGTAAATATTATTTCCATAAGTTAAAAAATCTATTGTATGATTAAACTCGTTTTTTAAGGCAATACTACATCCATTATTACTCATTATAAACTTATTTTTTGAAATCATCTGCGGAATGCTTAAATCAGAGTCCAAATTATATTCAAAATCTGGTTTTTCAATTTTTTCAAAGCTAAAATTTTTACTGTTTTCAGAGATAAATAAATAACTTTTATTTTTTATATAAGTGTTTTTTGGGAAAATAATTTTTCTTTGATCTGTTTTTCTTTTATCGGGGTTATTAGTTAAATAAAAACTAGATATGTTAATAATACAGTTTGTTGGATTGTATAATGCAATATATTCGTTAAATAAACCAGGATGAGAATGATAATAAATCTCACTTATTACAATATTTTTAGAAAAAATGGTTGGAGTTGTATTAAAAATTTTTATTTTAAAAGTTAAAAAATTATTTGACTCATTTGTCTCCTCAATTTCTTGTTTTTTATCTACTAATACATAAATAGTATGAATACCCGGTTTTAATGTAATTGTGTCAATTTTTATTGATGGATATTTCTGATATTTTGAAACAAGATCATAATATTTACATCCCATATAGTTATGATTGTTTATAGAGTTAATATAAAACTCTGCTTTTATATTACTTACATTTACGTTTCCAAAATTTTTTAAAAAAGCTTTAACTCTTATGATCTCGCCTTGATTAAAAACATTTTTTTCTATATTTTTTTCATTATATGTTTTTATTTTTTTAATTGCAAGATCAGGGGCTGAAAGCTCGAAATATATTTTTGTTTTATCATTATTTCCAAATTCTTTTTCAGATAAAGCAAGTATTTCAATATATCCACTCATACTAGCAATATTTTTTTTTGGAAATATCTCCAGAATAACTTTTTTTGACTGATTAGGATAAAGACTTAGGTTTTCATCTTTTAAAACAGCGTTCCAGTTTTCTGATAATTTTTTTATAACTAGTGTTATATTATCATATATAAAACCCTGATTTTTAATTTTTAAAGGAATTTCTAAGATTTTGTTTAATTTAACTTCATATTTTGATTTTTGAGTTTCAATTGTAATATTATGTTGCCCTTGGAAATATAGATTTTTTTTACCAGGCGTGGGTATAAAACCTTCATAATATTTCTCACAAGTCTTGTTTAAGATTTCTTTTTCAAATCTACAAATTGAACTACCTTCATTGACTTTTTTAATTGTTTTTCCAGTTATATCACTATAATTTTCTATCCATTTAACTGAGTCAATTATCTCACTTTTATTGTTTCTTAGGATAAGTTTATCTCCATTGTTACCCAAGCCGTTTCCGATACTTTTATCATCAATGTATAGACAAGTTGTTGAATTAGGAATAGAAAAGTTTTCATATATTTTAGTTCCATGATCAGCGATAATAGCATAACTCATAGCAGGAATTATTGTTGAGCCATTAAAATTGTCAAAGTCTCCTTCTATGGTATCATTTGAAAAGTTGTCAGATATTGACCAACCTGATATATTAATTGATTTATTTGACGGGTTGAATATTTCTATCCATTCATTATAATTATCATTCTGTATTGGATCATACATTATTTCGTTTATAACAAGATTTGCAGAGCTTTTTAATGAAAAAATTATAATTATTAGAAAAAATAGGAATATTAAGAGGGCGGAGAGGGATTTGAACCCCCGTATGCGGATCTGCAGTCCGCCACATAACCACTTTGTTATCCGCCCAAAGTGAGTTACCAAATATAAAAAAGGGTATAATAAAGGTTTTTGATGTTTAATTTTAAAAAACATTAAATTTTTATTACTTTTATTTTACGATAAAAGGGTTATGTTGTAAAATAAAACAAAAATATTACTGTTGGTTACATATTTTTTGTTAACAGTTAAAATAGAACCTATAATCTAGATCAGTTATTTCACCCATGTAATTATTCCATTCTTTAGCTTTTTTTTCAATAAATAGGTTTACCGCATCCTTTCCTATACCGTTTATAAGAACCTTATCTTTTTGTAATTCTTCCAATGCTTCCATTAGATTTGTTGGTAGTTTTTTAATCTTTAATTTTTTTATCTCGCTTTCTGGCATTTTATAAATATTTTTAGAAACAGGTTCATAAGATATTTTCTTTTTTATACCATCTAATCCTGCGTATATAATTGCTGAGAAAAATAGATAAGGATTTGCAGCTGGATCAGGGTTTCTAACTTCAACATCAACGTTTTTCTTTGCAGGAATTCTAATTAGACTACTCCTATTGTATTGGTCCCAGGCAATATAAATAGGTGCTTCAAAATTTGGAATTAATCTTTTATAAGAGTTTAGTGTTGGATTTGCAAAAGCAGCTATTGCTCTTGAATGTTCAAGTATCCCACCAATAAAATATAACGCAGTCTGACTTAGGTTATATTTATTGTTCTCATCTAGAAACATGTTTTTATTGTTTTTATAAAGAGCTATATGGGCATGCATGCCATTTCCTGCTTCTTCTGTTAAAGGTTTTGGCATAAATGTTACATCAATATCATATAGTAATGCTAGTTCTCTAGCTACATATTTAAAATAATTACAGAAATCTGCAGCAGCAATTGATTCTAATGCTTTTACTTCTATTTCATGTTGGAATTTACCTTTTTCATGATGATGATATTTTATAGTAAACCCACTTTTCATCAATACATCTGATAAGTGTTTACGGTAGTCTTTTAAATTATCAAGAGGAGGTGGTGATAGATAAGAAGCGTTTTCCCATGTTTCCTGTTCACCTTCATAGCTTTTTTTAAAACAGCAGAATTCCATCTCAGGTGATATTAATATCTTGTTATATCCCTTTTTTTTAATTGACATTATTGCTTTTTTTAGTATAGTTCTAGGATCAGCCCGATATGGTTTATAGTCTGTATCAAAGAGGTCAGCTCTTAACATTGCTTCATCTTTTTCATGTGGCAAGATTTTAAATGTATCTGGATCTGGTATTGCAATCATGTCTGATTTTTCAACTTTTCTAAAACCAACAGATGAACCATCAAAATTGATACCTTTTACTAATACGTCATCATGAAAGAATCTATCAGATGGAATATGTAAACATCTTGTTTGCCCAATTATATCAGTAAAATGTATTTGTATCCAGTTAATTTTGTTTTTATTTATTATTTCCTTTATATTATTTTTTGACATACTAGGTGGATGAATCATCTTTTTGAATATAAATATTATTGGAGAAGTATAATACCTGTTTTTTTTGGTTTTTTAATAGTTTTAATATATATTTCATATTAATATAGCGAAATATTTATAAATAATAAGATATATAAAATACAGAACTTTATAAAAAAAACGTGAGTGAAAAAATGAAAAAAATAATTATTATAGTTTTAGTAACAATGTCTTTATTAACATCTTTTATAACACCAGTTATAGGTTTTACAAAAAATAATTCTAATTCAAATAACTCTAACTGTGAACCAATCGAATTAACAAAAAAAATATGGGATAATGAAACAAGTACATGGGTAAATGAAATAGAAGCAGAGATAAACCAAACTATTAGATTTAATGTTAGTCTAACGTATCATGATACCGATGGGGATGGACCATTAAAGCACATAAGATGTATAACAATAAGAGATGAATTACCAGAAGGACTAGAATTCGTTGGTAATTCAACACGTAATCCAACAAATATATCTCAGGATAAAAAAACAATAACATGGGATTTAAACATTTGCGTAATATTAGAAGACAATGAAAGTTTTTATTTAGAATTTGATACAAAAACAATTAATTTTGGTTTACAAACAAATCTAGTAAATGTTACAGCTGAACAGAGATATCCCTATAATCAATGGTTAAGCAAAGAAACAACAGCTTTTGTAGATGTAAAAACAGATATTCAATACAAAATAAGAGATGTCGATGATGACGGATCAATGGAAAAAGCAATCGATACAAACCAAATTGAGGAAGATGGTTTTGAAAACTTTACAGATACAGATGAAATTGAAAACAGGTCAGTAGCAGTTATTACAATAGATGGAGATTTTGACGAAAAAATGGATCATTTCATTGACATAAACAATGACTCAATACCAGATGTTTACTGGGATCCAGACAACGATATACTAACTAACATAATCCAGATAGATGTTGACTATGATAATGTCAACGAATCGGTTTTTGACTCAGACGACAATGGGGCCTTAGATACATATTATGACCCTAATGTAGATGAAAATAATATTAGACTATATGTGACACATATACTAAATATAACTAAAACAGGTAATGGAACCGTAAACAAACAACCAAATGGAACAATATTTTTACATAACTTTACAGTAAAAATTAAAGCACAACCCGATGAAGGCTGGTATTTCAAAAAATGGACAGGTGATATTGATTCTGAGACACAAATATACATTGTTAAAATGAATAAAGATAAAAATATTACAGCAAATTTCAAAAAAGGAGAAAATCCAACAGATACAACAAAACCAAAAGTAAATATTACAAAACCAAAAGAAAAAACATTATACAGAAATAATGAAGAAATCAGAAGATGCTTGTTTTTAACAAGAGTAGTAGGACCAATAGATGTTAATGTAACTACATCTGATGATGAATCAGGAATTGATAGAGTAGAATTCTATGTCAACAATAATCTAAAATCAACAGTTAATTACACAGATCCGTCAACAGTATTCAACTGGACTTACAACGAAACAAATATATTACCAAAAATAAGAAAAATCAAAGTTATATCATATGATAATGCAGGTAACAATAACACAGATCAGATAACGATATTAAAAATGGGTAATCTAAACTTGTTTAGAAAATATCCTAATTTAAAATATGTAATAGCAGGATTAACTGCTTTATTTGTTGTAGGGGGCATAATCAAAGGCACAACTAAGGATACAAATAATCAACCTGACTCAGATGAAACAACAGAAACCGATAACACTGCACCTGTAGCAGATGCAGAAATACCAGAAAAAGGAAAAGTATCACAAGAAATAAAATTTGATGGATCAAAAAGTAATGATAAGGATAACAATATAGTAAAATACGAATGGGATTTCGGAGATGGAAATACCAAAGAAGGAAAAACTTCAACACATACATACCAGGAAAAAGGTGTTTACACAGTAACCTTAAAGGTAACTGATAGCAAAGGGGAATCAAACACTTTTACAACAGGTATTGAAATATTATCTTCAAATAAGGAAGGGGGATCAGATGATGAAGATAATATTTTCTGGTATGTATCAAGTACACTTGGAACAGGTCTTCTAGCCTCAGTAGGATTACTATTTTTTAGGAGGAAATTATATGTTTAAAATAAAAAAAATGCCAATTAAAATCTCATCATTTCTAATATTATTTGTAATATTTGAAATATATTATTTCTTTATTGACTACTTCACATTTGGAATATTCAACCATTATGGATACACAATCGAATCACTAAAAACAACTTCTTATCTTCTAATAACATTGTTTATAATGAGCTTAATTTTTATATCACTATGCTTAATAACTTATGGATTTATAAAAAGAAAAATATGGGCTAGAAAATTTACACTTTTATTCATAATATGGGCATCACTATGGCCAATATGGGGAATAGCTATTGGAAACAATATACTATTTCATTTAATTATACTAATCTTTTATGTTTTAGCTTTTATATACGTTATTTCAAATCATGTCAAAGATTTCTTTATAAAACTTGAATATTTCACATATGGAGATTACACCTTATATAAAAGACAGGTAGATCTAAAAAGTGGACGAAGTTTAACAATCCATTTCTTCAGTAAAAAACAACCAAAAAGCGGAACTCCAACAATAAAACCTGAAGGATACATAGTGAAAGTAAATAAAAAATCAAATCTCCCATTCCTAAAAAAACAAAATAAAAATTCAGCTAAAAAAGTAGAAAAACAAAAAGAAGAAATAAAAAAAGAAAACAAAGAAAAAATTACAAAAAAATCATCAAATGTAATATATGTTGTTAGCAAACCACAACCTGGACAGGTAAGAGGAGACTGGGCTGTCCGAAGCCATGGAAAAATATACAGTCACCATAGAACAAAAGAAAACGCAATAAAAGCAGCAAGAAAAATAGCTAAAAAACGTGAGGCAACAGTTCTAGTTCAAAACACAGATGGAACATTTAGTAAAAGCTACAAAAATAAAACAAAATAAAAAAATTTTTTAAATTTTTACTAAACATAGATCACCATCATAATCATCTTGCATATTAGGATAATTCATCAATAAATGAGAACTTTTTGATTTTACAATTTTTTGTGTAAGAATATAAGATATAACCATTTTTAAAAAAGATCTAATAAAAGGATGTCTAGCTGGACCAATTAAATAAGTAATATAATTTAAACCCATTACAAAGGACCAATAAAGAGTAGATTGTGCAATACTACGAGGTTTAGCCCATATAAAAGCTTCTTCAGCAGAGATATAACCATCATTATTTTCATCATTTGCATAACCATTAAATGCAAATGATAAAGCTCTTGTTAGAGGAAAACCAGTTAAATATGTAGCTCTACCAACAAAACCTGCGAGGGTTGACATAATTATTACTCTATTTTCACAATTTACATCAGAATTTTTTATCGAATTATATTTAAAATCTTGGGCAAGATTTAATCTAAAAATTTCTTGTTTATCAACAGATTCATTACTATCAACCATGCCGCCGCTCAAACAACAATCAAAAATCAAACACATACCCAAAGAGTTTATTTGATTAAAATAATCATTAAGTTCGTCATCAGTTATATAATTAACAAAATTATTTTTTTCATTTTTAGAAATATCATAAGGACATATTATTTCATCTTTACCGTCTTCTTCATCTAATGGACCATCACTAATATTTTCAACTACTTCACTTCCATGCCCCTGCCAAGAAAAAAGAAAATAATCCTCAGGTCCTACAATATTTGACATTTCATCTAATGCATCTGTAATGTTTTTTTTATCTGCTTTTTCATTAAGTAACAATATAATATTTTCTTCATCCCAATTACTAGATTGAATCAATGAATCATATAAACATCTTAATTTCCGTTCAGGAATTGGTTTAAAAGGTTTTATTGGAATATTATATTCTGAATTTTTATAATCAGTACAAGCAACAATTACTGCAAAATTTTCTGATTCTTCATTTATTGAATTTATTGATAAACTTTTTCTTGCTTCAATTGTACTTGCGTTAAGATTTAAAATAATTATAGATATTATTGTTAATACTATAATTTTTGATATAATTACTTTATTGAATCTTATTATCATATACAAATAAATAAGTTCTTTTATCAAATATATAATATTATTGTATAATAAATATAATAATTAAAGGAGCCCTATCATTTTATCTCTATTTACTTCAAACATTGTAGTAACCTGACTTTCTTCAACTTCAACTGTATTACCATCTTCGTATTTAACAACAAGCCATGAGCTTGGATGAGGATAAGTATTTACAACCCTAGCTTTTCTAGGTGGCATATCAGGCTCAGCAGGATTTTTAACAAAAACCTCAATACCTCTTCTTATTCCTCTATCTTTTAACATAATTTATCAATCCCATTTTAAAATATTAAACACTTAGATAGTTATAAAAATTTTTATCATAATAAATTTGAATAGTGAATTTTAAATACATATAAAATGATATAGCTTTATAGGAGGAATTATTGGATGAATTCTAAAAAACTTGGTATAGTACTAATATTTTTAATGATTTCAACTTTCTTGTTAAACATTTCAACGATTATAGTAAAAGCGGATAATAATTATGAGATATCAATAAATGATACTGACTATAAATATATAAAAAAAATAAAAAAGGGTAGCTTTACCTTTGAATATTTTGATATTAGTGTAACTTTGTATAATTCAGGCCCCGACACATCAGATGATATGACAGTTAATCTAATTGATGAGGACGGCAGTTATAATCTAACAGGTACTTTAGCTCCAGGTGAAGAAAAAACATTTACATTTGATAACCATCCACTTATAGGTCAAGGAAATCATAATATTAAAATTAACTTTTTTCCAACAGATGTCAATAATAGAAGAGTGAAAAACACTGGTTCAACGACTCTAAAAATTAGCAGAGATAAAAAAGAAAATAATAACTCAGTTCCTGGTTTTGAATTAATTCTACTTTTTTTAAGTATAGTTATATTTTATTTAATAATTTATAAAAAAAATAATAATTAATTTTTTTTTTATTAATAATTTATTTTACAATTTCATAATCAATAACATTAATATTTATATGATCAAAATTATTCACATTATCTTCTGAAAATACAAAGTTATTACCATAAGATTCTACATAACCCGCAGGCATATTCTCAATTGTAAATGATCTCCCATATAACTTGTTATCATCTTTATCACAGAAATTTACAGTATAAGTTACATTTATCCTCTCAGAATAAATATTTTTAAATCTTAAATTTGCTTCGACTTTGTAAATAACATTATTCTCTTCTTTTACATCAACTGAACTATTTACAAGTTGTAAAACATCTGATTTGAAATTAATATATTCATGTTTTTTCTGAACTGTAGTTGATTTATTTAAACATCCACTTAGTGATAATATTGATACTAAAAAAATTATAATTATTATTAATTTCTTCATAGTTTTCCCCATCCATTTTTTTTTATGTATTAATTGTTTTATATTTATTTCTTGTGTTTTTAATATTTGAAAATATGAGAAAGATTTATTATTTTAAATAATGATTTCATTTTGTGATATTTTTACATGGTTGAATTAGAAAATTCTGAGATAATTGAAAAATTGCTCAATACTTTAATAAATATTTCAGGTAGAAAAACAAATAAAGGCCATGCAATAAATACACTTGATTCAGTATTAAAAAGATTACAAGTAAAATATGATTTTTTTGAACATATAAAAATTAATGATACTAGATATGTTGAAGATGATAATACTGTTAGTGTTATGTCTGATATAGATAGTATTGATTCATCTAATGTTGGAATGGCTTTAAGTGATATAATTAAAACATTTGATAATGCACTTGGAAAAGATGCAGGTTATTTTTTTATTAAAGAAATAAGGAATAATTTAGATGATGATTATGAATTTTCAATGAGTGCTATGGGTGTTGACTTAAGTCTGATGCAGTTAGAACGTGAAGTTATAAAATTAGAAAAATCTGTTACCAAAAAATTAGAGGAATAGTAATTAATTATTTTATTTTATTTTTTTTATTAAAATTGTGCTTAGGGATATCTACCTGCATATCTATCTGCATATACACATGCAAATAAAGTATATAAGTTCACTAAATATTATGCAGGATTAGCACTCTATATAGTAGGTATAATTTACTACTAATAGGAGGGATGTGAAAAAGATGGGAAAAAAAATACATGACATATTAAAGAATAAAGATATAGGTGCCATTGGTATTGGTGCAATGATTGTTTTTATTGCAATGGTTCTTGTTGCAGGCATTGCTGCATCAGTATTGGTACAAACAAGTACTAAACTTGAATCTCAGGCTATGAAAACAGGTCAAGAAACCATTGATGAGGTTTCAACAGGCCTTGCAGTGGAACAAATTCTTGGTCACAAAGAAAGTACTTCATCTGTTGATTATATAGGTGTTGTAGTAAGACCAAGAGCAGGATCAGCAGATGTTGATCTATCTGAGACTGTTATTGAGATTTCTGACTCATCAGAAAAAAACTTGTTAATATATAATGGAGATGTCTTCATAGACACAGATGAAATCGAAGGTGATTTATTTACATTAGCTACTTTTAGTGGAGCTAGTTCAACAACTTTTAGAGTTGTAGTTTTTGAAGATGCTGATGGATCATGTGTTAGTGGAACTCCTGTAATTAATAAAGGAGATCATGTAATGCTTTGTATCAATAACAAAGATTGTTTTACTACAGGTTTCAGCCCTAGAACAGATGTATTCGGTCAAGTGATTGTAGAAGATGGAGCACCTGGTGTAATTGCGTTTACAACACCAGCATCATATATTAATGATGTAATTGAGTTACAATGAGGAGGATGATGACGGATGAGAAAATTATGTGAAATGTTAAAAAATAAGGATGTTGGAGCTATTGGTATTGGTGCAATGATAGTTTTTATTGCAATGGTTCTTGTTGCAGGCATTGCTGCATCAGTACTTGTTCAAACAAGTACTAAACTTGAATCTCAAGCTATGAAAACAGGTCAAGAAACCATAGATGAGGTTGCAACAGGTCTCGCAGTCTATGATATAACTGGAAAAAAGAATGCCAGCGATTTAGGTCTTTTAGCAATAACAGTTAGACCAAGAGCAGGAGCTAAGGATATAGATTTAAATGAAACAGTTGTATTGATAAGCGATGGATCTAAAAAAGCGTTATTAACATATTATGGATGGAATGATTCTAATATGTATAATGCAAGTGTTGACACTGATGATGGTCAAGTCTTTGGAACAGGCGGATGGGGCAATGGTAGTAATTCAACAGAAGTTCTAGCAAATAAAACAGGTTTTGACAACTGTACAAATGAACGCTTTGGAATAATAGTATTACAAGATGAAGATGGATCATGCACTCAAACAAACCCAGTAATAAACAAAGGAGACAAAGTAATATTAACATTCTGTTGTGATTCTACAAAATTATTCGGAAGTGAAATCGCAGAGAGAACAGACGTGTTTGGAAGGGTGATACCTGAGGTTGGATCACCAGGAATAATATCATTTACAACGCCGGCATCATATAATGATGTCATATATGATCTGCAATAAGGAGGATGATGACGGATGAGAAAGTTATGTGAAATGTTAAAAAATAAGGATGTTGGAGCTATTGGTATTGGTGCAATGATTGTTTTTATTGCAATGGTTCTTGTTGCAGGCATTGCTGCATCAGTACTTGTTCAAACAAGTACTAAACTTGAATCTCAAGCTATGAAAACAGGTTCAGATACCATAGATGAGGTTTCAACAGGACTTGCAGTATTTGACATCAAAGGATATGCAGCTACAAGTGGAAACCTAGATAAAATAAGTATATGTGTTCGTCCTCGTGCAGGATCAGCAGATATAGATCTACTAAATACATTTGTTGAAATATCAGATACCAATTACAAAATAGTATTAAACTATACAACAGGTAAATATGTTCCTGATGGAAGCGGACAAGATGATGTATTCAGTGCAGATTTCTTCCCAGCTTCACCATACAAATTTGGAATACTAGTATTGGAAGATGCTGATAACTCATGTGCACAAACAACACCAGTAATAAACAAAGGAGACAAAGTCCTAATAGGTATTGATTTAACTCAATGTTTCAGTTCAACCGGTGGAATTAACGCAAGAACAGATGTAGTAGGAATGGTAGCACCAGAAATAGGATCACCTGGTGTAATAGCACTTACCACACCAGCATCATACAGCGACAATGTATTAGATCTACAATAAAACCAAAACATAAAAACTTAAAAATTTGTGTGTAAAACAACACACATAATCTCTTTTTTTATTTTAATTTTTTTTAATCAATAGTTTTTTATTCTACATTCCATTTACAATAATTAAAGGATGGGCTCTATTTCGGGCACTTAACCTAGCCTATTGTAAAGGAGGGTGAGGAATAGTAAAAATAAATGTGAGGGGACATTTACATGTTAATAATTCTGCTTCTATTGGTATAGGTTCATTGATAATTTTCATTGCAATGATTCTAGTAGCAGGTGTAACAGCATCTGTATTAACCCAGGTAATGAGTAGCTTAGAACAGCAAGCCATGAAAACAGGTCAGGAAACAATTGCAGATGTATCAAGTGGATTAAAGGTTACACATATTAGTGGTTATAAATTTGGAACAAAAATATCACAATTAGCGATATTTGTATCAACCATAGCAGGATCTAGCTCGATTGATTTATCGCAATCTCATATATCTTTATCTGATACAAATAAACAAGTTATACTAGATTATACAAGCACATGTTATAGTGGTAGTGTATCCTCAGGTCTTTTTTCAACTATTAATTCTAGTAATCTTAGCTCATCAACTTATGGAATTGTAGTTATTAGGGATATTGATAGTTCCTGTCAATCAACAACACCTACTATTAACAGTGATGATTTAGTGGTTTTAATGGTTAATACAACTAGTTGTTTCTCAGGTATTGATACTAGAACTGAAATATTAGGCGGGGTCATACCTGAACAAGGGATAAAAGGAACAATTAGTTTTACAACACCCAGTTCATATGTAAATACGATAATTGATTTATAAAAAGAATAATTAAACCTTTTTTTATCTTCCAAAGAATACTTTTGCCATGTTATATAATTCTTTGTCTACCATTTTTGATTTTGAAATTGCTTGTTCAAGATCTATTGGTATAATTTTTTCACCTTGTAAAGCTACCATTTTCCCATAATCACCATTTTTTAGTGTTTCTACAGCTGCGATACCAAATCTTGTAGCAAGAATTCTATCACGAGCAGTAGGACTTCCCCCTCTTTGAACATAACCTAATACCGTTACTCTTACTTCTACATTCATTCTTTTTTCAATTTCTTTTGCAAGAAAATGACTAATTCCTCCTAGTTGAACATGGCCAAATTCATCTGTTTTATCTGTTTTTGTTACAACTGAGTCCATATGTTTTGGCATAGCTCCTTCTGCTACAGCAATTATGCTAAAAGTTTTACCTTTACTATATCTTTGTTCGATATTATTGCAGACTTCTTCTATATCAAATGGTTCCTCTGGTATTAGTATCTCATCTGCACCACCGGCTATTCCGGCCATTGTTGCAATCCATCCTGCGTGGCGTCCCATGACTTCCACTACTATTACTCTATGATGTGATTCAGCGGTTGTGTGAAGCCTATCAATGGCTTCTGTGACTATTGATACTGCTGTATCAAATCCAAAAGTATAATCGGTTCCTGATAGATCGTTATCAATTGTTTTTGGAACACCTACGATGGGGATTCCCATTTTATGAAGTTTAGTTGCAACTCCTAATGTATCATCTCCTCCAATTGCTACTATTGCATCTATTCCAAATTTTTTTATATTATCAAGAACTTTTTCAACATCTCCTTCGTTTTTAAAAGGATTGGTTCTAGAGGATCCTATAATTGTTCCTCCTTTTGGGAGTATTCCTGAAACTGAATAATCTGTTAAAAGCTCCATTTCACCGTTTATTAAACCCCTCCAGCCGTTTTTTATGCCAATTATTTCCCATTCGTATTGAATGGATTTTCTAACAACAGCTCGAATTACAGCATTTAAACCAGGGCAGTCTCCTCCACCTGTTAAAACTCCAATTTTTTTCATTTTAATTATTCCTCACTATTTTTTTTATTAAATAGTAAAGCTATCTTTTTCTAATGGTCTCTCCAAATTGTTTATAAAAGCATCTTTTTTAATACTTTTTATTAAAATAGAAGTTAACCTGCCATCATCCCTCCTATATATAATTTTACGACAAAACTTGTTACGGCTACTATCCATACAAATGGGATAAAGAAAAGTGTTACAATATAAGGGTGACTTCCTCTTATTGCTTTTAAGGTTAAAGATAGCATAAAACAGTGAATAACTAATACAATAAATATTACTGTAAATGTCCCTGTATACATTTCAGGTGGAATATAGTAAAGTATTGGTGCTACAGCTGTTCCTGCTTCAGTTACACCTAATTGTCCACTTGTTTCGCCTACTATTCCATTAAGGTGTTGACCTATTATAAGTGATACATAAATTGCAAATGCTATACCAAAGGTTATACCTGCAAAAAGAGCAATTGATGTGTTTACTGTTGTGAGTTTTTTAATTCTAAGATCCCTTATTTTTCTCATATTCTCAGATATCATTTTAGATACATTACGAGGGTTAGCAGCTGCATAAGTTGCTTCTCTAAACATTTCACTAGATCTTTGAACAAAATTACTACCAGTGTCTACTCCAAACCATTCCCATGATTCATCATCATCAATTCTTGTTCTAAGACGCCTATAAAGATCACGAACATGAGTTGTTAAAACACCATAATCTTTTTCACTTAAATAATAAACAGATTCAGTAATTTTTCCTCCTCTCATAGTTGAAATTGATCCTAGAGCTGGTAAAAAACCTAGAAAATTTGATTCTTTTCTTATTATGTTTTGTTCTTCTTTAAAAGTTAAAATCCCCACTGATATTAAAGGAGTTATTAGAATTGCTACTACTATCTCAATATTATCTTTTAAAAATAAAATCTCAAGGTTTTCAATTAAAAAGAAAAGTAAAGCTCCAATAAATATACAAGCAATTACTGATGCTTTAAAAACCCTGTCTAGTTTTATTTCAATTTTTCCTTTTTCACCAGTTAGATGCCAAATTTCATCAGCTGGAAGCATTGCCCTTAGTAAATAAAGAAGTAATCCCTCAGAGATAATTAATAAAAATGATGATAGATAAATGAATGTGTTCATATTTTCAGTTCCCATTATAATAGGAAGTACAATTCCCATAGACATTACAAAAATGATTGCTATTAACATGCTAACATATACTTCATTTAAAATTATTATATTTTCATTACTTGATTCATACATGGTTTTATATTTTTGAATTACTGCCTCTTGTTCTGTTTCAATAAACTCCCTGTGTTCTACACCACTATCCAGGCTTTGTGAGAATCTATCTAAAAAATCCTTTAAGATTTTACTAGGAGTTCTTGCAGATATAAAACGAAAAGTTTTTGAAACGGGCATACGCCATTGAGTAGATAGAACACTAATTTTTTTTAATTCATCACCTAAAGCACCATAAACTGTTTTTCCACCAAGCATATTAATTATATCTTTTAGAGATAAATCAGATATGGCTAGAACTCTTATATGAGTTATAAAAAAATGCATTTTACTATCAATATCGTTTTCTTTGTTTTTCCATGATATATATGGATATAATATTCCAATTATTATTGGGACTATTCCACCTATAATAAATGTTAGCAGATTAAGATTTAGATTTATAGGTATTAGTATATCAAGAATAAAAGGTAATAATATGACTAAAATACCCATTAAAAGCAGAGGTAAAAAAATAGTGAGATAAAATTTCTTAGGATTATCAAGAGATCTATATGCAATTCTAAGTTGTTTTATGAAAGTTTGTTTTTTTTCAATTTCTTTTTTGTTTTTATCTTTTTTTGATTTTTTTTTCTTTTTTTCTTTTACCATCTTTCTCAATCATTATAAAGCTATAGGTATTCCTTTTTCTCCTTCTTTGTAAAAACTCCATATAAACTGGACTACTTCGTAGTAATCCATTATATTTTCTTCGACCATTCTATCTAGTATATGTTTTCTTTTTTCATATTCATCATATATTTCTGCAGGATCTGCGTATCCTGCATTTACAGCTATTTTTTTCTCAAGAGTAAAACTGTTTCTATTTGCTACAAAACTATGTTCATCAGAAATTGCATTCCATTCGAAAGCTGTTCTAGACATAATGCCATCGACAGCTCTGTTGTATCCCTCAATTTCATCGATTGATACAACCCTTCTAAGCATTTTCCCGTCTTGTTCTACTGCTAGTTGAATTACAACAAAATCAAGGTTATCCATGAATGTTTTTGGAACATTTATTGGATCTCCTGTGAAACGTTGTATAACTTTTGTTACTGATCCTGCGTGAAAAGTAGTCATCACGGGGTGACCTGTTTGCATTGCACCAAAAACAATATTTCCTTCGGCTCCTCTTACTTCACCTGGTATAATGTATTCAGGTCTGGATCTTAGAGCTGCTCTTAGTAAGTCAAACATATCAACTTGTCCTTCTTTAGGGCCTGATGTTTTTGTTAATAATTGTTGCCAGACTGTATGAGGAACCTGCATTTCTGGTGTGCTTTCTGTTGTATATATTTTTTTTTCTGGGGGTATAAATGGAATTATCGCATTCATGGTTGTTGTTTTACCACAGGCTGTTCCTCCACATAGGAAAAAACTTCTTCCATATTGTAAACATATCCATAAATATGCTGCAATTCCTGAGCTTAATGTTCCCCATTTTATTAATTGTG
>Ga0272442_10005149_pt1 | contig 17585 bp, 15 predicted proteins | sample SSMForm2O_FD_200262 | JGI IMG/M metagenome (GOLD analysis project Ga0272442, IMG submission 200262) | Marine sediment archaeal communities from Little Sippewissett salt marsh, Falmouth, MA, United States - SSM-Form-2O | ecosystem: Environmental > Aquatic > Marine > Wetlands > Sediment ... | reverse complement strand
CCTGATCCCTTTCAACCCCGTGCCCGGTTGCGAATTTTCCGCTCCGCCGGCCCGGGAGGAAGAGGCGTTCCTGAAGGTTCTCGTGGACGCGGGACTGGCCGTGACGATCCGCCGCTCCCGGGGGGGAAGCATTCAATCCGCCTGCGGACAATTGGCGGTGACTTCCGGAGTGAAGTCATAGTGGAACGCAAGGCCTTTCTGTCCCGGTACGATTTCACCCTGGATGCATTTCAGCGCCGGGCCATTGATGCCGTGGAAGCGGATCATTCCGTCCTGGTCAGCGCGCCCACCGGCGCGGGCAAAACCCTGATCGCCGAGTACGTTATGGCAAGGTGCCTGAAACAGGGGCGCAACGTGATCTACACGGCGCCCATCAAAGCCCTTTCCAACCAGAAGTTCCGTGAGTTTCAGGCGCTTTTCCCCAACCGGGTCGGTATCGTGACCGGTGATGTCAGCATCAACCCGGACGCGCCGTTGATCATCATGACCACCGAGATCTATCGCAACCGCCTGCTGGAACAGCATGGAGGGTTTCGGGAATACTCCTGGATCATTTACGATGAGATCCATTACCTGGACGATATGGAACGCGGTACGGTCTGGGAGGAGTCCCTGATCTTGAAACCGCCCCATATGCGGCTGCTGGGCCTTTCCGCGACGATTCCCAACATTGACGCCCTGGCCGCTTGGATGCGGGAGATATTTTCTTCTCCGGTTCAGGTGATCCGGGAAGACCTGCGCCCGGTCCCGCTGCACCTGTGTTTTCAGGTGGGGGGAGAAATAACGGACAACCTGGAAAAAGTGCGTCGCCGCATGCGCCGCTCCCAGCAACGCAGGGGTGGAAGAACCCGCGGCGAAGGGCGCTTTGCCGGCTCCGGCCGGCCGGAGCCCCTGCTGCGTCACCTGATGGAAACCGATCGCATACCGGTCATCTACTTCTCTTTCAGCCGCAAACGCTGTGAGTGGCTGGCGGACCTGGCCCGGCATCTGGTGCCTTCTCCCGGGGATCGTGATCGGGAAGTGCTGGAAAGATATGATCAGCTTTGCCAACGCTTCGGGATCCTGGATACCGAGCGGGCGGCGGATATGCGTGAAATGGTGGGACGGGGCGTAGCGTATCACCACGCCGGACTTCACCCCATGCTCAAGGAGGTGGTGGAACGCCTGTTTTCCGACCGCAGCATCCGCTTGATTTTCACTACCGAAACGTTCGCCCTGGGCATCAACATGCCGGCGCGAACCGTGGTGATCGATGAGGTGCGCAAGCGTTACGGGCGATTCTTCCGTACCCTGAAAAACCGGGATTTTTCACAGATGGCGGGTCGGTCCGGACGGCGCGGGATCGACAGGGAAGGCTTCGTGTACTGCCGGTTTTCTTTGGATGAGATTCAGCCCCTGGACCTGGACATTCTGTTCCGTCGCGGTCCGGAACCGGTCAACAGCCGGTTGAATACTTCGTATGCCACCATTCTCAACCTGTACCAAATCCACGGCGAAGGCTATATTGACATCTATCGGCGCTCATTTCACCATTTCTCCCGTAAAGGGCGGGCATCCCGCCGTCAACTGGAATTGATGCGGTCGCGATTGAAAATCATGAAGGAACTGGGCTGCATTGACCGGGGTGAGTTGACCTCCCGGGGACATTTCGCCCGTCGCATGTATGGCTATGAAATGAGCCTGTCCCAATTGTATGCCGCCGGGGTCCTGGAAAACCTTTCCGTGGAGGAACTGGCCGCGGTTTGCCTGGCCGTGGTGTACGAACCCCGTCCCGGCAACCGGCGGGTTCCGGTCCCCAGGGAGTTCCGCCGCATCCGCGGTGAAACATCCCAACATTTGCGGCCGGTCCACCTGCTGGAACGCCGCCTGGGGATTCCGGTGGTGAGCAAGCCTTTTGCTTTTGACTTGACCGGGCCGCTGTTGAGCTGGATGCGGGAACCTTCATTCCAGCGTCTGGTCCGTCAATCCGATCGAGATGAAGGTGAAATCATCCGCTATTTCCGCATGACCGTGCAGGTGCTCAGGGAAATGCGGGATACCAATCTGGCGCCGGAACTGAAACGGCGTCTGCGCCGGGCGGTGGACCTCATCAACCGGGGATTTATCGACGCGGAAGAGCAACTCAGGCTGGGCCTGGAGGCGGACGCCGCGGAAAAGCTGCTGGAAGAAAATGATGCCGGCAAACCCGACGTCCCTACTTGACAAAACATTGCAAATCGCCTATATATGAGTGGACGCCGAAGTGGTGGAATTGGTAGACACGCAAGTTTCAGGTACTTGTGGGAGCAATCCTGTGGGGGTTCGAATCCCCCCTTCGGCACTCTCCCTCCTTTCAATGCATCAAGAAGTTCAGCGTTCCTGACCGACCATGCAAAGAAATGAAACCGGCCGAACGGCCATTCTGCTTTCCGGGCGGGGAAGCAACTTCGAGGCCCTGTACAGGGATTCCCTGCAACCCCATTCCGGATATCGAATCGTCCTGGTGGTTTCCGACAACGCCGACGCGTTGGGATTGCGGCGAGCCCGGGAATACGGTCTGGAGAATGTCTTTCTGGATCCGGAACTATATTCCGACCGGGGATCCTTCAGCCGTCGGCTGGTACGGGAACTGGACTCCCGGAAAGTCGATCTGGTCTGCCTGGCGGGATTCATGCGCATCCTGGGCCGACGGATGGTCGAAGCATACGCCGGACGGATTCTCAATATCCACCCGTCGCTGCTGCCGGCGTTTCCCGGCCTGGACGCTCAGCGCCAGGCCCTGGACTACGGCGTCAAGTATTCCGGATGTACCGTACATTTCGTGGATCGCGGCATGGACACCGGGCCCATCGCCCTGCAGCAATGCGTGGAGGTTCGGGATGATGACAGTGAAGAATCCCTGAGCCGGAGGATTCTTGAACAGGAACACCGGTTGTTCCCCCAGGCCGTCCGCCTGTATTTCGCCGGCGCTTTTGCCGTGGAGGGCCGGCGGGTGAGGAAACGATGAGAAAACCACTAACCATATTTCTGGCCCTGGCGCTCTGCGCGGCCTGGGGCATGGCTTCGTCTCATTCCATGGAAGACGCCCGTAAGATCCACCGTCTGCTGGTGCGTATCGCCGAGGAAAGGCGGGAGCGGGTGGTTCTGCGGTCCGTGGAATTTACGCAGGCGGAACTCAACGCCTACCTGAATCGAATCTATATCCCCAAGTACGCTCCGGAGGTAAAATCTCTGGAATTGGAATTGGAGGCCGGCAACGAGGTCTCGGGGAATATGGCGGTGAAACTGGAGGGAGAGAAGTACGCACGCCTGCCTTCATTCCTGCGGGACTTCACCGTGCGGTTTTCCGGGCGCCTTGAGTCGGACAAGCGGAAGATCCGCTATCTTTTCGAAGACATCCGCATCAATGGTGCCCGTTTCGCTCCGGAAGTCCTGGATGAAGCGTTTTCATCGGCACAGACCGGGATCGATATCAAGCAGTCCATTTTTGACTGGTTCACTCTTTTGCCGGGACTGGAAAAAGTCGCCGTGGAAAGCGGACGTATCACCCTGTTTTTTTAATTTGACCTTTCGACCCGGGGATTCCGTTTCCAAGATTAAGGGGGTGGGACCGGCGTATACCGCCGCTTTCGCCGCCGCGGGAATCCATGCCATCGAGGACCTGCTGATGCGGTTCCCCGCGGACTACCTGGATTGCCGCAATGAAGCGCAAACCCTGATGCCCGGACGGCCCGGCCTGTATGCGGCGCGGGTGGTCTCTCTCGCCCTGTCCCGGAATTATCGCCGCCGCCTTTCCACGCTGCGCCTGGATCTCGATACGGCCGCGGGCCGGATCCGGGCCATGGTGTTCAACCAGCCCTGGTGGTCGACCCAATTAAAGAAGGGGCAAACCATCTGGGTTTTCGGGCGGGTGAATGCCGAAGGCGATATTCCGGTGTTACCGGCTCCCCGGATATTTCTCGAGCATCCCGATCGCTTGATTCCGGTGTACCGCGAAGTCGCCGGAATCCCCCGGGGCCGGTTGCCGCGGCTGATCCGCACAGCCCTGGAATCCGCGGCTTCTCCGGAAGAAATTCTTCCGGAGCGAATATTGACGCAACGCCGACTCCTTTCCTGGCGGGAAAGCCTGGAGAGACTGCATATGACCGGTGAAGCGGCGGGTGGGGATTTTCAGTCCGGGGGCAATCGCTTCGCCTACATTGAATTCCTGATGTTTCATCTGGAACTGAGGATGGTGCGCAGGCGTTTACGGGAAATTCCCCGCCGGTTCCCCTACAAACAGCCAAAGAATTTCACTTCCGACCTGGAAGCCCGGCTTGGCTTCCGGTTGACCGACGGCCAGAATCGCGCTCTGGAGGATATCCGCGGGGACCTGCGCGGCCCCACCGCCATGCAGCGTCTGGTACAGGGAGATGTGGGCAGCGGTAAGACGGCGGTGGCTTTCGGGGCGTTGCAACTGGCGGTGGTCAACGGTTTCCAGGCGGTTTTCCTGGCTCCCACCGACATGCTGGCCAGGCAACACGCGCAACGCGCCCGGCGGATTCTGGGAGAGTCCGCCGTCGAAATGCTCACGGGATCGACTCCCGCGTCCACGCGGAGCCGGTTGACGACACGCATCCGCAAGGGGAACGCCATGGTGGTGTTCGGAACCCACGCCCTGTTGAACAAGCGCCTGGAATTCCCCCGCCTGGCCATGATCGTGATCGATGAACAGCAACGATTCGGCGTGTCCCAACGGGCGTCCCTGTATAAAAAAGGAAGGGGGGCGGATCTGCTGGTCACCACGGCCACGCCCATTCCCCGCACCCTCATGCTAGCCCTTTTCAGCGACCTGGCGGTCTCCACCATCCGGGAGCGGCCAGGTGGCCGGAAAGAAACTACCACCAGGGTATTGGATGCCTCCCGCCGCCGGGCGTTTTATGATTGGCTGGACAAGAACCTGGCGGAAGGGGGCGCGGACGCGGAAGCATCGGACCGGGTGTTTGTGGTGTTGCCGCGGATCCGCCCGGCGGAGCACTCGCCGGACCTGGCCAGTCTGGAAGTCGAAGGCCGTGAGTTGCGTCGCCGGCTGCGTTCCCGGGGCGCCGGGATCCTTTCCGGCGAAACTCCGGCACCGGAGCGGGAGCGTCTGCTGGCGGATTTCCGTTCCGGTCGCACCCAGGTGTTGATATCCACCACCGTTGTGGAGCTCGGTCTGGATGTACCGGAAGCCACGATCATGGTGATCGAGAATGCCGATCGTTTCGGCCTCGCCCAGTTGCATCAACTGCGCGGCCGGGTGGGCCGGGGGAATCGTCCCGGGCAATGCTACCTGGTTCGTTCTCCCGGCGCCACGGATCGGGGCCGGCGGCGCCTGGAGACAATGGCCCGGGAACATGACGGTTTCCGGCTGGCGGAACAGGACCTGGAGATGCGGGGCGGCGGAGAAGTCGCCGGCAGGCGTCAGGCGGGGAGCCTGGATTTCCGCTTCGGTGATCCCGCCGGGGATCATCGCCTGTTCGTCCTGGCCCGGGAAGACGCGGAGCGTATCCTGGATGATGTAAAGATGCGGACACCCCGGCTAGAGGCGTTCATCGCCACCGTGGACTCTCGTATCGACGGCATTCACTTCAGCTGATCGATCCTGTTTGAGATATTTCGCCTGATCCGGTATTGAATCCAAGGAGGTGTTTTCATGGCCAAACGTTTCATCTCTTGGGCTTTGTTGATCTTCATGGTCGCCACTTTGACGGCCTGCGTCGTGGCGCCCCGTACCGCACCGCCGCCGCCGCGACGGGAGATGCGTTCCGCATCACCCGGCGCCGCCTATTTCTGGGTGCCGGGGCATTGGAAATGGCGTCACGGTGACTGGTATTGGATCCGCGGCCATTGGGAAAAGAAGCGCCGGGGGAAAGTATGGGTTCCCGGGCATTGGGAGCGCCGGGGCAATCGCCGGGCATGGATCCCCGGGCATTGGCGCAAACGCCGGCGTTAGACCAACCGCCGGAGCGTTCTCTAGATATAAATCAGGTAGAGCGCCAATACCGCCATGGTGCCGATCAAGAGGTTCATGGGAATCCCTACGCGCAGGAAATCAGTGAATTTATAGCCCCCGGGGCCGTACACCATAAGGTTGGTCTGGTAGCCGATGGGAGTGGCGAAACTGGCGGACGCGGCCAGGGCCACGGCGATCAGGAAGGGCCTTGGGTCCAGGGATAATTGTTCCGCCGTTGAAAACGCAATCGGGACCAGCAGCGCCGCCGCCGCGTTGTTTGTAATGATTTCGGTATAGAAACTGGTCAGGAAGTATATGCCCGCCAGTAGTCCCAGGGGGCCGAAGGAACCGATCATGTGAATCAGTTCCCGGGCCAGGAACGCGGCGAGCCCCGAATTTTCCATGGCTTTGGCGATGCCGAAAGCGGAAGCGATCACCAGCAGGACCTTCCAGTCAATGTGCCGACGGGCGTCCCTGGGCGAAATGCAACCGGAAGCCACGAGGATCACCGCCGCCATACTGACCGCCAGCAGGATGGGGGTCAATTTCAACGCCATGGCGAGAATCATGCAGATCAGCACGCCCAGGGAAAGTCGGACCGCCCAGCGGGGCTTGGATGGAACCGCGCTGGAGCGGGAGATCAGGTGGAAATCCGTGGAGTGGTACCATTTCTCCATGAAGCTTCTGGGTGCGAGGATCAATAACGTGTCGCCGGACCGCAACACGATATCGCCGATTTTCTGAGCGACCCGGTCCCCGCTGCGGTGGATGGCGACGATGACCGCGTTGTAGCGGGTCCGGAATCCGCTTTCCCGCACATTCGTGCCGATCAGGGGCGAGTTGGGTGATATCACGGCTTCAAAGGAACCGACCGCGTCGGAGTCGTAGTGCTTCAAGTCAAATCCGCTCTCCCGCAACAGGCGCAGTCCCGGGCTTTTCTGGAAGTCCAGGATGGTTTCGGGAAGTCCCGTAAAAAAGAGCAGATCTCCCTCGCGGATGATTTCATCCGGTCCCACGGGACTCAACAACGTGTTTCCCCGGCGGATCTGGAAAAGGAAAAGCCCCTTGAGATGTCGCATGCCCGCGGCTTTGATCGATTTTCCGGCATGGATGTAACCGGGTTCGACCTTCAGGGCCGCCACGAATTCCCGGGTTTTCTCGCCCAGTTTCACGAGGGGCTCCTTGCGGTCCGGCAGCATGTGGTGGCTCACCAGGCTGATAAACAGGATGCCGACGATGGCCACAGGTATGCCAACGCGGCTGATTTCAAAAAAGGAAAATCCCGGCAGGCCGTGCTCCAGCATCAGGCCGTGCACCACCAGGTTGGTGCTGGTTCCGATCAACGTGCACATCCCGCCCAGAATGGTTGCGTAGGAAAGGGGAATGAGAAACTTGGATACCGCCTGGTTGTTCTTTTTGGCCCAATTGCGTACCACCGGAGTCAGCATGGCGACGATGGGGGTATTGTTGAAAAAGGCCGATACGGCGGCAACCGGTGGCAGAAACCGCAGCAGGCGAAGGGATATCGAACCCCGCCTGCCCATCAACGCCTCACCGACGTTGTTGAGAACCGCGGTCTGCTGCAGGGCCCCGGCCACCACGAACAGGAACATGACGGTCAGCATGCCGTGGTTGGAGAATCCGGTGAAGGCTTCATCGGTGGTGATGACTCCGGCGAATACCAATAGGATCATGGTTCCGAAGACCACGATTTCCGTAGGCAGGATTTCACGGATCAACAAAACGGTCATGCAGATCAACAGGGCGCCGGTCAACCAGAAAGCGAAGGGCATCTTGTTCTCCATTCCCGGTGCGCATAAAGGTCCAGGGTAACGGGAAGGCCTGAATTCGCGCCGGGGGCAAACGATATTGTACTGATCCCGCCCTTCCATGTCAAAGCCGCATACGGTTTACACCCCGGGGCAAATGATGTATATTGGTGCGATTCCAACGCCCCCCGGAGGGCTATTCAGGAGTGAGCATTGAAACGGATTGCATGGATTCTGGTCTTTTTGTCTTTTGTTTTCCTCGCCGCGGGTTGCGGTGGCCCCAAAGAGGTGAAAACCGAACCCGAACCCGCGCTTGTCCCGCCGCCGCCCCCGCCGCCGACGGCTCCCCCGGACCCCGCCGTGGGCAGGGCGTACGTGGTGTTGCGTCACTTCGGAACATTGACCCGGAAATATATGAGTTATTCGGAATACAGCCGCCGCAACCAGGCCGAAGGTACGGTCGCATCGGTCAGCCCCGACTGGTTCTATGACACCTACAGCCTGGACCTCAATGAAGACGGATATTGGGCCAAGGTGAAGTTCCAGACGGCGGAGCGCGCCATTGCCCGGGACCCCCGCATCGAAACCCTGCTGGGAGGAGCGCCCAGGCACGCCATCGACATGACGGTCAAAACCCCCGCCGGACGTCGCTTCATATTGAGTGACAGTGAAGGCGACGGGGTCCTGGATTATGCCGCGCCGGCGGGCAGACAGGCCGCGGGCCGCCCCGCTTTCGACGCGGATCTGCGGGACCGCATGCAGGCCACCTATACCCGGTTGCTGACGGTGATCAAGCGCTATTATTCCCGGGTTCCGGCAGCGGAAAGATAATGCCGGACCGGTCCCTCCGGCTCATGGGGCGCAGCAATCGCGCCGGTGAGCTCCTGATCCGCATGCGCGCGGGGGAGACGGTTCCCCTCAAGGATACCAATCCCTATGTGCGGGAAGCCTGCGCCATGCGGGACCTGATCCTCACCGCCCCGGAACTGTCCGCGGGATTTCCCGCTATTTTCCCCCGGCCGCGCCAGCCTGTGTGGGCCGAGGTGGGGTGTTATCTGGGCGAGACCCTGGCGGCCATGGCCGGGGATAACCGGGATTTCAATTTTCTCGGCGTGGATATCCGCTACAAACGGGTGGTGAAAAGCGCCCGCCGGGCCCGGCGGGAAAACCTGGAGAATGTGCGGGTCGCCCTCTGCGACGCCGGCGTATTCCTGGACGCTTTGCCGCCGCGATCCCTGGCGGGAGTCAACGTGTTTTTCCCCGACCCCTGGCCCCGGCCCAAGCATCGCAAGCACCGTTTCGTGAACCTGGAGTTCCTGGAGCGTGTCGCGGCGCGTTGCCGGCCCGGGGGGGTGTTCTGGTTCAAAACCGACCAGGAAGACTATTTCAAGGAAGTCATGGCCCTGGCGCCCCGGGCGGGATTCCACCCGGACCGGGTGCCCCCGGAAATCCTGGGGGGCGCCGATTACGACTCGTTTTTCCAGCGTCTCTTCCACCGCCGCCGGGAAGGTGTGTTGCAGGCGGTACTGAAGTTGAAAAGTTGACCGAAGGTGACAGGAAGGCAGGTGGCAGGGTAGGGGCACGGCATGCAGCGCCCATCAATACGACTCACCTTACCGACCGCTTGAATCAGTTGAAAAGTTGAAAAGGGAAGAAGTAGAAAGAGTTTCGTGAGTCTATGCTTTCAACTTTTCACTTTCCCCTTTCGACTCAGATCCCCGCCCCTGGCCCCTGGCCCTTAGCCCCTAGCCATTTGTCCCCTGGCCCCTAGCCCCTACGCCGCGGAAACCAGGGGATCAAAATGCTGGTGGACCGCACGTATTCCTGCCACGCCGGGTCGTCGCCGTATTTCTCGCGGGCTTTCTTTTCCAGCAGGGGAATCCCGCTGACAAACAAGAGCAGCAGGGTAATGAAAACCGGGCCCATGACGCCCAGGTGACCCCATCCCCGTAACCGCGGCAGCGCGGCCAGCCAGAGGCCCCACCAGACCAGGATCTCACCGAAGTAGTTGGGATGCCGGGAGTAGCGCCACAATCCCGACCGGATAAAGGCGCCCCGGTTCTCCTTGCGGTTGCGGAAGCGGTACTTCTGCCAGTCGCTGATGGTTTCGACGCCGAGGCCCAGCGCCCAGAGGGCAACCCCCGCCCACGCCCGGGCCGGCAGGCGCTCCGGTACGGTCGCGGCCAGGGCCAGCACAAAGGGCAGCGAAATGATCCAGACACTGAGCGCCTGCAAGCCCCAGAACCGCGCCAGCCGGCCGGGATGCTCCCGGCGCTCATCAAAACGGTCATCCCGGCCGATGCGCAGAATCCGCGCCAGCAGGTAGACCCCCAGACGCAGGCCCCACACAACGACCATGACGGCCAGAATATAGGAATACCCCGATGGGGACGGCCCCGCCGCCAGAGCGGCCAGGGCCACCGCCATGAAGGTCAGGGCGTAACTGATATCGGTATACCGGTCCGTACGGCCCGCCAGGGCCAGAACGAAGCCGAAAGCGTTGATGCCCAGGCAGATCAGCAGCGTTGTCCAGATACTCATTCCGGGAGGGACTCGCTTTCCTTTGTCTTGGCGTAGTCGGGTTGGGGAACCGCGGGTTCACTCGACGCCGCGGAGCGGGCCGGAGCCTGGGGGCTGGAGTTGAACGCGTAGGCCAGGGCGAAAATCAACAGGCCCACCACGCATACGCCGCCGGCCAGTTTGACCACCGGTTCCACGATGTGGGCGCCAAGGATGTCCCAGAGGCGCCCCATGCGCTCGATGGTCATGGCCTCGATGGGGGTGTAGTTCCATTCACCGATGTCCATCCGGGGAATCCAGGCTCCCCAGTCGGCGGCATTGCGGGCCGCCATGGCCGTGAGCATGGCCAGTCCGCCGCCGAGCATGGTGGTGACTCCCGCCCAGCGGAAAAAACTGCTTTTCGACCCGGCGCCCATCAGGGATGTCAACAGAATCACAATGCCGGGGATCAGGAAGAGAAAGAAGGTGACCGAGGAGACCATGCGGGCGATGTCGACCCCCCGGGGATGGATTTCCACGTCCTCCATCATCTCCACCTGGTCGGGCATATCCCGGACGGCCCGGTCAATGGCCAGGGCCACCACGCTTTCGGAAATCTCGACTCCCGGCCGGCAGGCGGGAAGGCGGTCATGCCTGCCGGGGGATTCCAGGAACCGGCGCCATTCAGCAACGCCCTCTTCCCCACACTCGGGCAGGCGGGAAACCACGTTTTTGATCCAGGTGCGCATCACCGGGCTCTGCAGCGCGGCTTTGAGGGGCATCATGTCCAATGTCACGGGAATCGCCTGAGACTGGCCGCGCAGGATGGCACTGACCTGTTTCAGGGATTGATCCAGTTCTCCTTCCAGCCAGGCGGTAATCCCCGAGGCGTCCAGAATCTCTCCGGGAGTACGGTCCACGCTTGCCAGGGCGCGGAGCCAGGCCCGGGTTTCCCGGTCCAGGGAAGGATCGTCGGTTTTTCCCAGTTGCACCATTTCATCCATGATCAGGCGGGACTCCTGGATGATTTCTCCGGGCATTTCGGAAATGAATTCCGGGGATACCACCGCCCGGGTAATGCCTACGGCCCAGGTCATGCCGAAAAGCAGCGGCAGGGCGATAAAAATAATGATCATAACCGCGAAAAATTGTCTGACTGGTTTCATGATCCCTCCTCTTGGGCGGCGCGATTCGTGGGGATTCCCCGCGCCCGCCTGGCCGGCGGGCTCGCTGAATTCCCGACAAAATTGTATCTCATGGCCAAATGGTGTGCAATACGATCATTCTCGATCCATGTCATTTTACCAACGAAGGAATCGGCTCCGGGGTTCCCGGAATCAGGCAAGGCTTTTTTCTTTGAGGGAGGATTCGCGGCGGCCCGCGGGCAATGCCTGATTTGCCCTGGTCCGTGGATTGGGATAGAATGGGCCCGCTCTCATGGTAACCGACATTTTTCCCCTCATGTTGCGTTTGGTGCTGCCCATGGCCCTGGGCCTGCTCAGCCGCCGGTTGCGTCTGCTGCCGGAAAAAGGCGCGGAGATACTGCGGGTTTTCGTGGTGCGGATCTGCATGCCCTTCCTGGTGTTTCAAAACCTGTTCAAGGCGCGGGTGGACAGCCTGCCCCAGTTTTTCCCCGCCACCGCGGCATTTGTCGTATTAAGCCTGCTCTATGCCGTGACCGGGTTCTGGACGGCCCGGATGCTGTTTCGGGGAACCCATCGCCGCAACGCCTATTTTATCGCCGTGTTCATGGGAAACTACGGTTTCCTGGGATGGGGGGTGATGCATTCCTTTTACGGCGCCGGCGCGTTTACCCGCTCGGTGTTCTTTTCCATGCTGTTCTGGCCGGTATTCCTGCTGGTGGGGTTCGCGGCCCTGTTGCAGATGAATCACCGCAAAGAGGGAAACTCACCCTCCATGGGCCGCATGATCCTCGCCAACGGCGCCGCCCCCATCGCCGCCGCCCTGCTGGGCATCTTCGCGAACCTGGGCGGTCTTTCCATTCCCGCCCCCCTGGCCGCGTGGATCGAGGACTTCGCCGCCATGTCCATTCCCCTGATTCTGTTTACCGTGGGCCTTGGCCTGACATTGCGCATGCGGGCGGCCAATTGGAAAACCCTGGCCCTGGCCGCGGCTCACCGGCTTTTCTTCGGGTTTGTGCTGGGCTGGCTGACCTGGAAGCTGGTGGCCGCCCTCATGCCGGTGGACGCGTTGACCAGCCGGGTGATCCTCATGGAGGCGGTGATGCCCACCGCGGCCATGTCGCCTTTTTTTACCCTCTATTTTGATACGGATCGGGAGTTGCTTGACGGGGTGATCGCCGTCACAACCCTGATTTCGATGGTATCACTGGTTTTGTGGTATCCCCTGGTGGAATGGCTGGTGCAATAGCCGGCCGGGGGGTGTTCCGGGTTATACGGTTGCGGGTTCCAGGCGGCTGAAGTTGGATTCCAGCAGGTGGACGATCAGGCCCCGGGTGTCCTCGTCGGGGTCGCTGATACTGCAGTGAATCGAAAAGACGATGCCTTCGGCCAAATGGCGGCGGGCCTCCTCGTCCGGGCAACAGGCCTGAGACTCGAGGACTTCGACGGGAAGGGGCTTCTGCCCGCCGGCGGCGGGAATAAACACCAGGGCCTTGCCGCCTATCGGTGGAGAATATCCGGAAACCACGTTCAGGCCGTTGAAGTTGATATCCTTGATCAGGCATATGCCATGACCACCGAAGTTACCCCGGGCCGGGGGATCCAGCTGATAGCGAATTTCTTTTCTTTGTGACATAGACGATCCTGACCGCTTGCGGCCGATCGTTTACTTAGCAATCCGAATGCCATGATCCGCGGCGCCGCTTTTGCCGGCGGGAGATCGGGAAAACCCAATCATGCGGACATTTCAGGACGCATTCATTCTTTCCGCGGTTTATAAACCGTTGCCACTGGCTCTAAAATCGGTTTCTATAAAGGAATTTTTCCGGGGATCGAGTCATTTGCAAAGTTGCAAAGTTGACCGAAGGTGGCAGGTGACAGGAAGGCAGGTGGCAGGGTAGGGGCGCGGCGTGCCGCGCCCAACGACACGACCCACCTCACCGGCCGCTTATTTCATTTTTGGTTTTCCGCCATTGAATGTGTGGGAAAATAGGTACTGAAGAGAAAGCCGCGGGCAAAGCCAACGCTCGACGCTCCAGCTCAGACCCATTACGGTCTTCGGCGGACTAAAATGACCCCATTGGCTGTTTGGGATGTAATCCGGGGCATCATTTTTACCCTTCGGGCATTAAAAGCTATCAGCCGTCCTGCCTCGGCCCATGGGTCCCCGGAACCTGCGCTTTAACTCGCTTATGTCTTGTCCCCGCGGCTTCCCCGGCCCTCCGCCCCTTATTCCTTCTTCATTATTCCTTATTCCGAATCCTCTCCGGCCCATCGCCATATAAACCACGGAACACACGGAAATACACGGAAAAGAAGGCAGGTGATATTGCAGGGGCGGACCTGGGTGTCCGCCTGGATCAGTTGAAAAGTTGAAAAGGGAAGAAGTAGAAAGAGCTTTGTGAGTTTTTGCTTTCCACTTTCGACTTTTCACTTTCCCCTGTTATCCTCCGTCCCCATATCCGGTATAATGGAGCCATGAAAGCCGACACCTTCCTGGAAAACCTGACGGAAGCGGGATTCGATTTTTTTACCGGGGTTCCCTGTTCCTACCTGGCGCCCCTGGTGGCGGAGCTGAACCGGCGGCCCGCGGAATTCCACCTGCCCGCGCCCCGGGAGGACCTGGCCGCGGGCCTGGCCGCGGGCGCCTGGCTGGGGGGGCGGCAACCCCTGGTCTACATGCAGAACTCCGGGCTGGGCTACTCCCTGGAGGCCTTCGCCTCCCTGCACATGATCTACCGCATTCCCGTCATGCTGCTGGTGTCCTGGCGGGGGCCCGCGGATCCGGGCTGGGAAGAGCATCGCGTCATGGGGGACCATACCCGGGAATTGCTGGATACCTTCGGCATCCCCTGGGTTGTCTGGAAAGCAGGCGCCCCGGAAATCCCCATCCCTCTCCGGGGAGATGACGAGGCCCCGGGCCCCCGGGTCATCCTGGTGGAAAAGGGGGTGCTGGCATGAACCGGGCGGGAGCTCTGCAAGTGATCGCGTCGGCCCTGGGTGAGACCGACCGGGTGATCGTGGCCAACGGCGCCATGGGACGGGAGTTCTTCGCGGAAAAGAGCAACCCCCGCCACCTGATCCTGGTGGGATCCATGGGCCTGGCGGCCAGCGTGGGCGTGGGATACGCGATCCAGCGGCGGGACCACCGGGTCCTGGTGCTGGATGGAGACGGAAACCTGATGATGGGCCTCGGGGGGCTGCTGCTGGCCGGAACCGCCTGCCCCGCCAACCTCCTCCACCTGGTGTTGGACAACCGGCAATACGCCACCACCGGTGGTCAGCCCACGGGTTCCCAGAAGGTCGACCTGGCGGCCATGGCCCGGGCGGCGGGATATGCCGGAGCCGTCAGCCTGGATTCCCCCCGGCGTCTCCTGGAGGAACTGGATCAGTGGACCACGGAATCGGGTCCGGGATTCATCCGGGTCGTGATCGAGGCCGGCCCGGCGGCGGACGCGCCCAGGATTCCTTTTACGCCGCCGGAAATGACCGCCCGCTTCCGGGGGGCGAAACCCTGAAAAGGCCTGCCGCCTGATTCCCGTCGGCTAGGGAAATCGCCGGGATTTACGGGAGGTTTTTGAACAGCGGCCCCGGGGCTTCCTCCAGCCGGTCTTTTCCCCATTCGAAACCCTGACCCAGGAACAGGTCGCGGGTGCGTTCCTCTTTCACCACTTCCGCCGGGGGGCCGCTGCTGAGGATCTCTCCATGGTGAATCACGTACACCCGGTCGGTGATGTTGAAGGTATCCTTGACATTATGATCGGTGATGATGACGCCGATCCCTTTCTCCCGCAGCTTCAGAATGGTTTTCTGGATATCCGAGATGGTGATGGGGTCGATGCCGGTGAAGGGCTCGTCCAGGAAAAGGAAACGGGGGTTCATGATCATGGCCCGGGCGATCTCCAGGCGCCGCTTTTCTCCCCCGGACAACTGGTGGGCCCGGGATTTGCGCACGTAATCCAGCCCGAAGTCATCCAGGAGTTCATCCGCCCGGCGCCGGGCCTCGTCCGCGGAGTGGCGCAACTCCAGGATCTGAAAAAGGTTCTGGAACACCGTGGCTTTCATGAAAACCGAATGTTGTTGCGGCAGGTATACCAGGCCTTTTTCGGCCCGCACATGCGACGGGTCGCCGTCGATCGTCTCGCCGTTGAGGAGCACTCCTCCGCCGTCGGGTTTTACAATGCCCGCCAGCATGAGGAAGGTCGTTGTCTTGCCGGCGCCGTTGGGGCCCAGAAGGCCCAGGATCTCATCCCCTCCGGCCCAGAGATTCAGGCGGTTGACCACGGGGATACGGTCGTAGATCTTTGTCAGGTCGATCGCCTCGAGTCGATTCATCTGAAACCCTCCGGACTCCGGGGTTCATGGTATCACAGCCGGCGGAGATTGGAAAGGGCATCCGCCTGTGTTATCGGTCTCCCCGGCGTTTGCATTCCCCGGTGGATTCCGTTATAATTTTCGTCTGTCTCGTTTTTTAACACGTAAAGGGAACACATGCATTTTTCCGCTCGCAGGGCAAAGGCCGGGGAAGCCCCTCCTCCCGATTGGCTCCCCTTTCTCATGCACGCTTCTTCGCGTCCCGAAGGGGAACGCCGGGAGTGGCTCCGGGACGTCATCTCCCGGGACGCCGAACTGAAGGGGCTGGGAGAATCGGTTCTGCGCTGCGGCTGGTATGCCCCGGGTCCGGCGGATACGGATGATATGGAGTCCCTGCTCAACGTTCTGGGCTCCGACCTGTGGCTGAGATTGACCGCCCGCTTGTCCGCGTCCCGATGGATGAGCCGGGAGGCAACGGATGAGCCTGCGTCCCAGGGCAAGGGAATTCCCGCCAGGGTGATGATTGCCGCGATCCTGGCCGCGGGAGTGGCGGATGAGGCCTGGGGCCGGGTGCGGGTGGAGATCGAAATGGCCGCGCTCATGTCCGCGGCGACAAGCGGAACGGAACCGGAAGGTACGGACTTCGCCGCGATATTGTCCGCCTGGGGGCTGAATTCCCGGGACATCCCGGAGTGGGAGTGGGTTTCCCGCCTGTCGGGATTGGCCGCGGAGTTCCTGGGTGATTATCCCGAAGATACGGACCGTATGGAAGCCCGTTTGCGCGAGGTCCTGTCGGTATCCGGAATCAGCGGTACGGATTGCCGGCAAGTCGTGGCCGCCATGCCGGCGCGCCTGCGGGCCGCCTGGCTGGAATGCGCCCCCCCCGGGGGTTGGCCCCCGCTGGTCTCCGCCGCGGCCCGGCAATTGGCGCGGACTTTTGCATCCCGGCCCGAAAACGGCTTGTCGGCACCAGCCTGGCGTCGTCTGCAGAGGCAATTGGACCTCCCGGCGGGTCCCCTGGAATGCGCCGGCCGGATCCTGGATTTCTCCCGGGCGTATATGCCCGGCCTGGCAATGGGTGTGGGCTGGCGGGGCGAAAACGACGAGCCCGATTCCTCCTGGTGGCGGGTGGATTCTTCCACCAGGAATTCCCTGCCCAGGTTCCTGTCCATGACGAACCCCGGTGATCCTTTGCCCACCATCGCGAATGGGGATCTGAGGGATGAGGGTTTCCCGGCGCGGGGCTTCGCCCGGGTGCTGCCGATTTCCGGTCCGGGCGGGTCCCGGGGCTGGCTGGTGGCCTCCCGGCGCGACGGCGCCGGCTTTTCTCCCCTGGAGGCGACCGCCCTGGAGTCCCTGTGCGCGCGCATGAGCGGGGCCGTGGCGGTTCATTCCTGCAATGATCGCTTCCGGGCGGAATCCAGCAAAAACAAGTTGCTGAAGCGGGAACTGCTGTACGCGGATGAAAGGCTGACGGCCCTGGAGCAATTGAATCGTTACCTTGAAAAAGCGGTTATCTGCCAGGAAGTGTTGCCCGGGGTTTTTCATAAATTGAAAAACAAGATCACTCCGGTGCTGGGCTATACCCAGATGCTCAAGGCCCGCAGCCAGGATGAATACCTGCATGAGCGATTGGGAAAAATTGAAAAGAGCGCCGAATCCCTTACCCAGCTGCTGAATCGTCTGCGCAAGCATTTCAGCTCTCCGCCGCCGCTCATGCGCACCGACAATCTGAACCGGGTGATCCGCGACGTCCGTCCCCATCTTGAGAAAGCCGCCCACGGCCATGAGGCCGAGATCGAGTGGCGTCTGGATCCCGCTGTCGATGATTTCGTGATGTCTCCGGGCCAGGTGGAAATGCTCGTCCGGGAACTGGTTCTCAACGGGTTGCGGGCCATCGAGCAGGGA
>Ga0272442_10005148_pt1 | contig 17586 bp, 17 predicted proteins | sample SSMForm2O_FD_200262 | JGI IMG/M metagenome (GOLD analysis project Ga0272442, IMG submission 200262) | Marine sediment archaeal communities from Little Sippewissett salt marsh, Falmouth, MA, United States - SSM-Form-2O | ecosystem: Environmental > Aquatic > Marine > Wetlands > Sediment ... | reverse complement strand
GGCAATTCACCACGGCAGATGCGAGAGTTAAGCTATCTCGCCTTTATCCGATACTAGATGGTTGACACGACACTAGTCCCCAGGGTCATCGGTAAAACAGCAGTGCCGAAATCAAAACCGAATTCCAGGGGAGAGCTGTGGAACGAAGAGAGATTTTTCCAGAGTTTGGAGAGGAGATGTGACCTCGGGGACGTTGAGGTTGCCAGAAGAATCTATGAGTGGGCAAAGGAGAAAACCGACCTTATCGCTTGGGGTAGAGGGAGGTACGACGGCTCTTTCTCTCTGAAAGTGGATCATAAAGGGGCATATTACTGGACTATTGGAGTTTGGACGTACGGGAAAATCTACATCCCATTTCAATATATGCAAACTGTTCCCCCTTTCGATCGCGACTCCAAGCGATGGGAACTTCTGGAACGCCTAAACCAAATTCCAGGGATCGACATACCTGGTGATGGGATTAATCGATTCCCCACTTTTCCCCTATCCCTGTTTAAAGACGAGACTGTCCTCAAGAACTTCCTGGACGTTCTGGACTGGTTGGTTCAGGATATCAGGTCTTTTTGAAGGGATCATTATCGAATCCGATATTTCATCTGGACCTCATCCCACCCAGGGAGACGACCTCAGAATCGGACCCGAAGATCGGGCCGTAACCCTCCCGGACATATCCGTAGCAGCTTCCGGACTGGACCCTGCCCGAGGAGTCGTAGGCCAGGTAGCTTCCGGAGATCGAGCCTCCAGCGAAGTTCAGGTTCAGCCTGTATAGGACGTTCTCTTCCAGGAAGACGAGATCGAGGATTAAGCTCTGGCCGCTGACAAGTCCGCTGGCACCGATAGTCAAATATTGGGCCGTCGTGGTCTGAGCCGTCGACTCAGGATCCTGGCGCAGCCACCAGATCATCGATTCTATCCCCTCATCTCTGGTCGGCCTCGGCTCCGTCCGGACGGGTAACTCGCTCCCGCCGCCATCGCCCGTGCTCCCCCGGCCGAAGATGACGTCGTCGATCTGGCTGATCTCGACGTCCAAGGACCGAGCCCTCCCGGTGGCGGAGTCGATCAAAATCAGGCTCCAGCTCCCGGCGACGCTGGCGGGACTGGACTCTGCAACTGGCGAGGTCAATCCGAGAACAGGATCCACAGAGATCGCCGTCTCCTGTTGGATCTCCCGGCACGACCCCCCGATGCATAGAAAGACAAAAGCCAGAACCGAGACGAAAACAAATTTGGATATCATTTTCACAAACCCCCTCATCTTTCCGCATTAAAAGCTTAAAAATTAGACGCTCTCAGAACCGCCAAAAGATTAATCACGGTTTTTCCGTCTCCGCCTGTTAGCTTTCATTCAAGCAGTTCCTCGATCAGACGGTCGAAGACGACCGAAGGTTCCGGCAGCATTTTCCTGCCCCCAGCTCAGAAGCCTCTCCGCCATGCCCGGAAAGCCTTTCCTTCAAGAACGAGCCGGTGGCGCTAAGAGGGACCTCCGCCACCTCTTCCGGTGTTCCCTCGGCGACGATCCTGCCGCCCGCGTTCCCGCCCTCGGGGCCTAGGTCGACGACGTAGTCTGCGGACTTGATCACGTCCAGGTTGTGCTCGATGACGACGACGGTGTTGCCCTTGGAGACGAGGTCGTTCAAAACTGAGATCAGCTTCTTGACGTCGTCGAAATGAAGGCCCGTCGTCGGCTCGTCGAGAAGGTAGATCGTCCTCCCCGTCGCCTTCTTGGAGAGCTCTCTTGTCAGCTTGATCCTTTGGGCCTCGCCTCCCGAGAGGGTCGTGGAGCTCTGGCCGAGCTTGATGTAGCCCAGGCCCACGCCGATGAGGGTGTCGAGCTTATTTCGAATGGCGGGAACGTTCTTGAAGTGCTCTCTCGCCTCCTCGACGGTCATCTCCAGGACCTCGGCGATAGACCTGCCCTTGTACTTGACCTCCAGGGTCTCGGCGTTGTAGCGGGAGCCCTTGCACTCCTCGCACTCGATGTAGACGTCGGGGAGGAAGTTCATCTCGATCTTGATCAGGCCGTCGCCCTGGCAGGCCTCGCACCGGCCGCCCTTGAGGTTGAAGGAGAAGCGTCCTGGCTTATAACCCCGAACCTTCGCCTCCTTCGTCTCAGCAAAGGCCTGCCTGATGGGGTCGAAGACCTTGGTGTAGGTGGCGGGGTTCGACCGGGGGGTTCTCCCGATCGGGCTCTGGTCGATGACGATCACCTTGTCGATCTCCGAATCGAAGGACAGCTCCTCGTGCTTTCCGGGGGTCTCGCTGGACCGATAGATCCTCTTCATCAGGGCCCTGTAGAGGGTGTCATAGATGAGGGTGGACTTGCCGGAGCCGGAGACGCCGGTGACCACGGTGAAGACGCCGATGGGGATCTTGGCGTCAATGTTCTGGAGGTTGTTCTCCCGACAGCCTTTAATCCGGACGAACTTGCCGCTCTGCCTTCTGGTCGCAGGCGTCTCGATCTCCTTTTTACCCGAGAGGTACTGGCCCGTCAGGGAATCAGGATCTCCCTCGATATCCTGGGGCGACCCTTCAGCCACCACCCACCCCCCGTGGATCCCGGCGCCCGGGCCCATGTCAACGACGTAGTCTGCGCTTCGAATCGTCTCCTCGTCGTGCTCGACGACGATCAGGGTGTTCCCCAGGTCCCGGAGCTCCTTCAGCGTCTCAATAAGCCGGGCGTTGTCCCTCTGGTGGAGGCCTATCGAGGGCTCGTCGAGGACGTAGAGGACGCCCATCAGGTTCGATCCGATCTGGGTTGCAAGCCTTATCCTCTGGGCCTCGCCGCCCGATAGGGTGCCGGCGCTCCGGGATAAGGTGAGGTACGAGAGGCCCACGTGCTCTAGAAAGCCCAGACGCGACCTGATCTCCTTCAGGACCTGCCGAGCGATCTCCTGTTCCCTATCCGAGAGGGCCAGCCTCTCGAAGAGGGCAAGGCCGTCGGAGACGGAGAGGTCGGCGACGTCGGCGATGGACATCCCAGCGATCTTCACCGCCAGCACCTTATCCTTCAGCCTCCGACCCCCGCAATTCGGGCATGGCAGGACCTTCATGAACTTCTCCAGCTCCTCCCGGCGGTAATCGGAGTTCGTCTGGTGGTAGAGCCGCTCGGACTGGGGTATGAGCCCCTCCCAGTGGCCTTTGTGGGACCAGTAGGCGTCCCCGTTCTTCATCGACAATGCGAAGTTGATCCGCTCGCGAGACCCGTAAACCAGGGCGGTGTACTGCTCCGATGTTAGGTCCTTTATGGGGGTGAAGATATCGAAGCCGAAGTGCTTTGCTACGGCTGCGAGATGCTGGCCCCGCCATCCGTCGATGTGGTTTCGATAGAGGGCCACCGCCCCGTCGGCGATGGAGAGGTCTCTGTCTGGGATGACGAGGTCGGGGTCGAACTCCATCTTGATCCCCAGGCCGTTGCAGGCCTCACAGGCTCCAAAGGGGCTGTTGAAGGAGAACATCCGGGGCTGAAGCTCCTCAAAGACCATGCCGCAGACGGGGCAGGCCATCTTCGAGGAGTAGAGCCGGTCATGCCCATCGGAATCGACGACTATGAGAAGGCCGTCAGCCCTTTCGAGGGCGCGCTCGCAGGCCTCGACGAGCCTCGATCGGTCCTCCCGGGGGTCGAGACGATCGATGACTACATCGATGTCGTGCTTTTTGTACCGGTCGAGGTCTATCGCATCGTCGGTTCTTTGGATCTCCCCGTCGACCCGGACCCGAGCGAAGCCCTCGGAGTTGAGGTCCTTGAAGAGCTGTCCGTAGGTCCCCTTCTTCTGGCGGACGATCGGAGCGAGGATGGAGACAATTCCCCTTCCATTCCCTGCCCCCATCTCCGCATCTCCAACGGCTCTGCCTGCAGCCTCGATGATCCCGTCGGATATCTTCTCCGGGGACATGGACTCGATCTTGACGTCGTGGACCGGGCAGTGAGGGGTTCCTACCCGAGCGAATAATAGCCTTAGGTAGTCGTAGATCTCGGTGACCGTCCCTACGGTTGACCGGGGGTTCTTTGAGGTCGTCTTCTGCTCGATGGATATCGCTGGGGATAGCCCCTCGATGGAGTCGACGTCCGGTTTATTCATCTGGCCGAGGAATTGTCGGGCGTAAGCCGAGAGCGACTCGACGTAGCGGCGCTGCCCCTCGGCGTAGATGGTGTCGAAGGCGAGGGTCGACTTGCCCGAGCCCGAGACGCCGGTGATGACGATGAGCTTGTCTCTTGGAAGCTCCAGGGTTACGTCTTTCAGGTTGTGCTCTCTTGCACCTTTTATGAGGATCGATTTCATTTCAGTTTTCTCGCGGGTTTTCTTTGGCTATTGAAGGTCAAAGCTAGGAGCAGGGTGAGCTTAATAGTTTTCGGGCGGCTTCAGCCGTTTTCCCCTTTAAATGATATGATCTAAAAAGTTGCAGAGTTCCTGGGATTTTGGCTCGGAAAACGAGCTTTCCTAGCGCGGAAGGCCTGGCCAGGTTTGGAAATTCGGCCCGCGATTTTTTGGGGGCGAAGGCGACCTCAGCGGAGAAGGCTCCGCGTATAGATCCCGTGATCGGTGGTCTCTTCCTGTCAAGCCTCGAAAACCATCTTACCCGTACCTTCTGTAGAGGTTGTAGGTTCCCGAGATCAAGCCCAAAATTGCTCCGATGGCAAGCCCAATGTAGCCGGAGCCTTCGTAAAACAGGTTGGCCACCGCATATCCGAGGATGCTTCCGATCAAAATCGAGATCGTCATCTCAATGCCAGCTGAGGCGGCCTTGAACGCCTGATTTAGGTTGTCGATCTTCATATCCGACGATCCATCTCTTGCTTTAATTCTCGCTGCCTTTTCCGATAGTGGTTCTTCATCGCCTTATAGTTGCTCCTCCTAAAAAATTCTGCGCCATCTCCATCAACTCAAATTGGCTCGCCACATTTATCTAATATTTGTATATTAGTAAGGTGAGAATGAAGCGAAACGAGGCTCTCCGGGAGGCGCTCCGCGAGAACCCCCATCTCCACCGGAGGTACACCTTCCTCTCCGCCATCCTGCTCGTGGAGATCTTGGTATTGCTCTTCGCCTACGTCTTTTTCTTCTGACGGCACCGTAGGTTGCCGGTCGCAATCTGGCCGGAGATCGGGGTGGGTGGCCGGGTCGGGCTGGCCCCATCGACTCTCCCAGTGATCACTCAGGGTGTGGAGTCTTTTTCCGGCCCTCTCGCCTGAAGATATTGCCTCTCGTCAAAGGCGAGCCGCCGGGCATACGCCTCTCGTTCTCGAAGTGCCTGTGACCGACCATCAGAGGTTAAATTCGCGAGTTTATATAAATCCCCCGGGCGGAGGACCACCCGGGCCCTCCCGCCGCCGCCGACCGGATCGCTCACCTCTATCCAGGCCTCCTCCGCCTCGGGAGCGGTCGTCGGGTAGAGGATCGCAGACTCCCCCTGCCCGGCCCCCGGCTCAAAGCGTAGATGGCGAGCTGGTAGAGCATCTCCCGAGGGAGGGAGTTCTCCCATAGGTCCCGATACTTGGCGTCGAGGATGGAGACGACCTCCTGCCCTCTCATGATCACGTAGTCCGGGCGGGGGTCCGGAGCCCGCCGATCGCGGGGATTTCTGCCCGGAAGGTAGGAGATCATCCTCCGGAGCCGCCATTCGTCCAGGACCGAGTATCCGGCCAGGTTCTCTCGGAGAAAACGGGACAAAAGCGCCTGGAAGAAGCGGTCCATGTCGAAGAGGAAGCCGGGAAGGGCCAGCTCTCGCTCGCCGTCTTTCAGGGAGAGACCCTGGGCGGCGAGGAGGATCTCGATCTCGATATCGATGGCCGATAGGCATCCATCTGCCTCGTCATCTGGCGGCGGAGCCGGGCCATAGTCTCCTGGTCCAGCCGGATCGGGCTTATCCCGTCCCAGATTAGCCCCTCCAAGCGGCGGAGGTTGGACCACAGAATTAGGTCGCTCGTGAGCCTTGCGCCAAGGCGGAGGCCTTCGAGGAGTACCTGGTTGATGAGGCAGTCTTCAAGTCTCGGGTGGTGGGTGCAGGGGAGGGCGGCCTGGGTGATCCCACCTTCCCTTGCTATCCTCTTTATGTTGATCCTGCCTTGGTGGTCTGTAACCAAATAATCAAATAATATTGGTGCACTGTAGAATGCTGATCTAAAATGAAGATAAAGGCCGTGATTACAGGTTCACTGGTACAGGGGGTAGGTTACCGGGTATTCCTGATGCACGAGGCCGTAGCTCAGGGGATTGAGAGGTTTACAGCTCTAAACGTATCAGATGATACGGTGGTTGTCCTCGCCGAGGCCGACGAAACCACGATATCAAATTTCAAAGAGTTTATATCCACCCGTCGTCCGGAGCACGCCCAGGTGTCCGAGGTCAGAATTGAGGATTTCAAGGGAAGGGTGATGACCCTCCAGGAGACGACGATCTTGAACACCGTCGAGCAGATGAATAAAGCGATCCCCATCCTCGTCAGCATGGACGGGAGGATGGCGAGGATGGACGAGAAGATGGATAGAATGGTCGAAAAGCAAGATGAAACCGTCGACCAGGTGCGCGGATTAAGGGAGGACCTGGGCACCATCCATGCCGAGCGGATGGAGAGGATGGAAAGAGACATCGCCGCGATAAAGGCGAAGATCGGCCTCTCCTGAAGCGAGTCGAAATGAACAGGAGCTCAGCGGCCAGATCCGCTTTAATTCTCTTCTTCGAGGCTCTGGGTTATACTTCGGAGCTCCGACCTAATTCCTGCTCTTCCTCCCGATCCCCAAGATGCGCGTCGTCAAGAAGCTCGAACAGACGATGGAACGGGGATTTCGACCCCTCAATCTCCAAAGGCGAGCCGCCGGGCGTACTCCCCCCGCTCTCGAAGTGCCTGTGACCGACCGTCGGAGGTTAAATTCGCGAGTTTATATAAATCCATCGGGCGGAGGACCACCCGGGCCCTCCCGCCGCCGTCGCCGACCGGATCTTTCACCTCGATCCAGGCCTCCTCCGCCTCGGGAGCGGTCGTGGGATAGAGGATCGCAGACTCCCCGCCCAGCCCCCGACTGAGAGCGTAGATGGCGAGCTGGTAGAGCATCTCCCGAGGGAGCGGGTTCTCCCACAGGTCCCTGTACTTGGCGTCGAGGATGGAGACGACCTCCTGCCCCCTCATGATCACGTAGTCCGGGCGAGGGTCCGGAGCCCGCCGATTATGGGGATTTTTACCCGGAAGGTAGGAGATCATCCCCCGGAGCCGATATTCGTCCAGAACCAGGTATCCGGCCAGGTTCTCCCGGAGAAACCGGGATAATAGCGCCTGGAAGAAGCGGTTCATGTCGAAGAGGAAGCCGGGAAGCGATAGCTGGAGTGGTTGGCTTCACTGAAGGTCGACATCACCAAAACATATTTTTGTTAGTAACGAGTCTATATTTCTTCAGGAGGTGACGAAGACGAGCCTGAAACTCTTTTTAGCGCTACTGATTACGGCGGCGCTAGCTTTGACTGCATGCGGTCAGCAGACTGCGGAGGAATGGATAGTGGAAGGCGTTGCTCTCCATTACCTTGGCAACTATACCAAGGCGATCCAGTGTTTTGACGAAGCCATTAGGCTAGATGCCAAGTTTGTCGAAGCTTGGAGTAACAAAGGCACTGCTCTCGCAATGCAGGGCAAGTATGACGAGGCGATCCAGTGTTTTGACGAAGCCATTAGGCTAGATGCCGAGTTTGCCGAAGCTTGGAGTAACAAAGGCGCTGCTCTCGCAATGCGGGGCAAGTATGACGAGGCGATCCAGTGTTTTGACGAAGTCATTAGGCTCGATCCTGAGGATGCCTTGGCCCGGTATAACAAAGGCAATGCTCTCAACTATCAGGGCAAGTACGAGGAGGCGATCCAAGCTTATGACGAAGCCATCAAGCTAGATCCTAAGTACGCATTAGCCTGGAATAACAAAGGCTTGGCGCTCCATTCTCTGGGCATGTACGACGAGGCGATTCAGTATTTTAACGAAGCCATCAGGCTAGACTCTGAGTTAGCCATGGCTTGGAATAACAAAGGCTTAGCTCTCGCAGATCAGGGCAACTACACCGAAGCCATCCGATGCTACGATGAGGCCCTCAGGCTCGATCCCAAGTGTGTCGATGCTTGGTATAACAAAGGCAATGCACTCAACGATCAGGGCAACTACACCGAAGCCATTCGATGCTACAATGAGGCCCTCAGGCTCGATCCCGATTATGTCGATGCTTGGTATAACAAAGGCAATGCACTCAACGATCAAGGCAAGTACGAGGAGGCGATCCAGGCTTACGGCGAAGCCATCAGGCTCGATCCTGAGTATGCCGAAGCCTGGCATAACAAAGGCGTTGCTCTCGACGATCAGGGCAAGTACGACGAAGCTATACAGGCTTACGATGAAGCCATCATGCTCGATCCCGAGTTATCCATGACCTGGTATAACAAAGGCAATTCTCTCAACGACCAAGGCAAGTACGAGGAGGCGATCCAGGCTTACGGTGAAGCCATCAGGCTCGATCCTGAATATGCTGAAGCCTGGTATAACAAAGGTGTTGCTCTCTTGATGAAGGGGGAGTATGACGAAGCGATTCAAGCCTTTGATGAAGCCATCAGGCTCGATCCTGAGTTAGCCATTGCCTGGGATAACAAAGGCTATGCTCTTGGGATGCAGGGAAAGTACGACGAGGCGATCCAAGCGTACAATGAAGCCATCAGGCTCGATCCCGAGTTATCCATGGCCTGGTATATCAAAGGTGCTACCCTCGGGATTCAGGGGAAGTGCGATGAGGCGATCCAAGCGTTTGACGAAGCCATCAGGCTCGATCCTGAATATGCCGACGCCTGGTATGGCAAAGGCCTTGCTCTCGAATCTCTTGGTAAGACTGCCGAGGCAAACGAAGCTTACACCAAGGCCGAAGAATTCGGATTTGGGGGATGAGTATGAGTTCCCCCGCACCAAAATATGAACCCAATTCAGCTTTCGCTTTACGATAAATGCGCTATGCAGGTTCTGCGCGCACGTGTCTTCAGATCCTTCCTCGCCACAGATCCCTCATAAGCTCATCCTTCAACCATCCTTGAAAATAAGGATTAAGCCCTACCCCACGATCCTCGCCACCCGCCCCACCTGGCCGTCGGTGAGCCGGACCTTGATCCCGTGGGGATGGAAGGAGGAGTTCGTGAGGATCTCCTTCACCACCCCTGCAGTCCTCTTTCCCGTCCTCTGATCGCGCTTGAGGACGATCTCCACCTTCAGCCCAGGCTTTATGTCCTTTCTATTCTTGCCGTCCATGCTCCTCCGACTTCATTCCGGGCCGAGGTCGAAAGCTCCGCCCGCGCCTCCTCCCTCGCGCCCGCGTTCGAATCGCCTCTCACTCGTCTTTGCCTTCGCCTTCGCCCTCTCCCTCGATCTCCAGGAGGAGGAACTCGAAGACCAGGGTCTTTCCGGCCAGGGGGTGGTTCGCGTCGAAGGTGACGGCGTCGTCGCCCACCTCGGCCACCGTGAATTGGAGCCTATGCTTGTCTTTGGAGAACTCCAGCCTCTGGCCGACGACGGGGTTCAAATCCGGGGGAAGCTCTTTTCTGTCCATCGTTATCAAAAGATCGTCCCGGTGGGAACCGTACGCCTTCTCCGGCGGTATGGTGACCGTCTTCGTCTCCCCGAGCTTCATCCCTACCACCGCCTCATCGAAGCCGGGGATGACCATGCCTTTGCCTATGGTGAACTTCAGCGCCCCGTGGGTCTCGGAGGAGTCGAAGACCGTCCCATCCTCGAAGCTCCCCTTGTAGTGGAGGCTCACCGTGTCCCCCTCTTTTGCCTGCTTCATGTACAGTCTCTCCATATCTGAATCCCGATCTGAATCCGTATCGGTATCCTTATCCTTCGTGATTTAAAGACCTTTACGAGAAAAGTCTTGCAAACTTCGAGCCGATAGCTTCGAGTGGTGAGGTTTGGTGCGAGAGTGCTAGAGTCCGAGAGGGAGGCGACGGCCCCGGATCTCGCCCCGCGCCGCCGCCTACGCGGGGCCAGCCTCGACGATCTCCACCAGCTCGATCTCGAAGACGAGATCCATTCCGGCCAGGGGGTGGTTTGCGTCGAGGACGACGGACTCTTCAGTCACCTGGGCCACCATCACCTGGAGCATCTGGTCCTGGGACTGGCCGATCTGGAGGATCTGGCCCACCTCGGGCTGGATATCTGGCGGCATGCTGGCCCGGGCCACCTCCATCACCATCTCCTCGCGGCGGGGGCCGTACGCCTCCTCGGCGGGGATATTGACCGTCTTCGTCTCGCCGGGGCTCATCCCCAAGGCCGCCGCCTCAAAGCCGGGGATCACCATCCTCTTTCCCAGGGTGAACTCCAGGGGGTCTCTGCCTGCAGAGCTGTCGAAGACCGTCCCGTCCTCGAACTTGCCAGTGTAATGAACTTTCACGGTATCGTCGGCTTTTGCCTTTTCCATTTTCAAATCTCCTGACATTTGGGGCTTTGAAATCCGCAAGATATGTAATTGACGTTTTATCCCGAAAATTAAGGCGAGATCTCTTTTCAGAAGGGGTAAAATCCCTTTGTCCACCCTGCAGGACAAATCTCCGACCCGCTGCTGAAGGTGGGGGAAGAGGAGAATGTTGAGTGGAAGGAGAACGTTGAGGTGGGGATGAAGAACCGGAAGGGGGAAGGAAGAACTGGAATAGGGGGTGGGGAAGAGGAAGAAGAAAAAGAAGAAAAGGTGAGGAAGCCCCCTCAGGCGACGTCGGCGTAATAGTAGTACTCGCCCGACTCCCTCTGGGACCGGTCGAGCCTCGACCCCGGCTTGTTCACTCTCGGCCGGCGGGTGTCCTCGTCCCTTCTGAAGGTGATCCCGATGCTCCTCAAGAACCGGTTCATCCCCTCCCTCATCTTGACGGGCGGATGGGCGACGCCGCGTTTCCCCTGCTCCCCCTCGAAGACCATCAGCTTCTCACTGAGGAGGTCGATGAGGTATATGTCGTGGTCCACCACCAGGACCGATCGCTCAGTGCTCTCGGCAAACCTCCTCATCACCTTGGCGGCCATCATCCTCTGCTCGACGTCCAGGTGGGCCGACGGCTCGTCCAGAAGGTAGAGGTCGGCATCCCGGCTGAGACAGCCGACGATCGCCACCCTCTGAAGCTCGCCGCCGGATAGCTCGTCCATCGTCTGGTCCATGAGACTCTCCAGGCCCATCGGCTTTACGAACTCCGACTGGTAGTAGCTGGAGTCAAACTCCGGCGTGATCTTCCGAAGGAAACCCTGGACGGATAGGTCGGACTCCGCCTTCAAGTACTGGGGCTTGTAGGAGACCTTCAGCTTCAGGTCGAGATTGCCGGTGGTCGGCTCCTCGACCCCTGCCAGCATCTTGATGTAAGTGCTCTTGCCAATCCCGTTCGGCCCCAGAATCCCCACCACCTCGCCCCTCCGAATCTCGCCCCGCTCCGCCTCCAGGACGAACTGTGAATACTTTTTCGTAAAGGTGTCATACTTCACCAGGAGAGGGACGTCCTTTTCGGCCCGAGGAGCGTGGACCTCGAAGACGATCGGCTCCGACCGGACCCTGATATTCTCCTCGGAGAAGTAGCCCTTTATGTACTGGTTGATCCCGACCCTCACCCCCTTCGGCCGGGTTATGACGCCGTAGGCTCCTGGAGTTCCGTAGACGAGGTGGACGTTCTCCGCCAATAGGTCCAGGAGGGCGAGGTCGTGCTCCACCACCATCACCGATCTCGTCTCTGAAAGCTCCCTGATCGCCGAGGCGGCGTTGATCCTCTGGTAAATGTCCAGGTACGGGCTGATCTCGTCGAAGAAGTAGACGTCTGCGTCTCTGGCAGCGCAGGCTACTATCGCCACTCTCTGAAGCTCCCCGCCGCTGAGGCTCGATATCTCCCGGTCCATCAACGGCGATAGGTTCAGCCTTTTGGCCAGGCCAGCGAGGGCCCCGCGCTCGTCGGTCTTCTCAAGAAGACCCTCAACGGTCCCAGAGTAGCTCTTCGGTATCCGGTCGACGTACTGGGGCTTGTAGGCGGTCTTCACCCCTTTCTCGACCACCCGTCTCAGGTAGTCGCCCAAGGCGGAGCCTGAGTAGCTCTCGATCACCTCGTTCCAGGAGGCCCCCCTTCCGAGGTTCGGGGCCAGAAGCCCCGAGAGGATGGCGACGGCGGTGCTCTTTCCGATCCCGTTGGGACCGAGGAGGCCCGTCACTCGGCCCTCGGTGGGGACGGGAAGGCCATAGAGGGCGAAGCCATTCTCGCCGTAGCGATGGGTGGGGTTTTCCAGCTCGTCGGGGAGGTTTATTATGGTGATCGCCCCAAAGGGGCACTTTCGGACGCAGATTCCGCAGCCGACGCAGAGGTTCTCGGTGATCACCGGCTTTCCGTCAACGAAGGTGATGGTCTCATCGCCCGTTCTCACCGGCGGACAGAAGTACTCGCACTCCTTGGCGCACTTTCGAGGCTGACACCGATCCTTGTTGATTACAGCGATCCTCATCGGTCCACCCGGTCTAGTTGAGGAGGAGGGTCCAGGATACGAGCCACAGGTCGACGGCTATGAACTCGACATAGAACCAGTCCTTGGTCTTGAACTCCTCGACGTTTATCTTGAGATAGGGGTAGGTGAACTTCTGGACGTAAAATGATATGGCTATGACCAGGGTCATGACAAAGTACCAGGGGTAGGTCATCCCCGCCGACCCCTCCTCGGCCACGCCGGTCCCGAATAGCGAGAGGCTCGCAAAGCCGAAGATGACGCCCAGGACTGCAGGGTATAGGGTCATGACGATGCCGTCGGCTCGAGCCTTACGCCGCTCTTTTGCGTCCTTCTTCGGAACGGTGATCGTCTTCTCATCTTTCGCCTTCGACCCTTCGGTGCCTGAGGCTGCTGCTTTTTGAGAGCTCTTCGACTTCTTCCTCTTCTTGGCCATGGGATCCTCCCTGCCCTGGGTGGCATCATATCATAATAGCGTTTTGGTCTGGCGTACCATCCCTTTTCGCCACCTTGCCAGCCCCCGAGCTCAAGGCAAAGTCCAAGTAGTATTGGGGCCAAAAGTTCCGGGATGGTTGCGCTCATCGTCGCAGACTCGTCGGTATTCATATACGGCAAGGCCCTGGAGGGAGAGGTGGTCACCGTCCCCGGCGTTGAGGCCGAGCTGAAGGACATCCGCTCCCGGATGCGACTTCAGATATCCGGGGTGAGGATCGAGGCGCCTTCTGCAGAGGCGCTGGAGAGGGCGAGGGCAACGGCCCGAGAGACGGGAGACGATGCTGTCCTCTCCGAGGTCGACATGGAGCTTCTGGCCAAGGCCCTGGAGCTTTCCGCGAGGCTTGCCACCGACGATTACGCCCTTCAGAACGCGGCCCTTCACCTGGGCCTCAAAGTCGAGCCGTTGGCCCAGCCCCGGATCAGGAAGATAGTAAAGCGGACCCAGAGGTGCATCGGCTGCGGTAGGCCCTTCGAGGGCGAAGAGTGTCCCGTCTGCGGCACACCTGCCAAAAGGAGAAAGGGGGGTTACAAATGAAAAATATAGATAGCTTGATAGAGAAAGCCGCCGAGCTGAAGGCGGAGGGACTGGTGGAGGGACAGATCGCCGAGGAGCTGAACATCTCTCGGGAGACGGTCACATGGCTTCTCACCCACGGAGAGAAGAAGGCGGGGGTCCAGGGGCCCAAAGACGTCTCCGTCGACTGGAGCAGCATCGGGAAGAGCTCCATAAGGCTCCGGCAAGTCTCCCTGGCTCTGACCGACATGATCGAAGAATGCCTGGCCTGCACCGATGCTGACGTTGAGGTCGTGGTCGGGATAGCCCTCAGCGGCGTCCCCCTCGCCAGCATGGTGGCCGAGGAGCTGGGGGCAGAGCTGGCGGTCTACACCCCCACCAAGCAGAGATGGTCCCAGGAGAAGGGGGAGACGGAGCTTAGGGGCACTTTCAGCTCCAACTTCTCGGACGTCTGCGACGCCGAGTGCGTCATCGTCGATGACGTCATCACCTCCGGGAGGACCCTGGAAGAGGCGGTGGAGGAGCTGAACGATCACGGCGCCTCGCCGAACGCCATCGGCGTCCTCCTGGACAAGAAGGGGATCGACGAGATCGTAGGGGTTCCCGTCTGCTCGCTTCTTCAGATCATGAGGGTCAACTGAAGGATTCAAGCCCAGCTCTGGCTGGGCTTGAAGAGAATTACTTTTTGTATGGGGTGGACCTTATAGAATTTATTGTTCAATCAAAACTTCTATTATTTCAAGATGGGGGGTTTCCACGTTCTCTGAGAAAATAATTCACGGTTGAGGTGCGAGGAAAGTACGCCCACGGCTCGCCTTTGGCGATGAATTTTCTTAATAGTGCGATAAACCTCTAAACCGGGAGGATCGCCCAAGGAACGCTCCACCTTGTGACGTCTTCGATGCCATCCGGGAAGCATTTCTGAGGAATCCGTTTCGGATGGGCGTTTTCCGAACTCTTTTGTGGGTGCTTTTTCTTCCGTCGCCTGGATCACATCTTCGATATTTGAGGAAAAAATAAATGAGGGGGTAAGGGGCAATATGTGAGATCTAAGAGGTGACCGTGTTGAAGAAAATCAGAAGATCGATCGAGATGTTGATGCCGATCGCAGCCTTGACCTTGCTCATAGTCGCATCGGCTCTGGCCAACGACCCAGACGGAAGTGATGTTGATGCTGGCGTTATCGGTGATGGGGATGGGCCGATCCCGCCCGAGGTGGCAGATCACACCGAAGACTGGCCCCTTCCGAACAAGGACTACGAGAACACCAGGGCCATCCTCGACTCTTCGATAACTTCGGAGAACGTATCGGATCTGGGGATCGCCTGGTCCTTCCCCATCCCCGGGATCAGCGCCTACGGCGCAGCCTCCAGCAACCCCATCATCGCAGGGGACGTCGTCTACTTCCAGGACCTCAGGTGCAACGTATTCGCCCTGGAGCTTGAGACGGGCGAGGTCAGATGGTCAAAGTTCTACAACGTCTCCGCCGTCATCGGCCCCAACGGCCCCGCCGTCGGCTGGGGCAAGGTCTTCGTGGCAAAAGACCTCTACAACGTGACCGCCCTCAATGCTGAGACGGGTGACGAGGTCTGGTCGACGAGGCTCTCGAAAGTGAGCACCACGGGGATCGACATACAGCCCGCCGTATACGACAATCTCGTCTTCGTCTCCACCGTGCCGGGGACCGGAGACGTCTTCTACGCGCCTGGAGGCATGGGCGTCATCTACGCCCTCGACGCCGAGACCGGGGAAGTCATCTGGAACTTCTCCACCGTCGATTCTCCCGACCTCTGGGGGAACAAGGAGGTTAACAGCGGCGGTGGATGCTGGTATCCGCCAGCCATCGATATCGAGACCGGGATCACCTTCTGGGGGACTGGAAATCCCGCTCCCTTCCCTGGGACCGAGGAGTGGCCCAGCGGCACCAGCAGGCCCGGTCCTAACCTCTACACCGACAGCATGGTGGCCATCGATCACGCCAGCGGCGAGATGATCTGGTTCTGTCAGGTCCTACCTCACGACCTCTTCGACCACGACTTCCAGATCTCGCCGATACTGGCAGAGCTGGATGTTGGTGGCGCCAGCCAGAAGGTGGTCTTCGGGGCGGGAAAGCTGGGCAAGGTCTACGCCTTCAACCGCAGCTCCGGCGAGGTTCTCTGGTCGACGGTGGTGGGCGAGTACGACGAGACGGCCCAGCTGGACATTCTACCGAACGGGACCACCAGGATCTTTCCGGGCGTCCTGGGAGGGGTTGAGACCCCCATGGCGTACAGCGACGGCGTCCTCTACGTCCCCGTGGTGAACATGTTCACCGACTGGACCCCGACTGCCTTGGACTCGTCGACCATCGACTTCAACAACGCGACCGGCGAGCTTGTGGCCATCAATGCAGCCACCGGAAAGATTCTCTGGATAAATCTCTTCGATACGATGGTCCTGGGCGGAGCAACGGTGATAAACGACCTCGTCCTCACCGCTGAGTACGACGGCACCATCCACGCCTTCAAGACCGATTCTGGCGAGGCGGTCTTCGAGCTGAAGGCGCCCGTTGGGATCAACGGATGGCCTGCAGTCGCAGATGAGACCATCGTCTGGCCCGCCGGGGTGGGTGAAAGGCCGTCCCTCGTCGCCCTCCGCCTCGGCGCGGCGACGGAGGCTCCGGCCGAGGCCGAAAACGAGACCGTCGAAGATGCAGCTTTGACCGAACCGGCTGAACTCGCCCCTGAGCCGACGGACTCGGCCGCCGCTGAGCTGACCGTTTCCACCACCGGAGAGTGGGCTCCCGATGGCGTCGTCTCCGAGGGTGAGTACTCGAAAGACCTCACTTTATCCGGCGGAAGGTACATCGTCCACTGGAAGAACGATGCTGAGACCCTCTACATGGCCCTGGAGGGGAGAGCCGATGGTTTTGTGGCCATAGGCTTTGAGCCTTCTCAGGCGATGAAGGACGCCGACATGGTCATGGGCTGGGTAAAGGGGGGCGAAGCTACAGTCCTCGACCTCTATTCGACGGGGATCTACGGTCCTCATCCTCCCGACGAAGATCTCGGCGGGACGAACGACCTTCTGGAATCCGGCGGCGCAGAATTCGACGGCTGGACGGTGATCGAGTTCAAGAGGAAGATGGAGACCGGCGATGAATTCGACAAGCCTTTCAAGCCGGGCCAGACCGTAGACATAATCTGGTCGATGTCTGGCGCCGACTCCCTGGATATAAGACACAACGCCGGAAGGGGAACGGCGAGGTTAGCCTTTGAGACGTCAGGGGTCTGAATTTTATTACTTCGGGAGTGCGGAGGGTCACGAATACCCCGACCTTCAGGTCGGGGATGAAGTGAACCCTCGCCCATTTTTCGTGCTCCTTTGAATCGATAAAATATTGATGACTGTTCAGAGGAAACCGAAAGCAAAGTTTCAATCGTGCAGATCAGGGAATCTGGGCAAAAAAGGCTCAAAGATTTCTGAAATCTGGAAAACCAGCCGCACGCAATTTCGCATGAAAACCCCCAGAAATCCAATTCAACCTGATCGCCTTCTGCCATCACTTTTCGTTACAACATAACCTGCCCTGACGATGCAATCAATCATCTCTTGGATCGGCATCTCAATGGATGAAGGCGATACTATGGCCTTTCTGCTCGTTTTCTTCTTATCCTCATCTTCCAGATACATTTCTTGATTCATGAGTAGATGATGAAGAATGCAGAGGACCTTTCTTGCCAGGGCAACTGCTGCTACTTTAGATCCCTTTTTAGCTTGAATCCTCAAGAAGAACCTCTTTAACTTGGAGTTCTTGGTTCTGGATATGGCATAGGCGATCTGAATCAGCATTCTTCGAATATGCTTGGAACCTTGTTTGGTTATTCCTCCCAGCACGACCTTTTCTGCTGATTGATAAAGAGTGGGGACAAGCCCGCACCATGCAGCGAGCTTTTCGGAATTCTCAAAATCAGTGTAGTCACCGATTTCTGTGAGAATAGCAGTCGCAGAAATCAAATTGCGTGCGGCCCACCCCACCCTAAAGGGTGGGGTATGCTTCGGGGCCGCACGCCCGGTTTTCCGGATTTCAGAAATCTTTGAGTCTTTGTTGCCCAGATTCCCTGATTTGCAC
>Ga0272442_10005147_pt1 | contig 17589 bp, 14 predicted proteins | sample SSMForm2O_FD_200262 | JGI IMG/M metagenome (GOLD analysis project Ga0272442, IMG submission 200262) | Marine sediment archaeal communities from Little Sippewissett salt marsh, Falmouth, MA, United States - SSM-Form-2O | ecosystem: Environmental > Aquatic > Marine > Wetlands > Sediment ... | reverse complement strand
GGTGAATGTGTCGGATCCGTTGAATCCGGGATTCGGCGTGTAGGTGATGTCGATGCCGTTGTTCTCGACGAGTCCGTTGGCGGGCTGCGTTACATACTGGATGGTCAAAGCGTCGCCGTCCGGATCTGTATCGTTGGCGAGGACGGCGATCGTCACGGGCTCATCTTCATGGGTGTCATCGGAGTCGTTCTCGGCGAGCGGTGCGTCATTCACGGGGTTCACGATGACAAGGACTGTCGCTGTGGCCTTGCCGCCATGCCCGTCGGAGACCGTGTAGGTGAACGTGTCGGAACCGTTGAATCCTGGGTCCGGCGTGTAGCTGACGCTCGAACCGTTGTTGTCGACGTCTCCGTTTTCCGCCTGCATAATCGACGTGATGTCGAGGCCGTCGTGATCGGGGTCGGTGTCGTTGGCGAGGACGAAGATGGTCACGGGGGTATCCTCATCCGTGCCCGCGCTGTCATCCTGCGCAATCGGAGGATCGTTCTCGGGCGTCACGATCACGATTACGGTCGCGCTGTCCATGCCGCCGTGCCCGTCGGAGATGCCGTACATGAACGAGTCGGTCCCGTTGTAGTCCGGATCGGGTGCGTAGGTCACTCGGTCCCCATGGTTTGTGACGGATCCGCTGGTAGGTTGCGTGATCCAGTCAACGGAGAGGCCGTCGTGATCGGGGTCGCTGTCGTTGGTGAGCACGGCCAGCTCTATCGGATGATCCTCTTCGGTGATTCCTTCATCGTCGATCGCGACAGGTGGGTCATTCGTTGGCTTGATGACGATGCTCACCGTTGCGATGTTCGAATCGCTCTTCGTATCGTTGGCAACGTACGTGAACTCATCGCTCGTGGTCTCGCTTCCGTCGTGCTCGTAGACGAAGGAGCCGTCCGGGTTCAGTGTCAACGTCCCGTGCTCGACGCCGGTGCGAAGGATCGCCGAGAGTGGACTACCGGGCGTGTCGACATCGTTCGAGAGGACACCCGGATCGCCGATTCTTAGGGTCTGCCCCTCGTTCGTCGTGTACAAGTCGTCGATTGCCAACGGCGGCTCATTGCACAACACCTCGATTTCGACGTTTGCCTCGCTCGACGTCGCTCCGTCATCGTCTTCGATTGTGTAGCGGAAATGATCCACGCCGCAGCTGCCCGGATCGGGCGTGTAGGTGATGACTCCAGTGCTCGTGTGAACGCTCAACGTACCATCGCGGGGTTCGTCGGTGATCGTCACGGTCGTAGGGTCGATCGTTCCGTCTCGATCCGAATCGTTGGCCACGACATCTATGCCGACGGATGTATTCTCGTCGGTTGTCGCCGCGTCGTCCTTCGCTTCCGGAGCCGCGTTGCAGAAGACGGCGATCTCCACCCTCGCTTCGTCCGAGGAGGCTCCATCGTTGTCGTCGATCGTGTATCTGAAGTTGTCACGTCCGCAGAACCCCGGATCCGGAGTGTAGGTCACCGCACCGGTTGCCGGATTGACGTGGACCGATCCGTCCCGTGGGCTTCTGCTGATAGAGACTGTTATCGGATCGATGCTGCCGTCCGGATCGGAATCATTCCCTACGACATCGATATCGACCGCGACGTTCTCGTCGGTCGATGCCTCGTCATCGAGCGCGATGGGTGCTTCGTTACAGAGGACCTCGATCTCGACCTCCGCTTCATTGGAGCGCTGACCGGCATCGTCTTCGACCGTGTAACGGAAGGAGTCTCCCCCGCACTCTGTTACGTCCGGGACGTAGGTCACGATGCCGGTCGCCGGGTTGACGCTCAACGCGCCTTCCCGGGGGTCCCGGGTGATCGTGACGGTCGTCGGATCCAGCGCCCCATCGTGATCGATATCGTTGGCGAGGATGTCGATCGTCACCGGCACGCCCTCGTCGGTTGCCGCGCGGTCATCATTTGCTTCGGGTTTCTGTTGGATCGTTCCGACGGTGATCGTGACTGTCGCCGTGGCCGTTGCGCCGTTCTCGTCGGAGACGGTGTACGTGAATGTATCGATCCCGTTGTATCCTCGATCCGGGGTGTATTCCAGCTTCTTCCTTCCGGATTCCTTGACGGTGCCGTGACTTGGCTGAGTGAACGACTCCAGGACGAGATTGTCCCCGTCAGGGTCGCTGTCGTTGTCGAGAACGGAGATTCTTGTTGCCTTCTTCGATGTGATGGTTGCTTCGTCGTCGACGGCCACGGGGGGTTCGTTGCCGCCTCCTTCAACCTCTTCGCTGCTCGGGCCGAGGAGGGCTTCGCCGATCGCACTGTCTCGACCCGCCTTGGTCGCGACGCGCGTCTCGGCAGTTCGGTACGCCGCATCGAGGACGAACTCGACATCGCGGTCCTCGCCGTCCTTGTATCCGTCATCGAACTTGAGACCATACACGCCCGTTCTTGGATCGTCGCTGATCTCACACGACTCCGATGCATCGACGACGTTGTCCTCGCCGAGGGATGGATCGAGTTCGATGACCCAGTGACTGAGTGCCGGGCTGCTTCCCGATGTGACGTGGTAGATCCACGTGGAGGTGCCGTCGTCGTTGTAGGTGACGCCGAGGAACTCGAACACGTGATCGTCGATGACCAAGACATCCTGTGCGAGCGCGCCGAAAGTCAGCCCAACGCATAGAACGATCGCGGCTAGGACAATCTGTGAAACCCCGTTCAGAACTCCCTTTCCCGACATGTGGCGGCTCCTATGCATCCCATCCCTCCTCCGGTGCGGATCCTGTGAAGCGCGATGACGTGGACGACACGCGCTGTACAGCATTGTGCCTTGGAGCGGCCTTCCCTAGCGGTTGCCCGGCCAGAGCTCCGGCGTGATTGATGCTACATGCTCGGTCGAACGAGGCGTGATTTGAAGTGAGTCCTTTCGCAAAGACACCGACGCCGCGCATTTCACTTCGATTCGTGCCATGTGGGCTATGGACTGCGACTCCCGCTGGCTATACCAAGGCGTGGCTCCGTGTGCCACGACTCGACGAAACGGAAGGGGTACGAAATGTATCGCAGTTCGGCGCGGAAGTTCATCCAAGGCGTCCTCAGTCTGATCGACGAAGACCGGGATCTGACGTTCGATCAGGTCGTCGAACTTAAGGATTTCACGATCGATGAGGTGCTTGCGAAGCTTCGCGTTGACAAAGCAAAACAGATTCGCGACGGCATGCCTCAAGAGGATTGGGCCGAAATTATGGCGTACATCGGACGGTTCACCACTGCTCACGGCCCGCAGGCGCTTCACTTCTACGACTCGACCATCAAGAGGAGTTTCCTCGCTTGGCTTGCGGCCATCGGGGTGGAGCTGCTGTCGGACATCTGATCGAGCACTCCTAGGAATCGAAGGGATTCGACTTCTGGTGACGCATTGGAGGACTGAAACGTGAATTGGCCTCCCGGCAACAGGGAGGCGGCTGCATGCCGGCGAGTGCAGATAGTGCGCCGGTGACGTGTACTGAGGAGGGGTTGCAGTGAGCGGCGAAAGCGGGCGGCGAGGCTACGACCAGTTGGTGAGAAGAGCGCTGAACGGCATCTATCAATGCGCCGAGAACGGTGAGTTCGAGCGGGTGAATCCGGCGCTCGTACGCCTTCTCGGGTACGCGTCTGAAGAGGATCTGCGCGCGACGAGTCTCCAGACACTCTTTACCAACAAGAAGGACGCCGCTCTGCTGACAGAGCAGCTTGCTCGTTCAGGCGAGATTGAGAACGCCGAGGTCGCGCTGCAGGGACGCGGAAGCCTAATTGACGCATTGCTCAATGCGCGGACGATTCGAGCCGAAGACGGGACCGTCCTTGGCCATGAAGGGATCCTGACGGATATTTCCCACATCAAGCGCCAGGAAGAAGAACTCATCCACCTGGCGACGCACGATCCGCTGACCGGACTGCACAATCGCCGCGAGTTCAATGCCATCCTCGACCGTCATCTGGCCGGCGTGAAGAGATATGGCGGCGAGGGGGCCCTCCTCTGGATGGATCTGGACGGATTCAAAGAGATCAACGACGGTCTCGGTCACAAAGTCGGTGACGAGCTCCTTGCGAGTGTCGCTCACCGAATGAAGTCGACGATTCGCGAATCGGACATCCTGGCTCGGCTCGGAGGAGACGAGTTCGCGATTCTCTACCCGAATGTGAACGGGAGGCAGGCGGAAATCGCCGCGACACGACTGCTCGAGGCAATTCGTCAACACACGGCGGTGCTGCAGGGGCAGTCGATCCGCACGACTGCGAGCATGGGAATCGTCCTCTTCCCCGAACACGGGATGGACTCGACTGAACTTCTGATGCAGGCGGATATGGCGATGTATCGCGCCAAGGAGCAAGGGAGGAATCGGTTCAGCGTCTACTGCCCGGGCCAGATGGAGAATATGGCCGCTCCGGAACAGCGGATCGACTGGCTGCGGATCCTTCGTGAGGCGCTGGAGACCGACGGATTCGTCCTCTACGCACAGCCCATCCTCGATCTCGCGACCGACGAGATTGTGCGCTACGAGATCCTTCTCCGGCTTCTCGACCGCGACGGCAGCGTGATCCCTCCCGGCGCGTTCCTTGACATCGCGGACCAATTCGGGCTGAGTGGGGATATCGATCGCTGGGTCCTTCGCAAGGCGACCGAGATTCTCTCCGACAAGGCTGTGGCATCGAAGGGCCTCTCGTTTGCGATCAATCTATCGCCGCGGACGATGACGGACCAGGAGTTCATCGATCTCGTCACGGAGATGCCGGCGATCGATGTGATCGGACCGGTGCGGCTCGTGATGGAGATCACGGAAACGGCGGCCATCTACAACATCCATGTCGCGAAGGACTTCCTTCGTACACTGCGTAGCCAGGGGCACGAGATCGCGCTCGACGATTTCGGCATGGGCTTTTCGTCCTTCTACCAGCTGAAGAACCTCGATGTTGACTACCTGAAGATCGATGGGAGCTTCGTGCGCAATCTCTCGAAGGATCCGGTGGACAAACACCTCGTGATTGCGATGGTCCATCTTGCCGAGAGCCTGGGCAAGAAGACGATCGCCGAGTTCGTCGAGGACGAAGCGACACTCGACGTTCTCCGCTCGATCGGTGTCGACTGCGCACAGGGCTTCCACATCGGGCGGCCGCGACCTCTCGGAGACGTTCTGGCGGAGATCTGCTAGAGCGTTTCTCTTGCGTTGTTTGTGCGTCCTGAACGGCGAATGCGGCTTGGACTTCTCATGATCGACTGTGCTATGGTGACCGCATGAAGAGGACCCTTCGCAAGGCGGGAGTCGTGGCTCTGGCTGCGGCTTGCGTGCTGGCGCTGACTGCATTCCTCGTAGTCCGGTTTGCGCTTCCTTCGCGGTGGCCGGACGATGCGATTCACGTTCCGCGTGATGCGTCCTCGCTCGAGCTGGCGCTGAGCCTGATCGAGCCGGGAGGCGTAATTGTGGTTCGTCCGGACGTAGCGGACATCGTGGGGCCGATCGTCATCGACGTCGCCGACATCACGCTCATTGCTGCGGGAGATGTCCGTGTGCGAGGCGAGGGGGCTGATCCGGCGATCACGTTGCGAGCTGACGGCGTCACGCTACGCGGCCTCTCCGTCTCGGGAGAGAGCGTCGGCTTGCGCATCGAAGGAGCCCGCTGTCGACTCGACGGATTCGAGATCCAAGATGCCACTGTCGGCATTCAGCTCATGAACGCGAGGGACTGCGAACTGATCGACGTCACGGTTCAGGGTGCACGGATCGGTGCGGAGTTTGCCTCTGCGAGGGGAAACCGGATCATCCGGCTCGCAATCGCCGACGTGACGGACGTGGGCGTGAGGCTCCTCGAATCGGAAGATAACACATTCGAGGAGACCGTGGTCGATGGAGCGGCGTCCGGATTCTCGATCGAGCAGGCCTCGACAGAGAACGAACTAACGAGCTGTCGAATCTTCTCTTGCAGCGATGCAGGAATTCACGTTCGAAGCTCGAGCGAGAACTCGGTGATCGGGGCGGAGATCGACGGTGTAGCGATCGGCGTGATGCTGGAAGCGTCGACCGGATGCGAAATCCGAGAGTGCACGATCTCCGGGTGTGGCGATTCGGGCATTCGTGTCGAGCAGTCGGCCCAGAACCTTCTCATCGGAAACCAGGTTCGGGATTGCCAGGCGCGCGGCTTCGACCTCGTTCAGAGCGCCGAAAACGCCATTTCGCACAATGACATCTCCGATGTCGGCGACGGAGCCGTGTGGCTCGAGCGCTGCGATCGATCGCTCTTGATGGCGAACGAAATCCGCTCCGGAGGCCAAGGCATTGGCATCGTGAACTCCGAAGGTTGCCGTGTCCTTCGGAACGAGATCCGGAACGTAGCGGGCGTTGCTATCTACATGACCGGAGGCGGCGAGCATCGGTTGCTCGATAACGAGGCGATCGGAGGCGTGGTGGGGCTTGCGGTTGACGCATCGACGGATAACACGTTGCTCCGAAACCGGATCGGGGTGCAACGGATGGAGGGCTTGCCCGGAGACACGCTCAAGATGCTTCCGGGCATTCGCGACTTCGGGGTCAGTCTGGCACTCATCGGGGATTCGGCCGACAACCATGTTGGATCGAACGTCTTCCACCAATCCGACGTGGGCCTGTACCTGGATGAGTCGGCGCGCGTCGACATCGTGGGAAACCAAGTTTCCTCTTGTGATACGGGGATCCTGCTGTCGCATATCGGCGCGGGTGTCCGGGTTGAAGGAAACCGGATCGAGGAGAACGGCGTCGGCTTATCGTTCGAAGCGGCGCGGAGTGCGGAGGTCGTCGCGGAGATTCCGGTGATTGCCAGCAACATCTTCGATGGAAACGGGACTGCGGACATCGAAAACGCGAGCGATACGACGCTCTATGCTTCGGGGAATTGGTGGGGAGAGATGGGCGACGTGTCTGAGCGTGACGCCGCGCTTGTCTTGGGTGTCGTTTCACTCGAGGCGTCCGCGTGGCGCGGCACGGTGGCCGTCGGGACGGAGACGGGAACCGTGCACGAGATTCTCGGGCGATTGACGCAGGATCTCCTAATCGGGGCCGGATTCCGCGTGATCGACCTCATCGGCATGGGCGAAGCGACGCGTGTCGAGCAAGCGGTCGGGGCGCGAGACGTCGATCTGGTTTGGTGGGGCGCGCCCGACGAAGCAGATGTTCCCACTGAGGATACGATGATTGAGATTCCCGCGTCTCGGGGCTGGTGCCCGGTCGTTTCGGCCCAATTGGCGGGACGGCTTCCGGAGCCGACGCTCTCCGCCGTTGCGGAGCTTGCAGGCGAGACAGGCGAGTCGTTTCGGTTGACGGCTCCGCGAGCGGTTGGCCATGAAGCGATCACGGCGGCCCTCGACGCATACGGTCTATCCGAGGCCGTCGGCCCGATTGACTGGACAGAGACGCAAGAGGAGGCGGAAGCGCTCTTGAAGTTCGGCGTTGCCAACGTGGCTGTCGTCGACAATCTGGATGAAACGCTGACGGTGAGCGGGTTCGTGGCACTCACTGACGATCTTGGAGCTCTCGCTTCGAATCCGATTGCCGTTGTGCTCAGTGCGGATCTGGTCGAACGACACCCTGAGCTCGGGGAGATTCTCTCTGATCTTGGGGAGTGGCTGACGACGCCCATCCTCCATGACTTGATTCGTCGCGTCCGGTCGCTGCATCTACCGGCGCGGGACGTAGCGCGGGAGTTCCTCGTACGTAGCGAGTTCCTGGCTGACTAGAAGAAGGAGATGTGATGGACTCGACCGAATCACGACCTCGACGAAGCCGGTGGCCGCGTGGACTGGTTCGACTTCGATCCTGGATCCGATACGGAATCAGCCTTCGACTGAAGCTCGTCGTGCTCGTCCTGACGATTGCGCTGGTTGTCGTGGGTGCGCTGTATTGGTTTGCGTCCGTTTCACTTCGCGCATCGATTACGTCGATCTACGAGCAACGCGCGCGGAGCGTGGCGGCGGTTATCTCGAAGTCGATCCAAGAGCAGGAGTACATCCTGTACTACTCCGATGAACTGGAGGCCGACATCGGTCGTCTTCTGGATCGCTACGAGTCGGTCGTCGGAATCACGGTGATCGGGGCCAGCGCCCGTGGATTCCTGGTCGTGGCGAGTACGGATCCGACGATCATCGGAACGTTGGCGTCCGAAGAGGAACAGGATCGCTACAACATCCTTCGAGAGGTGGATGTGGAGCGAGTCCGTGTTGTCGACGTGTCCTATCTTCGCGCGCTCCATCCGATCTTCTCGGGACCGGATCTGATCGGGGTTGTGCAAGTCGATATGTCTCTTGCCGAGCAGGCGCGATACATCGCGCGCCTCTCGATGCAGTTCGGCGTGGGATCGATTGTGGGATTCCTGCTGCTTGGCGGGCTGCTCTATCTCGTGCTGATGAGCGTAGTCACGAAGCCGATCAGCCGGTTGGCAGAGGCCGTGGATTCCGTGTCACAGCGGCGCTACGACATCGAGGTGGCTGTGCCGTTTCGGCGGATTCCCGGAACGCGTCAGCGGGATGAGGTCAGCCAGTTGATCGACGGGTTCAACCTTATGACCAAAGTGATTCACTCTCACGAGCAGGAGCTGATGAAGCTCGTCGTGCTTGATGAGCTGACAGGTGCGTACACGATCGAACACCTCGAAGCGGAACTCGATCGCGAACTGAACAAGACGCGCCGCTATCGGCATCCCACCTCTCTTCTCGTCATCGACGTGGACGGTATTGAAGGTCGAAACGAGCAAGAGCGTAACGACGTGCTCGTCCGGACGTCGAGCTTCCTCGTCGGCAACCTTCGAAACGTGGACGTTTTGTTCCGTGTTGGGGAATACCGCTTTGCCGCGCTGCTTCCCGAGACACCACCGTCCGGCGCCGCGGTGGCCGGCGAACGACTCCAGTCGATGACGGCCGATGTCACAGCGCAGTTCGGTTTCTCTGTGGCAGTTCGCGTCGCCGACATGGGATGGGATGAGGAAGGAGCGCCGCCAACCGACGAGATTCTCGGCCGAGTAACGGGGCCGTTCGGAGACCTGCGTGGATGAGGCTACGTTGGTGGATCGCCTGTTTGGTCTTGCTGCTGGCTCTTGCTTGTTCGTTGCGCGGGCTCGGGCAAGCACCCTCCAGCCAGTGGATTTCCGCGATCGAGATTCCGAGCCTTAGACCGTTCACGGTCTCGTTTCGGCTTTCGAACGAGGGAGGTGCACCTCTCTCCGACGTTTCAGGAACGGTCACCCTGTCCGATCAGTACGGACAGGTCATTGAGGTCTATCAGATTGAGTCGATCGATGTGCTCCCCGGCGGGAGCAGAGCGATCGAGGCGCGCAGCCGCTGGGACTTCCAGCAACCGGGGATGTTCCTCGCGGAAATCTCTCTGGATCTCGGAGCCGAAGGACTCATCTCCAACCTGCTTGGCTTTCGCATTCTCCCGATTCCGCTTCCGCTAGAGGTTCCTACGGTCCGTCCGGGCGAGCACCTTTACACCGTCTTCCAGGAGCCCGTGAACTGGGGCCTCGTTCGAGTCAGTGCACCGGAGGCGTGGAACATCTCGCATGGACGGGAGAGCGTGGTCGTGGCAGTGATCGACTCGGGCATCGACCATAGCGATGCCGTGCCTCAGCTTGCCGGGAGCATGTGGGTCAATCCGGACGAGATTGCCGGCAATGGCATCGATGATGACCGAAACGGCTACGTCGATGACGTGCATGGATGGGACTTTCGTGACGGTGACAATAGCTCACTCGTCGGCACAACCCTCCACTGGCACGGAACGTTTGTCGCCGGGATCATCGCTGCGAGACCCGGCAACGTGCCGATTGCTGGTGTGGCACCGGGGATTCGTCTCATGGATGTCCGCTTTCTCGATTCGAACAACCAGTTCATGACGTCCGATTGGCGGACGTTCGCCGAAGCGATCGACTACGCCGTGGACAACGGCGCACAGATCATCAACTTGAGTGTCTACGCGAACTCGCGCCCTCCCTCGTACTTCGAGGAGGCGCTTCGTCGTGCAGCGGGCCACGGCGTCGTCGTAGTCGGTATCTCGGGCAATACGGGACAGGTCGGTGTGCAGTACCCGGGAAAATACGACTCAGTCTGCGCTGTCGCGGCAACGACGGAGAACGATCTGCTTGCGGGCTTCAGTACGCGTGGCAGTGAGGTCGCGCTCTGTGCTCCGGGCGACAACGTGACGTCCTTCGTGCCTGGCGGAGGCACGTCGACGAGGTCGGGTACATCCTTCGCAGCGCCCCACGTCTCCGGAGTTCTTGCCCTCATTCTGTCTGCGCGTTCTGAACTCTCCCCGGCACAGGCGCTCGATGTGCTTGTCCGGTCCGTGATCGACCTCGGGCCAAGAGGATTCGACGAGGAATTTGGCAGTGGTCTTGTCAATGCGCTCGAAGCCTTGACCGGTGGCGGATAGCCAATCCGACGACAAGCGTCTCCATCTTTTGCGTGGCGTGAGGACTTGATCTCGCAAGCCGACGTTCCCATACTGGCGGCAGAGAACGTACGACGGGTGGGGGGAAGATGAGGGAATTGATTGTGCTGGTCGGCCCGCCGGCCTCGGGGAAGACAGAGTTTCAGCGGTCGCATCCCGAATGGGTGGTTGTATCCAAGAACGATTTCCGTACGTCGATTTTCCGTTCGCTTTATGCGGCGGCGGACGAAGAGACCGTGGAGCGAGTCTTTGCCGCGGCCCTCGTTGAAGCTGTGGGATCTGATGCGGATGTCGTTTGCGTCGATGATCTGAATCTCACGCGTGAGACACGCTCTTGTCTGATTGAGATGGCCAGCATCTCAGGACGTCGTCCCATTGCGCATGTCATGCCGGTGAGGTCGATCGAGGAGCACGAGGAAGGAATCTGTCGAAACATCAAGTACCTACGACAGGAACACCCACATCTGAGAGTCTCGGGTCCGTCGAGGCACGATCTCGAGCTGCTTCTGGCAGGCTACTCTCGTGTATCTCCTGCGGAAGGTTTCTATGACGTTGTTCTCCATGAGGCAGTGCCGTCGCCAGAGATGGAGCCGAATTCGGAGGACGTGAAGGGAGCCAGAACTCGCAAGCGTATCGAGCGACGAGAGCCCTTGCCGCTCTTCGTCTAGAGAAGGGGCGACCCGCGCTGGATCGCCCCTTCTCCGATTTTCCTCGGGCAAGAAGTGCCTGCGGGGCATGCACTGCCCGAGATATCCGATTCCGCTAGTTCAAACCGAGCAGTGCGTCGATGCGTTGCCGATCGAATCCGACGACGATCTCGCCGTTGATCTCGATAACGGGGACGCCGTATTGGCCGCTCTTCTCCACCATCTCTCGGGCCCGGTTCATGTCCGCTGCGACGTCGACTTCCTCGAACGACACGTTGTGCGAGGTCAAGTGTTCCTTCACAGCGCCGCACCAGCCGCACGTCGGCGTGGTGTAGACAGTCACGGTATTCTCCATCATGCATCCTCCTTGGTGATCAAACGAATCAGAGTGTCGACCTCTTCGCAAAGCCTGTAGCAGTTTCTCGTGCCATGGCGTTCCTTCGAGAGAATCCCTGCTCGCTCGAGCTTCGCCAGGTGATATGAGACCGCCGGCTGGCTCAAGTCAACCTCGGTCAAGATGTCCTGGCACTGGACCTCGCCTCTCGCGAGGAGCCGAACGATTCGTAGCCGCGGCTCGCTCGCCAGTGCGGCGAACACCTCCGGCCAGTGGATGCTTGCTCTTGGATCGCTCACGATTGCTCCTTGATTGCTATCGATCTAGCATGATACTCGGCCGAGCAAAGCCTTTCAAGTATTTCGATATTTAGATCTATTGGGAGGTCGCCATGGGCAAGACAGTCGTCCAGTACGAAGGTGGAATGAGGTTCTGCGGAACCGGTGGAAGCGGGCACGAGGTCCTGATGGATGCCGGAGAGAGCGTCGGGGGAGCTGACTCCGCGGCGCGTCCGGTCGAGACGTTGCTCTGCTCCCTCGGCGGGTGCACGGGAATGGACGTTGTCTCATTGCTTCGGAAGATGCGGGCGGATCTCAAAGGCCTACGCGTCGAGATCGAGGATGAGCGGGCAACCGACTACCCGAAGGTGATCACGAAACTCCATCTCGCGTATGTTGTCGAGGGGAAGGTTCCGGAAGACGCGCTCAAGAAGGCGATCGATCTGTCGCTCGCTAAGTACTGCCCCATTGCAAATTCGCTTGCCGGTGTTGCGGAGATCACATCCGAGTACAGAATCGAGGCCGCCTAGCGGTCAAAGGCCTTTTCGATCATGCGGTCAATATCCACGTTGAAGCGCACGAAATCGACGGCATAGCGGAGCGAAGCGCCGGGACGGATCCACGCTCGATCGAGCATCCCCTCGCAGATGGTCGCGGTGAGCATCGTGTTCTGACCGGCGAGGATGACCGGAATCTCCCGATGATTCGCGGCCTCGATGATTTCACGAGTTGGTCGATGGCTTCCCGTCAGAATCAGACAGCGAAGGCTCGGCACCTCGAGTGCTGCACGCTGAATCTCGATCCGATCCCCTCCAGTGATCACTGCGAGCTCGGGCGTTCGCCGGAAGCTCCGGAGCGACGCTTCCGGACCCATCGCGCCGATCACGAAGTGTCTGACCTCCTGCTCAACGTCCGTGTCCGTCAGGATCTGGCCTCCAAGTCGCCGGGCGATTTCGCCGGTCCCGACCGAGCGCATGCTGTTGTCCTGTGGAACGATTCCAAGGACCTCCGCTCCGCGGTTCGCGAGAAAGGAGACGAGCACCTCACTGACGAGATTGAACGTGCGGTCCATCGGCACATTGTTGATGATCGCGCCGAGGATCCTCGGCCCTTCCTCGAACAGGCGCAGCGCACAGAGGATTCGATCGATGGCCTCCTCTCCGTCGTAGCTGGTCAGCAGCAGGACATCGGCATCGAGGAGGCTGGCGAGATCGAGATCGCTCAATCCTGCACTCACGCCGAGCCCGAGGTAGTTCCGACCTTCAATGATCGCTACGTCCCGGCCGGGCGCGATCCGGTCGAACGCGCTCGTGATGCGTTCGCGGAAGCCGCGATCGCCGGACTCGATGGCCTCGCGCAGAAGCGGGCCTTCAAGGGGGACCGGTGCGATGTCGTGAAGATCGTCATCGAGCGAGAGGAGTGAACGGATCGCGTCCGCGTCACGATCAATCGGCTCGCCCGTCGTGTACGAGACCTCGAAGCTGATTGGCTTCATATATGCGATCTTCATGCCACGTTCCTGGAGGGAACGACCCAGCGCCAGCGAGAGGAGGCTCTTTCCGGAATGCTTCTCCGTGGATACGATGAGGATTCGTTTCATGTTCGGACTGACCGCCTCGCGAGGTTGGATGTGTCCCGATGGTAGTTCTGTACTTGCGTGAAAGCAATCGCGCGTGTCATACACGACACCAGACGGTCACGTTCCGCTCGCAAGTTCTTCATATGTTCGCGGACAATGTGTGAAGAGCGTGAGAGCCGAACCTCGTGTGCCTTGAGGATGTCTTTCATGGATAGCAGTGGAAGCTATAATGGGAGTGCGATGAAACGCATCCTAATTGTCGATGACGAGGAGATGATCGTTCGCACAGTCAAGGCATACCTTGACCGTGAGGGATTCAAAACCTATACCGCGTATGATGGCGAAGAAGCGATCCGCGCATATGAGGACAAGGGTCCGGATCTGATCATCCTCGATCTCATGCTTCCGAAGGCGAGTGGAATCGAGGTTACGCGTGCCATTCGCGCCAAGTCATCCGTACCGATCATCATGCTGACCGCCAAGGCTGCGGAAGCGGACCGCGTGGTCGGCCTCGAGCTTGGCGCTGACGACTACGTCGTCAAGCCGTTCAGCCCGCGAGAACTGGTTGCACGCGTTCGCGCGGTTCTCCGACGCTACGAAGGAGAAGGGATGGAGGTCGAACGAATCAGTTCGGGCGGCCTCGAGATCGATCTGAAGACGCGAGAGGTGACTGTGGACGGACGGAGCGTCGAGCTAACGCCGACGGAGTTCGATCTTCTCGCATATCTGGCGCGACACCCCGGGCAAGTCTTTACCCGCCTTCAGCTTCTTCGCGAGGTCCAGGGCTATACGTACGACTCGTTCGCTCGCACGATCGACACCCATGTGAAGAACCTCCGACGCAAGATCGAGGAGGATCCCAAGACACCGAAGTTCATCCTCACAGTGCATGGCGTCGGATACCGCTTCGCCCGCGAGTCATAGGATGAGACGACGTATCCCGCTCGCTCTCAAACTCGGTCTCGCCTTCACCGTCATGACACTGACGACGGTGGTGATTGTCTATTTCATCACGGCGAGTTCGATCACGCGGCAATTCGATGAGTACAGCGAGGCGAATCTCGACCACTACGCACAGCAGCTTGTGCACATGCTTACGAGCTACTACGCGACATCTCAGACCTGGGTTGGTGCAAATCGGCTATTCTACATGAAGACGAGGATTCGCATTGGCTCGCAAATCATCGAAGGCGAGACCTACTTGTGGGATGTTCGATTCTCGCTAGCTAACGAGGTTGGCTATATCTTCATGAGCACGGAAGCCGATCGTAATATGCAAATGCTCACTCCTGAGGAGGAAGCCACTGGCTACCCGATCTACTACGAGCAAGTCCAGATGAATGTTGTGGACCAGACTCAGGTCGGCACGCTGATTCTGATTAGTGCAGGGCCGGATCTGCGAGCTCGAGAGCTCGAGTTTCTAACGTCGGCGAAGCGGGCCGCTCTTCTCGGAGGCGGCATCGCATCCAGTGCTGGGGTCTTCCTGTTTCTCGTCATGATCAGCCAGGTTCTCTCGCCTCTTCACAAGCTGACGCGGGCAACCGAGAGCATCGCCCACGGGCAGCTGCCGGAACGGGTCTCGCTCAGGGCGCGCGACGAGTTCGGTCAGCTCGGGTTCTCGTTCAATGAAATGCTGGCGAACCTGCGCCGCTCCGAGACGGTGCGGAAGACGATGACCGCAGACATCGCCCACGAGCTGCGCACGCCGGTCACGATCATTCAAGGAACGCTGGAGGCCGTGCTCGACGGGATCTACGAGGCATCGGATGAGACGATCGGAACGATCTACGAGGAGACGCTCTTGCTAAGTCGATTGATCGACGATCTGCGCGACCTGGCGCTTGCCGAGGCCGGGGAGCTGACCTTGCAAAAGGAGCCAACGGACATCATCGAGCTCATCCGTCAGGTCGGCGAGTCCGCCGTGATCAGCACCGATGAAGCTCCGGAGCTTCAGGTACGCGGGAAACCGGACGTTCCCGCCATTGACGTCGACCCGAACAGATTCCGCCAGGTGATGGCGAACTTGATCGGGAATGCTGTTCGCTATACGCCGTCGGATGGAGAGATTGTCGTGGACATCCGGCGCGTTGGCGACGAGGTCGACGTCTGCGTATCGGACACCGGCCCCGGGATTCTCGAAGAGGATATCCCGCATTTGTTTGAACGGTTCTATCGTGGAGATCCGGCCCGAAACCGTGTCGGAGGGACGGGCCTCGGTTTGGCGATCGTCAAGCAGTGGGTCGAGGCCCACGGAGGCAGGATCTGGGCCGAGAACCGCCCCGTGAGAGGAGCGCGGTTCACGCTTCGTCTGCCGGTTTCTTGATTCTGAGTGCGGGAATCCGCTAGCATGGCGTATGCTTACGAGACCGTTCTTCAATCCCCATTTGGGAAAGATGATGTTCGACGATGTGATCGACGCACTCGTCGAGGAAATGAAGGGGAACAGCAAGGAACGGTTCGAAATCCTGATCGGCACGGACTCATCCTGTTCGACCGACCATCTCGACCTCGTGAGCGCGATCGTGCTCCACAAGGTAGGTAAGGGCGGCCGCTACTTCTGGACACGTCGGCGCGAGAGATTGATTCCCAGTCTGCGTCAACGCATCTGGCGCGAGGCGTGGCTCTCGTTCGAGCTCGCACAGCACGTCATCGAGCGGCTCGGCGCGATGTCGTTTCTTCAGTTCAACTTGGAGATTCATGTCGACATTGGCGAGAACGGCCGGACGAAGGAGCTGATCGACGAGGTCGTAGGAATGATCATCGGTAACGGCCTTGCTGTCCGAATCAAGCCGCATGCCTACGCTGCGTCGGCGGTCGCCGACAAGCACACCTAGCTCTCAGAGTCGTCCGTTTCCTCTGTGTCGTGAGCGAACCGGTACGCATCGTTTCGCCGCATCCCAAGCGCGAGCACCAATACGTCCACAATGGACCGCTTGGGGAGGCCTGCATCGCGCAGCAGAGTTCTCACTTCGGTCGCACGAGGCGGCACGATGTCTTCGTGAACCTCGGACGCGCCGTCGATGAGAAGAACACACTCTCCCTTGACGCGATCGACCGGGCCGATTGCCGAGAGAATCTCCGTCGGTGTTCCTCGAAGGAACGTCTCGTGGACCTTCGTGAGTTCTCTCGCGAGGACGACACGGCGATCCGGGAGGATTTCGGCAAGCATCCGCAGCGTCTCGAGCAGGCGGTGTGGCGATTCGTAGAAGACGGACGTATAACGCATGCGATCGAGCTGTGCAAGTTGCGATGCCCGGTCACCTGCTTTCCGGGGCAGTGCTCCACCGAAACGAAACTGGTCGAGAGGAAAGCCAGAGGCGACAAGCCCGGCAAGAAGCGCGCTCGGACCGGGGACTGGGGAGACGCGAATCCCTGCTTCGACTGCGGAACGAACCAGTGGAAACCCCGGATCGCTCACGAGCGGCGTGCCCGCGTCGCTGACCAAAGCAAGATCCGCTCCATCTCGCAGCCTGTCAAGAACAAGGTTGAGCCTCGCGCGCTCGGCGCCTTGGTAGAGGCTGGAGAAGAAAGGGGTTCGGATGGCATAGCGATCGAGAATGCGCTGCGTCGTCCGCGTGTCCTCGGCAACGATCGCGTCGACAGCTCGAAGCGTGCGAATCGCACGGATCGTCATATCTTCGAGATTCCCAATCGGGAGCGACACGAGATAGAGTGTTCCGGACATGTGGTCGATCGAGCCATCACCCTGACGGTATGAGGACTTCAGGCCTCCCTTTTCAGACTGTATCACTCTATTCGATTGATCGCCGGGCTGCAATTCGGATCATTCGCAGGGCCGTTGTCGCTTCAGGACCGTGCAAATGAGGGATCGATTGGAGACAGGCGGGATGCCTCCAGGCAGCGAGGCCCGATAGCCTGAACGCTAGGAAAAGAACGGATTTGGGATAGGATGGGCGGACGCCCTCAAAGATCGAGGGCGGGAGGTGAGGCAATGGGCAGCAACTCGGTCATCTGGATAGTCGCGATCGCAGCGGTCGTCGGCGCAGTCTTGCTCCTGCTCGGATCGGCACCGGAAACCCCGGAGGCGGCCGATGTCTCTCCGTCCGCGGCAATCTCTACGGAGGTCGCTACGCGCACTACGGCAGGTGCCGTCTCCTATACACGGGCTGTTCCCGTCGTGGATGCGGGGCCCGATCAGACGGTCTACGAGCGATCGGATGTGCGGCTCGAGGGGCACGGGTACGATCCGGACGGCGGCCCGGTCGCCTATCGCTGGACGGCCCCGAACGCTCTTGGGATTTTCGAGAATCCTCTTAGCCCCACGACGATCTACACGGCACCTTCGTCCTGCGGTTGTGACGACACGATTTGCCTTACGCTGACCGTGACGAATGCCGTCGGGGTGAGCG
>Ga0272442_10005145_pt1 | contig 17595 bp, 10 predicted proteins | sample SSMForm2O_FD_200262 | JGI IMG/M metagenome (GOLD analysis project Ga0272442, IMG submission 200262) | Marine sediment archaeal communities from Little Sippewissett salt marsh, Falmouth, MA, United States - SSM-Form-2O | ecosystem: Environmental > Aquatic > Marine > Wetlands > Sediment ... | reverse complement strand
GATGTGCCGCTAGTCGCGACCAATGACGCCCATTTTCTCGAACCCGAAGACCGTTACATCCAGGACGTGATGATCTGCGTCCAGACGAACAAGAAGCTTACCGACAGCGATCGCTTCCAGGCATACAGTCAGCATCATTATTTCAAGTCGCCTGCCGAGATGGAGGCTGTTTTCCGGGGAGTGCCCGAGGCGCTTCAGAATACTGTGCGAATTGCGGACATGGTGACGTACGATCCGTCTTTCGACCAGTTCCACTTCCCTGAATTCAAACCGGACGACGGAACATCACCGGAGGATTACCTTAAGAAACACGCCAGGGAAGGTTTGAAGCATCGTCTCGACGGGCATATTGGCGAAGAGCATGCGAAGCGCCTGGAGTATGAGCTTAAGGTAATCTGCGATATGGGCTTCGCAAGTTACTTCCTGATTGTCAGCGACTTTGTCAGGTGGGCGAAAAATCAGGACATAGCGGTCGGTCCGGGTCGAGGAAGCGCGGCGGCAAGCCTAGTAAGCTATGTACTGGACATTATCGATATCGACCCGCTCCAGTACGGTCTTATGTTCGAGCGTCTGCTGAATCCGGCACGGAAAAGCGCGCCGGATATCGATATCGATTTCGACCCTCACCGACGCTCGGAAGTAATCGACTATGTGACAAAGACATATGGTGAAGAACATGTCTGCCAGATCATCACGTTTAACCGCCTGAAAGCCCGTGCCGCTCTACGGGATGTCGGTCGCGTGATGGATATCCCGCTTGGAGAAGTAGACAAGGTCGCGAAGCTGATCGGCTGGAAAAGCGATCTTGCCGGTTCGATCAAGGACTCGCCCGATTTCAAGAAGGCGTATGAATCGTCAGACATGAGCCGCAGGTGGATCGACACCGCCCGGCGCGTTGAAGGGCTCGTGCGCAATGGGAGCATCCACGCTGCCGGGGTCATCATCAGCGCGCATCCGATCTGGGAGCACGCGCCTGTACAGGTTATGCAGGGAGAATCGGGACTGGTATGCCAGTACTCGATGGTTGACGCGGAGAAGGTCGGGCTGGTCAAGATGGATTTCCTCGGCCTTCGCACGCTTACCTACCTGAAGGAATCTGTCGAGAACATCCGTGTAAACCGAGGGATCGATATCGACCTGCTCGAAATCCCCCTCGACGATAAATCAACCTTCAGAATGCTGGCAAATGGCGATGTGCTTGGTGTCTTCCAGATGGAAGGCGGCGGGATGCGCGAGCTTCTTATGGCTATCGCGCCAGACGGGATCGAGGATCTTATGGCCACGATCGCGTTGTTCCGTCCGGGCCCGATGGAGAACGGACTCCATCACGCCTACGCCCGTCGTAAAAATGGGAAGGAGCCGATAACCTACAAGCAGGACCTTCTCAAGCCTATCCTCGGACCGACATACGGAATCCTCACCTACCAGGAGCAGATCAGCCTTATCCTACAGGCACTTGGCGGAATCGATCTCGCCACGGCTACGCACGTGATGAAGCTGATCAGCAAGAAGAAAGATCGAGCCACAATCGCTGTCTACCGCGAGAGCTTCCTCAAGGGCGCTGTCGAGCGCGGGATCGATCGCAAGACAGCGCGGGATATCTGGAACGAGATGGAAGCGTTTGCCGGTTATGGGTTCAACAAGGCACATTCGGCGGTTTACGGACTTGTCGCCTACCAGACAGCGTATTTGAAAGCCAACTACCCGCTCGAATTCCATGCCGCCTACCTTTCGAGCGAGATGCACAACCAGGAGAAAATTTCCCTGATCATCGAGGAGTTGAAAGGCAAGAAGGTCGAAGTTCTCCCGCCGGATGTCAATAATTCTCATCCCAGCTTCAGGGTGGAAGGCAACGGGATCCGATACGGTCTCGCCGCCATAAAGGGAGTGGGAATCCAGGCGGTTGAATCCATAGCGAATGCTCGCGAGGAAGGTGAGCCATTCACCGACATATACGATCTCGCATCGCGGGTCGACCTGAGGCTTGTCAACAAGGGCGTTTTGGAGGCGCTTATCAAGGCGGGAGCGTGCGACACCCTTACAGGAACACGTCGCGCGATGCTCGAAGCTGTCGCGGATGCGCTTGAATTCGGGCACAGACGTCAGGAGGACCGCGAAAAGGGTCAAACCGCGCTGTTCTCGGGAGCGGGAGCGTCCCCTGCCCCGGCACTTTCCGATACCGTTGAATTTGACACCTCGGAGCTCCTTAAGCTTGAAAAGGAGTCTCTTGGATTCTACCTTTCCCATCATCCGCTTGAGGATGTCTGGGATGCGTTGAGCGAGTACACCTACCAGGAAATTGCCAATCTATCGGAAATGCGCGACGGTCGCGTGGTACGGATAGGCGGTATGCTCGACTGGGTAAATAAGCGGCTGTCGAAAAAAATGCAGAACTTCGCCGTATTCCAGATCGAGGACATGACCGGCAAAGCGGACGGGATCATGTTCCCGCAGGCGTACACGACCTACGGGGGCCTGATGGATACGGACGCTTTCGTGGTCATGAAAGCACGGCTCAGGATCGACGAGCTCGAGTCGACCGATGAAGAAACTTCACCGAGAAAGCAGGTGCAGCTTATCGCGGAGGAAGTATGGCGGTATAATCCCGACTCCGCGGAGGACAACAAGTGGGAGCAGGAGCGTTCTCCCGACCAGGCCACCGCGGAAGAGACCCGGACCGATGATATTATCCTCGACGATGATCTCGATCAATATGGCAGGCCCGGTGGACTTCTGAGGGACGCATCTGTCAACGTCTTTCTCGACACCGACACGATCGACCGTGACGCAATCGGGAAGCTGAGGAATTATCTCCTCAGGAAACGCGGTCCCACCCCGGTGAAGCTGATGTTCGTGGTCGACGGTCGGGAGATTGTGGTCAATGCAGGATCGAACGGATGTGTTGTATACTCCCCCGAATTGAAGGAAACACTGATGGAGATCCCGGGAGTACGGGATGTCAGCCTTCAGCATTGACGGTAAGTATGAAAGGAGCATGGAATGAACGTCGTTACGGCTCCCGGTGAAAAAACGAGGGAGTCATGGGCAACACGAGTTACTAACCAGATAACCATCGGCCTGGTGGGATCCGGTGGCGACGGTGTCATTGCGGCGGGGGAGATCCTTGCAAGCGCGGCTGCACGCGAAGGCCTCTTTTGCATAATGACCAAGAGTATCGGACCGGTCATACGTGGCGGCGAATCAAGCTGTCGCGTACGCATGGGCCATGATCGCGTACACAGCCAGGGTGACAAGCTCGATGTCCTTGTCTGTTTCAACTGGAAAGACTTCAATCTCTTCAAGGGCGAATTGCTGCTCAAAGACCGGGCGGTGATCCTCTATCCCGACACTGATCCACACGAGCCCGATGACCTTCCGATCGATAAAGACCTGAGTCCCCTTGTAATGCGAGTCCCGTTCCTGAAGCTCGCAGAAGAAGATGTCGGTAATCCACTGACGAAAAATATCGTCATGCTCGGAATACTCTCCGGGCTGTTCGACCTTCCGAAAGAAGGTCTCGACAACGCTATTCATCACCGTTTCGTGCGCAAAGGAAGCGCCCTGATCGATCTCAACCTGAAGGCACTGAGGATCGGCGGCCAATGGGCGCAGGAAAACGCTCCCCAGCAGCTTCCGGTCAGCTTCTTCTACACCACCGCACCTCCAAAACTTCTTATGACCGGAAACGAGGCTGTCGTGGTTGGTGCTCTGAATGCAGGATGCAGGTTCATGTCGGGATATCCAATCACCCCGGCGACCGAGATCATGGAGATGATGACGGTATGGCTTCCGAAATTCGACGGAACCATCGTACAGACCGAAGATGAGATCGCCGCGATAGCAATGGCGGTTGGCGGGAGCTTCGGAGGAGTTCCATCAATGACCGCATCTTCCGGTCCGGGTATCAGCCTTATGCAGGAAATGCTCGGTGCCGCAGGGATGGCCGAACTTCCCCTTGTTGTGGCCAATGTACAGCGCGTGGGGCCATCGACCGGAATCCCCACCAAGAGCGAGCAGGCCGACCTTCTGCAGGCGGTGTATGGAGGCCACGGCGACGATGTCCGGGTTGTGCTCGCACCGTGCGATGTCGAGGACTGCTACGACATCACGCTCTATGCTTTTTCGATCGCGGAAGCGTACCAGATTCCCGTCATGATCCTCTCCGACCAGTTTATCGGCCAGAGAAAAGCGAGTTTCCCGTCGCTTGATGTAAATCGCGTTAAGGTCGAAAAGAGAAAAGTCCCGACCGAGGAAGAACTTAAGGATTACCGCAGATATAAAATCACCCAGAGCGGCGTAAGCCCGATGACTTGGCCGGGCGTAGAGGGCGGCACCTACCCCGCGAGTGGCATCGCGCACGGCGAGGAAGGTTTCCCGACATCGCAGTACGAGATGAATCGCCTCATGAACGATAAAAAGAGGCGGAAGCTCGATCACATACTCGAAAAGTATCCGCTGTGGAGCTACTACGGAATCCGCGGCGCGACTCTAGGTCTTCTCGGATGGGGAAGCACGAAGGGTGTCATTCGTGAAGCGGTCCATCTCTGTTCGAGAGCCGGGATCGATGTGGTCGGGATGGTTCCGCGTATGATCAATCCCCTGCCCGTCCGAGAGCTCGAGGACTGGTTCAGCACTTTGAGTACACTTGTTGTGATTGAATTGAGTTATTCCGGGCAATTCCTGAAATATCTGAGAAGCCAGGTCGCGCTTCCGGATAATGTCGCGCATTACTCGCGCGGCGGCGGTGCGTTGATCCCTCTCGAAGATGTGTTGAACCTGGTGATAGAACACTGCGATGAGCATGTAACCGACGACCAGAAGGAAATAATCGACCCGGCCGGGATTTTCCATCTCGACAGACCGCCCGAGGTCCAGATGTATATCAGGGGAGAAGTGTGTGAGTAAGTAGGCGATTGACCATGAGCAATAAAACAGAATCGGAATTACCGATTGATTTCAAACCCGGCGACTATAAAAGCCCGTTGAAACCTATCTGGTGCGCGGGATGCGGCAACTATGCGGTCCTGAACGCGTTGGCTATGGCGTTCGCCCAGCTTAAAATCCCGCGCCACGAAATTGCCGTCATCACCGGTATCGGATGTTCATCGCGACTCCCCGGCTACCTCTCAACATACGGCTTCAACACCCTTCACGGAAGAGCCGTCCCTATCGCGACCGGTGTCAAGCTCGCCAATCCGAAAGCAACTGTAATCGCGGCGGGCGGCGATGGCGACATGTTCTCCATCGGCGGTGGACATCTCGCTCACGTTGCACGACGGAATGTAGACCTCACGCTTGTCGTCATGGACAACCGCGTCTATGGCCTTACGAAAGGGCAGATGTCACCGACCACGCCGATCGATTCCTACACGTCCACGACCACCTACGGCTCATACGAGCAGCCGGTCAATATGGTCAGGTTCATGCTTGGCTACGGAACCGGATTTGTCGCGCGCGCATTTTCCGGAGATATGAAGCAGATGGCGGCGCTTGTCAAACAGGGAATTCAGCATCGGGGATTTTCATTCATACAGGCCCTGTCACCGTGCGTGACCTATCGCGGCAAGGGAGAGTACGATTCGATCAAGTCGATGTCCGCGCAGCTTCCGGATGATTACGATCCCACCGACCAGCTCGCAGCGTGGCAGGTTTCGGACGATTCTGAAAAAATCCACCTGGGCCTGATCTATCATAATCCCGAGCTCGTGCCATATGATACGAAACTCGACAAACTCCGCGAGAAAGCTCGCGGACCGCATAAACAGGAAATCGCACGATTGATCGACGAATTCCGTCCGTGACGCATCCTGACTATTTTTCGGAGGAAGAAAATGAGTGTAGAAAACAAACTGAAAGAAATGGGAATAGAGCTTCCAACTCCCCCCGCGCCGGTAGCGGCGTACGTGCCGGTCGTGCAGACGGGCAACCTGTGCTTCGTGTCGGGACAGCTCCCGATGAAGGACGGTCGCGTAATGGCGACCGGCGCTATACCCAGTCCGTGCACTATAGAGAATGCAAAAGAGGGTGCGCGACTGACCGCGATCAATATCCTCGCGCAGTTGAAATCGCATCTCGGATCACTCGACCGTGTGAAGCGGATCGTGCGAATCAATGGTTTCGTGCAGTCGGCGAATGGATTTTTCAAGCAGCCCGATGTGCTTAATGGAGCGAGTGAATTTCTCGCGGAAGTGTTCGGGGACAAGGGACGTCACACGCGCATCGCGATCGGCGTCTACGAACTCCCCCTGAACGCGTCGATGCAGATCGACGCTATCGTGGAAGTTGAGTAAATTGCAGATTATTGCAGGTAGGATTCTCTTGCGTTAAATATGAACCAGTATATTATTATCGGTACAATCAGAGCTATGATAAGATCAAACCAGACAGGCATTATAAATATAAATTCGCATATTAATAGGGCTACCGCGAAAACTATCAGCAAGGTGATTAGCGTGATTCTTCCAATTGCCTCGATTATAACTCCACCCCAATTTAATATAAACAGCAAAGATACAATCCAGTATCCTGTGTAGTGCAGGTCTGGCAATATCGCCTTTTCCAACGAATCCGGAAGCATTCTGGGATAGCCGAATGACAATAATAATGCGCACAGAATCATAAGAAAGGCGTATATTAAGCATATTATCAGCGGCATAATGATCCTTGTTACGGCTATGCTGGTCTTCTGTACCGGCAGTACCATCATTCCTCTCAGCCTCGCTTCCACGCGCTCGGTAGATAAGAAGCTAAATACGGTGCCGAATGTGACCGCGAAGAATAACATCATTGCATATTCCCAGAATTCACTGCCGGGATTATAGTAATCTGAGTTATACTTTGTCAGCCAAGGCAGTGCCAGCGCAATGGCTATAGAGGCTGCATAGATCAATACGGTCAGCCGGGCCATGTATTTTATCTCAGCTTTTATAAGTCTCCACATGGACTATCCCCAGAGCAAAGAATCATTTAATATAAGACCTCCTAGCATCAAAAAACACCTTTTGCAGTAGTATTGGTGTACTTATCATCACGACCCAGATAATAAATTTAAATCCTTGGAACTGCCAAAAATATGTTATGAGATCATAAATCTGAATTTCATCGTTTAAATAATTCAATAACGGCAAACTTACAAGAGCAGCAATGCCCATTCCCAAAATAAGGATTCTCCCCAAAGGTTCTGTTAATAGCCTGAGCCAAAGAGATAATACAAGACACCCTAGTATTATTGACGAACCAATTGGATTAAAAGGAATCTCAGGACTTTTTACTAAGACACGCTTGATCCCTGATGCCAGCAATGCGTTCGACAGCAACAATAATACAGCATATAAAAACCATAAAATGATAGGGAACAATGTGCTTGCATACGCGATTTCATCTCTGGTTAAAGGCAGAGTCATCTTCATTCTGTGCCCACGTTTTTCTTCTTTATCTAAATAAAACATTTCTGAAAAAAACCAAATATAAAATATAATAGTGTGCGGAAGTAAGAACCAAATTCCATAATCCACCTCATAAAATGGAATTCCCCTTCTTGGCTCGAAAGCATTTAGTATTAAGACCATTGCCAGTAATCCAATAAATGATGCAATCAACAGTATCGAGTAATAATTTATTTCTGCTTTCAATAATCTCCACATCTTCTATTCTCCCTTCAAAATCCATACCGCGATTTCGTCTATCGTCATCAGCGACGCCTGGATGTTCTGGACATTCAAATCCTTAAGCTGCGCTAGCGTCGCCTCGTGGTCCGAGCTGATAATGAGATGACTCGCACCGTCACGACGATGACTCGCCGCAGCCCTGACCGCTGGCAACTCGCCCTCGTACCGGAACGAGATGTGCCGCCACCGGTCGAGCAGATCATCCTTCGGCGTGCGCATGACGATTTTTCCTTCCTTCAGAAACGCGAGCTCGTCGGCGATGCGGCTGATGTCGGAGAGGATGTGCGTCGAGTAGAGCACGGCCGCGTCGCCCTCCTCGACAATCTCCCACAGCGTCTCGAGGAACTCGGTGCGCACGACCGGGTCGAGTCCAGACGTCGGCTCGTCCAGCAGAAGCAGTTTCGGATAATGCGCGAGTGCGCCGATAAGGGCGAGTTTCGCGCGATTGCCCTTCGACAGTGTGTTCGCGCGCTTTTTCAGATCGAGCTGGAAACGCTCGGCGAGCTCGGCGACCCGGTCCTCACTCCAAGACGGGTAGAACTGCCGGAGGAAATCGAGATTCTTCCGTCCCGACCAGTACTCGTAGAAGACGTGCGTGTCGCCGACGTAGCCGATGTCGAATTTCCACGTCGCGTCGTTCGGATTGGTCCTGCGGTCGAAGACTTTGATTGTCCCGGCATCGTGCTTGACCAGTCCGACGATGACGTTGATGGTGGTCGTCTTGCCCGCACCGTTCGGACCGACCAGCGCCAGGACTGTCCCGGCGCGAAGGTCCAGGTCGAGCGGACCGAGGGTGAATCCGCGGTATCGTTTGACCACCCCCTCCATCGAAAGCGCCGTGACTGCGTTCTGGGTCGTGGTTGCATTCATCGCTTGTCTCCTTCGTGATCGAGGATGCGTCGGACAGCTTCGGCGATTTCCTCCGGCGAAAGTCCTGCTGCGAGCGCGTGCCTCAGGATGGGCGCGAGGTCGTCGGCGGCACGGTCCATCGCTATTTTCCGCTTCTGCTTTTCGGTAAGCGACGCAACGAAGAATCCCTTTCCGATGCGGGAGTTGATGAGTCCTTCGCGGTTGAGATCGTCGTACGCGCGCTGGATGGTGATGACGCTGACGTGCTGCTCGCGGGCCATGGTGCGAATTGACGGAAGCGCCTCGCCCTCGCGGAGGTCGCCGGCGAGGATCATGGCGCGGATCTGTCGGGAGATCTGGCCGTGGAGCGGTTCGGAGGAAACGTCTGAGAGGTGTAGGAGCATGGCGACCTTACTGTATATATACTCTAAGTACAGTCAGGTTGTCAAGATGCAAGATGGGGACAGCTACCTTTACAGCGTGACGCTGTAAAGGTAGCTGTCCCCTCTCCATATGCATTGCGCTGCGCCTTCCGTAAAAAAAAAAGGAGCGTCCGATTCTGGACGCTCCTTTGGATTATCGATTATGTAAGGACTCGCTTAAATCAGTTCGCGAAGGTATCTGTCGATCGGCTCGATACCTGTGTTCTGGATTGACCCAACACGGTTACCGCGGCAGCGACCGTCGCGATCGAAAACCAGGTGCTGCGGAATACCGCCCGAATCACCGTTCCAGTTGTTTGTAAGGTTGAAGTATGCTGAGGTCGGATCGAGCAGCCAGTAGGTAGCTTCGTACGAATGGGTGTTGATCCAGTTAGCTGCGGTTGCCTTCGACTCACCCTTGTTGATGTGAAGATGTACGTAGTCCTCGTCCTTGTACATGTTATAGATCTCATCAAGGAGAGGCATCTCCGCGATGCAGTACCCGCACCATGTCGCCCACCAGTTGATGTAGACAACATTACCATTCGGGCCAACATCCGGGAACTTGTAATCGGCGGGATCATACCAGTTGTCACTGAGCGCATCTTCAAGATCCTCGGGGATAATCATGCAGCCGTCGACAGCGTTCGGGTTGTTGGTCAGAACCGGCCACTGGGTGACCCACTGCTGGCATGTACCCTCGCCCCACATGCCTTCGGAGTCGATTACACGGCATGTGATGTCGCACTCGACTACCTCGCTCGGAGGAGTCCAGACCGGGGTCGGGCTCGTCTCGTCATCGAAGCTACCGTACGGGCACATCCACAGGTACGTGTGGAAATCGCCCGGAGGAGCGTCATCGGTAAAATCTACGCTTAGCTCTACAGTCTCGGTCGTGCTTCCTCTCAGGCTGGTAGTCCTGGAGTGATGGACCATCGAGACGACCGGAGGCATGTGCGAGGCGTTCGCGGCCCAGAATTCGATAGGCTCATCGAGAAGATCCTGCTGGGCATCATCATCGGTAACTCTCAACTGAATCTGGTAGAGATCCCATGTACCGACTGTGAATGACACCGTCTCTCCGGTCTTCTCATATGAGCCGTCCGCATTCATATCCCATTCCCAGCTGACAACATCGCCGTCGAAGTCATCCGAGCAGGATCCGGAAAGCTCGATCTGCGTGCCTTCCATGAAAGGAGGTGTGGAAGTTATGACAGCACACGCCGTAGGCGGATGCGGGCTGACCGTTACAACTATCGGCTCATCGATATCATCAGTATCGCCCTGCTCGTCATGCACTCTCAGCATTACGTTGAAGGTTCCCATGTCGGGATAAAGCACTGTGGGCTGTCGATCATTACCGGAATCGTACGGATCGCCGAATGTACCGTCGCCGTCGAAGTCCCACTCAAACAGCACGATCTCATCGCAGTCGGGATCTTCCGAATCGCTCGCGTCGAATGAGACACTGTCCAGGGTGAAGATTTCAGTCGGTGTAGTAGCAACCGCACTCGCGATGGGAGGCACGTTGGTTACGGTAACAACGATCGGTGTGTCGGTCGTATCCGAGTCACCCTCGTTATCGACAACCTGGAGGCTGACTTCGTACACTCCCGCATCGCCGTAGATTTTTGTTGGATTGACACCTGTACCGCTGTTATACGGATCTCCGAACGTTCCATCGCCGTTGAAGTCCCAGTTATACTCTTCGATCGTTCCGTCGTCATCGTATGATCCGGAAGCGTCGAATGAGATTGGCTCGCAGCAGTCGATTTCCGTGCTTGTTGTTGTAATCGCGATAGCTACCGGCGGGATGTTCGGGATATCGTCAATCGTAACCTCGATTTTCTCTTCGAGAACACCGAACCCTGAACCGTCATCAATGACCTTCAGGTCAACATAATAAGTACCCGGATCGGGGAACAGGGCGGTGGGAGTCTGCATATCACCTGTAAACTCATCACTGTAGTCGCCGTCACCGTCGAAGTCCCACTGCCACTCGACGACCGTTCCGTCCGGATCGTATGAAGCGCTTCCGTCGAAGCTGATCGTCTGATCTTCGTCAATATGAGTCGAGGTGGTAGCCTCGGCAACCGCGACCGGGGGATCGTTCGCTTCAGCAGTCACATTAACGATGACAGGATCCGAAATGGTCGAGCCGGTCATGTTATCTCTGACTTTCAGTTTGACCTCGAACTCGCCGGCTTCATTAAATGTGTATGTTGGCGTAGTAGGCTCGCCTTCGTAGATATCACTGTAAACGCTGTCGCCGTTGAAGTCCCAGAAATAATGAGTGATACGACCATCGGGATCGTAACTGGCCGTTGCGTCGAAGCTGACGGACTCACCGATCATGATCTCCGTCGGGGTTGTGGCATGCATCAGTGGGACCGGCGGTATGTTTATCACGACCGCTTCGTCAGAAATATCACTGACATGAAGCTGATAAGCCTTGAGAGGCTTGTCCACGCCGGTAAGAGCGGGAGCGTAATCTCCGGATACCGCCACTGAGATGAGAACATCCAGTGGATTCGTCGAAGTAAGAGGCGGATTAACCGCATCGAAACGGAAAGTCGCGCCGTTGGCGGTCTCGCTGACGGGCTCCGTAGCAGTCAGTGTGAACACGCCGGGCGACTCGACCGTAACAATGCCGAAATCGTCAATGCCCTGCCAGTCGTGGACCGTGATGTAGTAATTCACGTTTCCACCGCAGTCATCATCTGCGTACCACAGAGTGTTATTGAACTCATCAACCTCAATCCAGTACGGCTCCGGCTGGTTGGCTTCGATAGGGAAGTCGTCGGGGACTTCCTGCGGCGGATTGGGATCGGCAGATTTCCAGCTTGCATCGACCGCATAGTTGAAATGCAGGCCACCCGCAAGGCTGATCTGGTAAGTTCGAGCATTCGTTCCGCTCGCGGCCTCGAAGAAAGCCCTGGACGCGGGATCAAGATCGCTCATACTGTCGGCCATCGCGAACCCATCGGCATACAGCTTGTACCCGTTAAGGATCGCCGCATTTTCGGGATCGATATTACTTCCCAGTCTGCCGGGGCTATAGCCGACGAATCCGCCTCTAGTGAATTCGGCGGGATTCCACCAGCGCGTATATCCGTCGGGATTCGCCAGCCGGGTCTGGTTCGGTCCGGCAATCTTGATGTCGGGATCGGTAAAACCGGTCACCGATCCATTGGAAATCAGTACTCCTTTGACATCGAATCCCGAAAGGTTAAGTACTCCGGGGAGCGGGTGACTGAGTGCGATATTCGCGGTCAGTATCCCACCACTGAACGTTGGTGGATCAACGAGAGAGATATTCATTACCGCTCCCTCGAGCATTGTCACCAAGTTGAAGTGGAACTCGGAGGCCCTTAACGGGATGAACTCAATCATCCCGGAATCGGGATCGACCACGCATTCCCAGAAGCCAAGCATATTATGGCCGGGCGACGGGTCGGGCGTGATATCGGACTGCGCTGCTCCAGTAAGCTGTGGTTCGTCCGGAGTTGTGTCCGGGGTAACAGGATTACCGCCGGAGCCCGAACATCCCATAGCCAAAGAAAGCAGCAATGCAATTGCGCAGGCTGAGAAGATGCGAGTCATGGGTTCTTCACCTCAGATTATTTTGCCAGTGACCATTTAAATAAGAAATATGCAAACAACCGTTGCCCACGCTGGCAGTCGCAGGCATACTGACCCTCTTTCGAGTAAAAAAAAAGAAAGAGGTATTTGCCAGATTATAGCATTAAATCGCCGGATTTCACTAAGTTTTAAAAATTTAATTTGAGAAAGGTGACATAAAAATTCCGCTGTTTTCACGGGTTTAGCAGTTGGATGTGCTTAAAAAAATTAATCTTGATGAATTGACAAAATCGGGTTGGTCAATTAGAATCAATTTGATAGCTTGTTCATCCAGAGCTGGCGGAGGGACTGGCCCTTAGAAGCCCGGCAACCTGTTCCTACGGGAGCGAAGGTGCCAAATCCTGCCAGGACACAGGCGTCCTGGAGAGATGAACAGGAACAAAGGATTCCCGCCAGCCTTTGCATGCGGGATTATTTTTATCCGGAAAGAGGGCCGGGAATACTGAAGACGGAGGTCTAAAAAAGTTGAGTCCACAGGATTTTTATTTCTCAAGCGAATCGGTGACTGCTGGCCATCCAGACAAGATCTGCGACAGCGTATCCGACGCAATACTCGATTCCTGCATGAGCGAGGATCCCTTCAGCCGGGTCGCATGCGAGTGCGCCACCAATACCGGATTCATTCTAGTCATGGGTGAAATCACGACCAAGGCGGATTTTGACTACCGCGACGTCGTGCGGAAGACCATTACCGATATCGGTTACAACAACCCGGAATACGGCTTCGATGGCAACACGTGCGGCGTGCTTATCGCGGTCGACCGCCAGTCGTCTGATATTGATGGCGGCGTATCGAAGGCACTCGAAATTCGCGATAAGGAATGCGAAGACCCGTTCGATGAGACCGGCGCCGGCGACCAGGGAATCATGTTCGGGTTCGCGTGCAATCAGACGCCCGAACTTATGCCACTACCCATCGCCCTTGCGCATAACCTGACCCGCAAGATGGCCGAAGTTCTGAAGAACGGACGGCTGCCGTGGATCAGACCCGACGGGAAAAGCCAGGTTTGCGTCTATTACGAAGACAGGAAGCCCGTTCGTGTAGATTCGATCCTGGCGAGCACCCAGCATTCACCGGATGTCACCAACGATGAAATCCGCGAAGGCCTGATAGAAGAGGTCATCAAGCCGGTCATCCCGAAACAGTACATGGCTCAGAATCCCGACATCTATACGAATCCATCCGGACGGTTTGTAATCGGTGGTCCGGTAGGAGACTCCGGAGTCACGGGACGTAAAATCATCGTCGATACCTACGGCGGCTGGGCACGTCACGGCGGCGGTTGCTTCAGTGGCAAGGATTGCACCAAGGTCGACCGCTCGGCTGCATACGCAGCGAGATGGGCAGCGAAGAATGTCGTCGCCGCCGGTCTTGCCGAGGAATGCGAGATTCAGCTCGCGTACGCCATTGGTAAGTGTCATCCACTCAGCATTTATGTAAACACCTTCGGGACAGGTAATATCGAGGATGAAAAAATCCTCGACCTGATATCCCGTCACTTCGATTTCCGCCCGGCCGCGATCGTTGATGCCCTGGGACTCCGAAAGCCTATCTACCTGCAGACCGCTGCATACGGGCATTTCGGACGCAATGATCTCGATCTCCCGTGGGAACTTACGAACAAAGCCGACGCTTTGAAAGAAGACGCGGGAATCAAGTCGGGGACCTGATCAGCCCTGATCATGCGAAGTGCCGTTATCAAGGTAATGCTTTCAGGATAGCAACAGTCCAGCATCTGTCGGACCCGGGGAATCCCGATCCGTGAGGAGGGATAAAGATGAAAGGACAGCCGTTCAATCTTGAGGAGCGCCTGACAAAGGCGCGGATTGCCATACAGGATGGCCGCACCGACGAGGGGATCGAAGAGCTTCGTCGTGCAATACTCGATGCCGTCCATCCCGGTAGAACCGATGGGAAGCAATGCGTTGAGACCATCCTGCGGTTCGCCCACGACAACGAGATTTTCGAAGAGGTTGAGGAGACGCTTCACGACGATCCGCTGAGACAGTTAATCTTCGGACCCGAGTGAAGAGATTCAACGAACGCGGGATCGGGACAAAGTAAGGATATGATCTGCGACGGGCTCGATACAGGCCCGTCGCGCGACAATCGGACGCGGGGATGATTTAAGAGATCACGGATCATGACTGGCCTGCAGGAAAAAAAAAGCGGGTCTCCATTGATGCTTGCAGCATCGGAGAGGTACAGACGTTTCAGGAATCGCATTCCAGAAAAAGTCCTGGTATTCGATGGCGGCATGGGCACCGGCATCCAGTCAATGAACCTGCCGGACAGCGTGTACGGCGAATATCCCGGCTGCTACGAATACCTCAATGTCAGCAGTCCCGACACCATCGCGAAAATCCACGAGTCATTTCTCGACGCAGGCTGTGATGTTGTCGAGACGAATACATTCCAGGCGAACCGTCCTAAATTTTCCGAGATCGGTCTGAGAGATCGCGTAGAGGATATTAATCGCACTGCTGCTGCCATTGCAGTAGGCGTAGTCGGAAAATACGATTCAGAAGAACATCCGCGCTTCGCCGCAGGATCGATAGGACCTCTCGGGTGTCTACCATCATCCGGAGATCCGAATCTCGATCCCCTGCCCCTTTCCGAAATACAGGGCATTTTCTACGAGCAGGCTCGCGCGCTGGTGCTCGGTAATGGCACGGATGAGCACCCGGCAGGTGTCGATATTCTCATCTTCGAGACAGCTCAGGATCTGCTTGAGCTCCGCCAGGCAGTGTTTGCCGTGATGCGGTTAAGAGATGATCTCGGGCTCGACATCCCGCTGATTGTGCAGTTCACACTCGATTCGTCCGGTCGCACTCTTCTCGGAAGTGACGTACATACCGCCCTCGCGTGCTTCCGCGATCTCCCAATCGATGTAATCGGCATCAATTGCTCGACAGGTCCGTCCGAAATGCGCGAGAGCGTCCGCTATCTCGGCGAGAACGCGCCTGTGTGGGTGAGTACTTTACCCAACGCGGGTCTGCCATGCGAGGAGGACGGCTGCCTCGTCTGGCCCCTTACTCCCGATGAGCTTGCACAGTCACTGAAAGAATTCGTGGGACGGTTCGGTGCCAGCATTGTGGGAGGATGCTGCGGAACCACACCGGAGCATCTTGCGGCGGTCGTGAAAGCGATCGGGAACTGGAAACCGTCGCCCCGACCCCGCACTCCGCCGAAGCTGATATCGTCACCGCTTGCCGCAATAAACCTCGACGAGCTTCCCCGGCCCGTTATTGTCGGCGAACGTCTGAACGCGCAGGGATCGAAAAAAGCCAAGACGATGGTGCTTAGTGACGATATCGATGGGCTTTTCTCGCTCGCTCAGAAACAGGTAGAGTCTGGAGCGGCGATCCTCGATGTCGCCCTGGCTACTAGTGAGCGTGAGGACGAAGCCGAGTTTATGGAACGGGTCGTGACTCGCCTGACCGCGGGAGTTCCTGCCCCGCTGATGATCGACACGACCGAATCAAAGGTAGTCGAGAAAGCTCTCGAGAGAATTCCCGGACGGGCGATTGTCAACTCGATCAATCTCGAAAGCGGCGAGGATCGCGCGCGACGTACGCTGGAGCTGGTGAAACGTCACGGCGCGATGGTTGTATGCATGACAATCGACGAGCAGGGAATGGCGCAGGAAGTACGTCACAAGCGATCTGTCGCGCGACGTATCAGCGTGCTGGCTCGTACGGAGTACGGAATCGAGCCGGACCGTCTTATCTTCGACCCCCTGACATTCACTCTCGCCACAGGCGAAGAAGGTTTGAGACAGTCCGCGATCAATACACTCGAAGGCCTGAGAGAAATAAAAAAGGACCTTCCGGAATCCTATACGATACTGGGAATCTCGAACGTCTCCTACGGCCTCCCACCGGGAGCACGGAAGGTACTCAACTCAGTGTTCCTTTATCATGCCGTAAGAGCGGGACTCGATTTCGCCATCGTCCATGCGGGACAGGTCCTTCCATACAACACGATCCCCCCAATCGAACGCGAGCTTGCGGAAAATCTCCTGTTCGACCGTAACACCGAAGCACTCTCGGAATTAATGACCTTCTTCCAGGAGAAAAAATCCGCTCCTGCTCCGCCCCCACATCCGGTCGTGCACCGTCCACCCGAGGAAGGACTCCGTCACGCGATACTTCACCGCAAGCGTGAGGATGTCGAGCTCCTTGTCGACAGCGCACTCGAAGAGCATCCACCGGACTATGTGCTGAATAAAATCCTTCTCCCGGCGATGCAGGAAGTGGGCGAGAAGATGGACGCGGGCGAGATTATCCTGCCGTTTGTTCTGCAGTCGGCTGAGGTAATGAAAGCCGCTGTCGCGCATCTCGAAAAATATCTGCCAAGGGATAAGCAGGTCAGTCGCGGGAAAGTGCTGCTCGCGACAGTCGCGGGAGATGTGCACGACATCGGCAAGAACCTTGTGAAGACGATCCTCCAGAACAACGGCTATGAAGTTCGCGACCTCGGCAAGCAGGTTCCCAATGCTGCGATCGTCGCAAGGGCGAAGGAATTCGGAGCGGATGTGGTTGGATTGTCCGCGCTTCTAGTGACAACGTCGCGCCAGATGGAATACTGCGTTGAAGAGTTTTACCGCGCCGGGCTTAACATCCCCGTGATTATCGGTGGCGCTGCGATCAATCGTCTGTTCGCGCGACGGATAAGCTGGATCGGGACAGAGAATATATACAAGGCCGGCGTGTACTTCGCGAACGACGCCTTCGAAGGCCTGCAACTGGTCGAGGGACTTCTCAATGAAGAAAAGCGTCCCGGACTCGAAGCGATGGCGGAGGAAGGCGCGCGCACGTGGCGGGAGCATCGCGAGAAGATTGTCGCGGAAGCTGAAAAGAAAAAGGCGCTCAAGAAAGAAGCGAAGCCTGCCGCGATTTCCCACGATAATCCCGTACCCGAGCCTCCGTTCTGGGGAGCGCGAACGCTCGAGCCGATCGACCTCGACGAAATCTTCAAACACCTCGATACGAAAATTCTCTTCAAGCTGAAC
>Ga0272442_10005143_pt1 | contig 17597 bp, 14 predicted proteins | sample SSMForm2O_FD_200262 | JGI IMG/M metagenome (GOLD analysis project Ga0272442, IMG submission 200262) | Marine sediment archaeal communities from Little Sippewissett salt marsh, Falmouth, MA, United States - SSM-Form-2O | ecosystem: Environmental > Aquatic > Marine > Wetlands > Sediment ... | reverse complement strand
CTGGCTGAACAGGCCGATGAAGCTGGCGTCGCCGGTGGCGTAGGTGAAGTTGGCGATGGTATGGCCCGCGCCGTCGAACGTGCCGACGAACTTCTCGCGCATCGTGCCGATCAGATTGAACTGCTCGCCGGTATAGGCCGCGAGATTCACGTCGGCCGCAAGCTGGAAATACTTGTCCCAGTCGTTGACATCGGCGCCGATGGCGTTGAGCTGCTCGGCGGTGTAGATCAGGTAGGGGTCGTTGGGCTCGCCCGTGCCCCCGCCGTATTGGGCTCGCGCCGGCGCAGCGAGCAGGCAAAGTACGATCAGAAAAGGGAGAGTCCACAGGATTGAGCGATGCCTCGCGACCGTCATAATTCGACCTCCTCCCCCCAGGATTAAACGACAGGGCGGAGTGCCCGATTGGTGCACTACGCAAACTGCAGGTGTTTCTCCGTTCGAGTACAGTATACCACATCGCTCTCGTCAGGTCAAAGGCGGATCACTCTATTGCGGATTGGAGATTTCGGCGGTGCGAATCCGCAATCAGACGCATTCTGATAAATTCTTGGGCGGCATGTCATTCCTTCGGCTACGCTCAGGACAGGCTCTGAACGTAGCGTAGCGAAGTGAAGGATCTGGGCTGCGGCCTTGAGATAAACTCCGTTCGCAGCCCATCCCGGCGCGCCGGGATTCGCCTGCGGCTCAAAGCCTGTCCCATTCGGCAGGCTCAGGGCAAGCTCTGAGCGGAGCCGAAGGAATGACAAGCGCTCAAACGCCCAAGAATTTTTCCTAATCCGTATCAGACGATCTCGCGTTCGACCTGGCCTAAGTAGAAGCGGCCGTCGTTGCGCATGAAGTTCAGGATCGCGTCGAGCTGCTGATCGATGAACTGGGCCTCGTTGGAGACCACGGCGATGCCGACGATGGCGCTGGTCTTGTTGTCCTGGTGAGCGACCTCGGAAACCGAGACGTTGAAGCGGCTGCGCAGCCGGCCGATCACGCCCTTGACGATGCTGCGTTTCTGCTTGAGCGACGTAACGCCCTGCATGTACATCTGTGCCGACATGACCCCGACGAGCATCGGTGGACTCCTCAATATGTCGTCTTGCGTGTGGCAGCAGCATACCACGGGCAGAACGCCCGGTCAATCGCAGCGGCAGATCGGTGCGGGAATTACTTGCCTGGGCGCGGGGCAGGCGGTATAATGCGGGCCTGATTTTTGCTAAGGAAAGACGGAAATGGACAAGTTTGTCAGGGCGATTTTCCCGGGTTCGTTCGATCCGATTACCAACGGGCATCTCGACGTCGTCAAGCGCGGCATACAGCTCTTCGATGAGCTGATCATCGCGGTGGGGCGCAGTCCGATCAAGAACCAGCTCTTCACGCCCGAGCAGCGCGTGGAGATGATCGAGGAGCTGATCGGCGAAATGCCGGGCGTATTCGTCGAGAGCTTCGAGGGCCTGACGGTCGAATACGCCTCGCAGAAGAAGGCGGACGTCATTCTCCGCGGCCTGCGCAGCCTCACGGACGTTCAGTACGAATTCCAATTAGCCATGACGAACCGGGCGGTGGCCGGCATCGAGACGGTTTTCATCATGACCAGCGAGCAGTACGGTTTTACCAGTTCGACGCTGATTCGCGAGGTGGCCTCTCTGGGCGGCGACCTGTCGAACCTGATCCCGGCCAGCGTCCACAAGCGGCTGGAGCAGCGTTTCAGCCGGCTGGGCAGCCGCAACGCGTGAAATCCGCGTCTCGCGCCGAGAGATGCGCTTCTGCCTGCGTCCACGAGGCCTGCCCGGAACGGCGTAGCAGCTCCGGCCTGCAGTCGAACTTGCCGGAACAGTTAGCCGACGGGGGACGTACCATCTTCGTGGGGTGTGGAAAAGACCGTCTGCTCCGTTGTCGGCAGGCTCCGTTCATGGTAGCATGAGGGCGCCTCGGGCGGGCGTTGACGGTGCGACGCCGGACAGGCAAGTTTTGGGTGATTTGATGTTGCACACCGAAATTGCCGATGGATAGTGTGTAACGCTGGTATAATAACGATAGGCGGCAGACCGGACGCGACAATGCCGACGGCGGAGGAACATGAGAGGTTGACGGTCGTGCAAAGTTGACGCGACGATGATGTGTGAAGGTACCTATGCAGTGTCAAATCTGTAATAAACGCAGCGCCACCATCCATCTGACCGAGATTACGGACGGCGTTCGCACGGAGATGCACATCTGCGAGCATTGCGCCGCCGAGCAGGGCGTGGCGACGCACAGTCAGATGTCCATCAACGAGCTGCTCGGCAATCTGCTGGCCGTGCAACCTTCGGACGACGAGCTTTTCGGGCCTGCTGAAGATGCGGCCGTCTGTCCGAATTGCGGCTTCGATCTGGCCCGGCTGCGCAAGGAGGGCACGCTCGGCTGTCCGCACGATTACGAGGTTCTTCAGGACACGCTGCTGCCGCTGATCGAGCGGGCCCACAACGGGGCCACGAGGCACTGTGGCAAAGTGCCATCCAAGATACCGCGCGATACCCGCAAGTTGGTGAAGATCGCCGATTTGCGCCGGCAACTGGAGGCAGCGGTCCGAAGCGAGGACTACGAGCTCGCCGCCCGGTTGCGCGACCAGATGAAACAGCTTGACTAAACGGCCTCACGGCACGGAAAGGTGACAGGTCGATCCCGATGAAGCTCACGGATATCAGCAACGACATCAACGATTGGTTCAGCGGCTCGGGGCCGCTGGCGGATATCGTGGTGTCTTCGCGCATTCGTCTGGCCCGGAACCTGGCCGGACACAAGTTCCTCGCCAGTTGTTCCGTCGAAGAAAAGGCGGACATCCTCACCAAACTCAAGACGGTCCTGATGTCGCTGGACCTCGGCGACGAGGTTTTCTACGTGAGCGTGGACGAGGAATCCCCGTTGAACCGGAACTTTCTCGTCGAGCGGCATCTCATCAGCCGGCACTTGGCGATGGCCAAAGGGCCGCGCGGCGCCGTGGTCGCCCGGCGCGAGTCGTTCACCGCCATGATCAACGAGGAAGACCATCTGCGAATGCAGGTGCTCAGAGCGGGCTGCCAGCTCTCCGACTGCGCCAAGCAGATCGACCGGCTCGACGACATGGTGGAGCAGCAGGTCGAGTACGCCTTCAGCCCGCGTTTCGGGTACCTCACGGCCTGTCCGACGAACCTGGGCACGGGGATCCGGGTCTCGGTGATGCTGCACCTGCCCGCCTTGAAAATGATGGGGCAGATCGAGAAGTTTCTCAACGCCGCCAAGGACATGAATCTGGCCGTACGAGGCTTGTTCGGCGAGGGCAGCGAAGCGGCCAGCGACCTTTACCAGATCTCCAACCAGGTCACCCTCGGGGTCAGCGAGAAGGGCATCGTGGACGAGTTCGAGAAGGCCATTATTCCCGAGATCGTGGAATACGAGAAGATCGCGCGTCTCCAGCTTCTCTCCAAGCAGGTGGACGCCCTGGACGACAAGATCTCGCGGGCGATGGCTCTGCTCCAGAACGCGCGGCTGATCAGTTCGCAGGAGGCGCTGTTCTTGCTGAGCCATCTGCGTCTGGGCCTGAACATGCACGAGCACATGGGAGCGGAGACCCCGGCGATCAAGCGTCTGTGCGGGCTGCGCGCCAAGACCGACGCGCAAGCTGATCGCGGGCTGTCGATTCGCACCATCAATCGCCTGTTCATGCTCACGCTGCCGGCCCACCTGCAACTGAACTACGGCAAGTCGCTCGACGCCACCCACCGGGACGCTCTCCGCGCCCGCATCATCCGCGAAGCCCTCACCCAGTAGCCCGCATCGGCCGTCTGGGCCCGGTCCTGCCAAAATGGCACGGTGGTGTGACAAATCTCGGTTTTCCGCTCCTATTCGGCCACCGGTTCGCCGGCGAGGCGGATCCGTCTAAGTCTATTTTTTATAGAGACTTAGAGAGGCAAGGCGGCCCTGCAGGGGGCACTGGCACGCCTTTTGCACAGCTTTTCCTGAAGCTTCGTGCGCCGGTTGACCCGCCACGGGCTCAGGAATACACATAGATCAGCCAGTGCAATGCGGGAGCAAGGAAAGGACGTTCATCATGGCTAAGATCATCGGCATTGACTTGGGAACAACGAATTCGGTAGTAGCGGTGATGGAAGGGTCGGCGCCGAAGGTGCTGGTCAACGCCTCCGGCTCGCGGCTGACGCCGTCGGTGGTGGGTTTCACCGACAAGGGCGAGCGGCTGGTCGGCCAGATTGCCAAGCACCAGCAGGTCACCAATCCCGAAAATACGGTCTTCTCGATAAAGCGTTTCATGGGGCGCAGGCACAACGAGGTGGCCTCCGAGGAGAAGATCGTTCCGTATAAGATCACCGGCGGCCCGGCCGAGTTAGTGAAAGTCGATGTGCGGGGCAAGGAGTACACGCCGCCGGAAATCTCGGCGATGACCCTCCAGGACCTCAAGAAGACCGCCGAGGATTATCTGGGCGAGAAGGTCGATAAGGCGGTCATCACGGTGCCGGCCTACTTCAACGATTCGCAGCGCCAGGCGACCAAGGACGCCGGCAAGATCGCCGGGCTCGAGGTCGAGCGCATCATCAACGAGCCGACGGCCGCGGCGCTGGCTTACGGCGTCGAGAAAAAGAAAAACGAGAAGGTCGCCGTCTTCGACTTCGGCGGCGGCACCTTCGATGTCTCCATCCTCGACATCGGCGACAACGTCTTCGAGGTGCTCAGTACCAACGGCGACACCCACCTGGGCGGCGACGACCTGGATGCGTTGCTCATCAATTACCTCGCCGACGAGTTCAAGAAGACCGAGGGCGTCGACCTGCGGCAGGACGCCATGGCCCACCAGCGTCTCAAAGAGGCCGCCGAGAAGGCCAAGTGCGAATTGAGCACGCAGCTCGAAACGACCGTGAACCTGCCGTTCATCACCGCCGATCAGTCGGGACCGAAGCACCTCCAGATCACAATCACCCGCAGCAAGTTCGAGTCGCTGGCCGAGCCCGTGCTCGAGCGGCTCAAGCAACCCTGCCGCAAGGCCATCGACGACGCCAAGCTCCAGCCCAACGAGATCGCCGAGATTCTACTCGTCGGCGGCTCGACGCGAATCCCGAAGGTCCAGGAGATCGTCAAAGACATCTTTCAGAAAGAGCCCAACAAGAGTATCAACCCGGACGAGGTGGTTGCCCTGGGTGCGGCGATTCAAGGGGCGGTTCTGTCCGGCGACGCCGGCGTCAAGGACATCCTCCTATTGGACGTTACGCCGCTGTCGCTCGGCGTCGAGACCCTCGGCGGCGTGATGACAAAGCTCATCGAACGCAACACCACCATCCCGACCCAGAAGAAAGAGGTCTTCTCGACCGCCGCCGACACGCAGACCACCGTCGATATTCACGTCTTGCAGGGCGAGCGCGAGTTCGCCAAGGACAACCGCACGCTGGGCCGGTTCCAGTTGACCGATATTCCGCCGGCGCCGCGCGGGATTCCGCAGATCGAGGTGGCCTTCGACATCGACGCCAACGGCATCCTGAACGTCTCGGCCAAGGACCTCGGCACCGGCAAGCAGCAGTCGATCGTCATCAAATCGAGCTCGGGGCTCAGCGAAGATGAGATTGAGAAGATGACCCACGAGGCCGAATCGCACGCCGAGGAGGACCGCCAGCGACGCGAAGTCGTCGATCTCAAGAACCAGGCGGACCAACTGATCTACTCCACGGGAAAAACGCTGAAAGAGCACGGCGACAAGGTCTCCGCCGACACGCGCGGCAACATCGAAAGCGCCGTCAACAACCTCAAGGAGGCCGCCAAGGGCGAGGACCCCGGCGCCATCAAGAAGGCGATCGAGAACCTCAGCGAAGCCGGCCAGGAGCTGGGCAAGGTCCTCTACGAAGAAGCAGCCAAGAAACAAGCGGCCGCCGACGGGCCGGCCGATGCCGCGGCCGGTGGCGCGCCCGGTGGCGCCGAACAAGCCCAACAGGGCCCGCCCCCCGAAGGCGAGGTCAAACGCAAAGGCGGCGACGACGTAATCGACGCCGAGTTCGAAGCCAAGGACCAATAGCGCGGCGACGACGTAACCAACGCCGAGTTCGAAGCGAAACAAGCGGCGTTGTTAGACATATACGGAAAGGGCGAAGGCGGCCCCAAAACCGCCTTCGCCTGAATCCATGTCCTTGAAGGCAATCGCTGTCATTGCGAAGAACACCGAGGAAATGGCGCGTTTGTGATCCTGCTTCGTGTCCTTCGTGCTCTTCGTGGTTCCATATGACACATGATGGGCGGGCCTCCCGCCCATGGGGATTGCAACGGCCTAAACCACGAAGGGCACGAAGAGCACGAAGAGACAATCAATTGTCAATCATCCACAATCAATGATGCCGGCCGCGGATTCGACCTTGGCATTGCGGCCGCAACGAGACCCTGTGAGGTTGGAACCACAGATGTCGAAGATCCGCCGCTGGCGGGAACGCGTATGGAGGCAGGCTGGCCTTCGGCCGCAACCAAATTGCCTCTCGCCAAGGCTTGTCCTGAGCGAAGTCGAATGGAACGCCAAGAGCGCAAAGGAAGCCTCCATGAAAACACTCTTCAACCTTGGCGATCTTTGCGTCTTTGCGAGAGGCACAACTTCAATGTTCGCGATGGCTTGACCGAGATACGCACGCCCCAAGAGGTGCTGTATGAGACAGAAGAAGACGTTTGACGCGGTGACCTTCATGCGAAAGCGACGTGACGAGTTCTCCCGCGAGTACGCTGGCCTGAGCGCCGAGGAGATCCAAGAACGCGTTCAACAATCGCTGAAGAATGATCCCCTGTGGACGAAAGGTCTGCACAAGCAAACCGCGTCACCGCCGAGGAAGAAAACGGGTGGTCGTCACTACAAGTATATGCGGTAAGCGCAAACAAGGAGAGGCCCGTGTTCGTAATCCAGAGCCATTTCATGGGAAGCTTCAAGCTGGGCGATAACATCAACCATAACCTCCGGATTTTGACGCTGCTGTACCAGTTCCAATCGCAGCTAGATATCGGAGAGAAACAAGTACTATGCAAGCCCATAGTTGTATTTATTGCCTCGATCTGTGAAGCTGTCTTGGCTGATCTGCACATGCGAATTCGTCTATACACTCTAGAAGGAGTGAAGAACGTCGCACAAAATGTAATGGCTTATATCAGAAGCAAGAAGATAGACCAGTTTGATAAGTATATCGCAAGCGCGAGAAAACACGACTTTTTTGATGCTGGCGATACAAGCTTTTACAAAGCTCTCGATACGCTCAGAAAACTAAGAAACCGTATCCATATCCAAAATGATAAGCGGCACTTTGAACTTGACGAGTACAATGCCTTCACTCTGACCCGACAAGAATTGGCCGAGAGAGTTCTTGAGAAGGTCATGAAGACAATGTTGGCAAAGTACAGTCGAGACCGACAGAATTATGCTTGCGTTTCTGATTTCCAATTGCCATGGGACGAGCATTTCACAAAGACGTAGTAGTAGTGTAGCTGATCTTGTGTGCGGATGTTGAGGTGTTAACATGTTCGCAAATATGCGAAATGGAAATCACACGGCCAGGACAACGGAGCCGCATGGGCAACGAGTTGCCCATCCTATGTGACTGTCACTGGTATTTACATCGCGCTTCCATAAGGAGAAACCATGGCGGAGTTTCGTGTCTTCTATTCGTGGCAATCTGACTTGCCAAACGCGACGAATCGAGGTTTCATTGAGAGAGCTTTACAGGAAGCTGCCAAATCAATAGGTGGTGATGCTTCTGTCGAAGTAGAACCGGTTATCGATCGCGATACCCTTGGTATTCCAGGGGCACCAGACATAGCGCACGCGATTCTTGAGAAAATCGAGAAGAGCGATGTCTTCGTATGTGATGTTAGCATAATCAATACTGACACCGAGCAGCGTCTCACCCCTAACCCAAATGTCCTCATTGAGCTGGGTTATGCATTCAAGTCACTAGGGCCATCGCGCGTCGTCTTGGTTATGAATACCGTATTTGGCAAGCCCGAGTTGCTTCCCTTTGATCTGAGGAGGAAACGTGTTACCCCCTATGTTATCGCATCACAGGATAGCGACAAGTCAAAGGAACGCCATAGATTGTCCAGTGAATTGGAGACCGCCGTAAGAACGATCATCACCGAACAGGACAAGGCGCGCCCCAAGGCAATTCCGAGCGGAGACAAGGCGTCGCTGAAAAGTGAGTGTGAAGAGATTCTCCAAGGCGGAAACATGGAACAGTGGCGAGATCTCGTCAACATGCTCGGAGTTCAGAGCACCCAAAAGCTTGCGGAATGGATCAAGGGAAGGTCACAGACATGGGACAAAGTGTCACACGAGGAACAGGAGGTTGCTAAGTTTGAAGCGGTGGAGATATGCCTACGGAGTTTTGTCCCCATCTTCGTTGCGACCGAGAAAGGTCAGCCAAATGCATGGCGTGAGTCGATAGGGGTATTGCGTGAACTCGCCCTGCTGCGAGATAGCATAGGCGGGGGCGGATTTACCGATGTACTTGAGATCGGTTCGCACATGCTCTATTTCGCAGGCAATATCGGCATGGCGATAGCTGCTGGCGTGAAACAACTGGCATTGGTAAATGAGTGGCTGCGCCTCCCGATGCCGGGGATGCGCAACGGTGAACCAGAACAGATACCTTGGTTGCAGGTTCGTCACGCACACTGCCTCTGGGGGAAATACATGCCGGGAAATCAGTCGCCGTTTGGGGACATCCTCAAGGCATGTGAGTCGGAGTATCTGCGGCCGTTTAAGTTCAGCGGCGAGATTTCAAGCAGGCACTTCTTCATGGGGAGTCTTGCCCAGTCTCTCTTCGAACTTGCAAGGTGGGTAGAAGACCACCAGCGTTTGAGCGCCCTAGAATCACGGAGTCCGGGCGATCTGGTCCATGATGTGGCCGTCTGGCCCGTGTGGGTATTAATGGATCCCAGCGAGTTTCGAAGGGCTACCTGGTCGCTATTCGGATCGGATGAAGCCATTCGTCAATTCGTATTTCCGGGCAATGGCATATCTCTTGAGAAGCTATGGGGATGGTGGAAGAAGTGGAAGCAGGTTTGTGTTTGTGCCTTGATGCAAATCAAACTTCAATCTCGTTCCCCGCGCATGCTTGATGATAAGTTCTTGACCTTGCCAGGTGAACCGCACCGATAGCACACCCTACCAGACTGGCGGCGCGGCAGGAAGAAAAGCCGCATTTGAGGCCTTCTCCACTTCTCGCCGGCAGCATGGAATCAGGGCAAATCCGAATATCGAAATCCGAGACAAGCACCAATGTTCAAATCTCCACAATTCAAAAAGGCGCCCTCCGAGCGGCGCGAGTCCCGGCGCGCCGGGATCATTCGGATTTTGTGCTTTCGATTTGTTTCGGGTTTCGGGCTTCGATATTCGTGCTTCATGTTTCATAATGGAAGGGAGAAATCATGTCAGGACCTTGTTGTGACAATTGCGTGTATTGCATTGCGGACCCGGAGGATTGGCCTCGGTCGCTGTACTTGGGCGAGCCGATCGTGCCTAAGTGCGCGAACCACCCACAGTGGCCGGGGGTGGTGCATGACGTGCCGGGGATGCCCTGCGAGAACTATCGGGCCAAGCCCGTCCTGCCCCAGGGCGACGCCGTCCGGCTGATCCCGCTGGTCGAAGGGGGCTACGCCTGCGTGGACGCCGCCGACTACGAGTGGCTCAACCAGTACCGCTGGCGTGCGAGGAACGGGTATCCTACCCGAAGCGAGAAGCGCAAACAGATTACGATGCACCGCGAGATCATGCAGCCGCCTGCGGACAAGCTCGTGGACCACATTGACGGAAACAGAGCCAATGCCAGGCGATCCAACCTGCGTGTCTGCACCGTGGCGGAGAACCAGCGCAACAAGCGCAAGACAGGCAACTGCCTTTCCCGCTTCAAAGGCGTCCACTATTTCAGGAAGACCGGCAAATGGAAGGCAGGATGCAAGTGCGACGGCGAATTCTACCACCTGGGCTATTTCGACGACGAGGTCGAGGCGGCCCGGGCGTACGACTACGCCGCCGTCAAATATTTCGGCGAGTTCGCCCGGGTAAATTTCCCGAGGGAATGGCCCCCCGACCGCCGGACCAGGGTCCGCGAGGAATACCTGCAAGCCGAAGCGGCGCCGGCGCGGAAGGGCAACGAGGCGGAATTGCCGGCGAAAGACGAGCCGGACCAGGCCGGTTGCTTGCGCCCGCGAGAGACGCAATGACGTGCGATGCGGAATCGACGACGCGTTCGAGGCCAAGGATTGATAGACGGTACGCCGAGGCGTCGCTGCGACACGAGTTCTGATAAACTCTTGCGCGGCACCGTCGGTGTCATCCTGAGGCGGAGCCGAATCCCGGCGCGCCGGGATGACTATCGAAAAAGAGGTTCGTTCCGACCGCAGGCCAGATCCTTCACTTCGCTACGCTACGTTCAGGATGACATGCCGCCCAGGATTTATCAGAATCCGTATGACTTGTCATAATGATCCCGTTCGACTTCGCTCAGGATGACGATCCCCGGTCGGGGATTGTCACTTGCCGATGCAGAACCGGCTGAAGATGCGGTCGAGCATCTGCTCGTCGAGGTGTTCCTGTCCGACGTCGGAGAGGGCCTGATAGGCGCTGCGCAACATCAGCGCCGCGACTTCCTGATTGCCGCTGCGGACCTCATCGGCCGCCCGGGCGGTGTTCTCTATCGCTTCGGAGACCGCCTGCTTGTGACGCGCCGTCAGCGCCACGGTCTCCCGGGCCGCCGCGGCGTGAGGCCCTGCCTCGGGTCCGCCGGCGACGATAGCGCCGCTGATACGATTGCGCAAGGCTTGCAGGCCGTGGCCCGTCCGGGCGGAAGTCGTAAGAAAGGCCGCACCGAACGCATCTTGCAGCGCTGTGAGCCTGTCGGCCAGTGCTGGGGGCGCGAGCAGGTCGGCCTTGGTGGCGATGTGGATGACGGCGCGCTTCGCATCGCCTGTTTCGCCCTTGGCAGCCACGCCATCGTCAACGCCTGCGGCGTTGGCGCTGCCACCGGGGCGTGCGTCTGCGGAATCAAAGACTCCCGAGGAGCTCAGTAGCGTGCCGACGGCAAGGTCTTCGTCCCAATTCGGCTTCGCGACATCGACACAGAACAGGACAGCCTGGCAGTGCTCCAGAGCCTCCAGCGCGGCCCGCTGGGCCAATTCGTCGAGGACGTTGTCCGGGGCGGCCAGCAGTCCCGCGCAATCGAAGAGAACGCATTCGATTTGAGATTGACGATTGCCGATTTCAGTGGGGGCAGGCCCCCGTGCCGACCCAATTCGTTCAAGGTCCGCCGAGCGCTGTATGACAGGGGCAGGGCAACCACGGGGGGTTGCCCCTACCGGGCCTGCGAATCCGGAACTCGCAATCCCCAATCGCAACAGTCCGCTCAGGACGTCGCGGGTGGTCTTTCTCCGGTCGGAGACGATACTGCGCGGACGTCCGAGCAGTGCGTTGAGCAGGCTGCTCTTGCCCGCGTTGGGTGCGCCGGCAATCGCAATTGCGGGCAGGTCGATCAGGGATTCGTAGCGGATGCTCCCGGCCAGCAATTCTTCGAGCAGTTTCCGCACCGCCGCAAGACGCTCGCCGGCCTGAGCGTCGCTGAGAAACTCGATATCTTCTTCGCTGAAATCCAGGCCCGCCTCGATCAAGCTCATGCAATCGAGCAGCTCGGCGCGGGCCTTGCTGATCGCCTGAGCCAGTCGGCCGCGCAGGAGCCTCTCGGCGGCGTCCAACTGCAGCCGGTTCGAGCTCGTGACGACCTCGTTGACCGCCTCGGCCTGGGCCAGATCGATCTTGCCGTTCAGATAGGCGCGGGCGGTGAACTCCCCCGGTCCGGCGGCGCGCAGCCCCTCGGCCAGCAGACGCTGCACCAGCGCTTCGACCACAGGGCGGCCTGCGTGGATATGCAGCTCGGCCAGGGTCTCGCCGGTATACGAATGCGGGGCGACGAACAGGTAGAGCTGCGCGTCGATGCGAAGCTCTTCGTCGACGCGCAGGCAGCCGGAAAGGAGCGTGTGATGCCGCGCCTGGGATTGGAGATTTGAGATTGCGGATTTGACATCGGCGGTCTGCGGCTCAAAGACTCTTTCGCACGCCGCCGGCGTCTGCGGGCCGGTGATGCGGACGATGGATCGAAGACCTCCGCCGGCGGAACTGACGGCCACGATAGTGTCGGTCAGGTCATACATAGTGAAAAAATCAAAGATCAAAAATCAAAATTGTGGAATCCCGGCGCGCCGGGATGACTTCCTTAATTTTGCGTTTTGCATTTTGATCTTTGCTCTTCTCAGTACTTGTAAAACGGCTTGGGTTTCTTCTTCTTGACCTTGCCGCCGGTCTTGCTGGTGGCGGACACCAGCCCCTGGGCCTCTTGCTCTTCCTTCTCGCGGATGTGCTTGCGGATGACGTACTGCTCGATCACCCCGGCGAAGGTGCTGGACATGATGTAGAGGTTCACGCCGGAGGGGGCGTTGTACAGCATCAGCGGAAACAGCAGCGGCATCATGATCATCATCATCTTCTGCTGCTGGGCCATCTGCGGATTTGTCGAGGCGTTGGCCTGCGACGGCATCAGCTTCTGCTGGAGATAGAACGCCACGCCCATCATAAGCGGCAGCAGGTTGAGCGACTCGATCTTCCAGCCCAGCACAGGCACCGTGACGGTCGCGAACCTGACCAGTGCGTCGGGGACCGACAGATCGGTAATCCAGAAGGGCAGGAAGGCCGCCCCGCGCAGGTCGATGCTCGTATAAACGGCACTCCAAAGTGCAATCCAGATGGGCATCTGCACGAACATGGGCAGCATTCCGGTAATCGGCGAGGCGCCCTGTTCGCGGTACAGCTCCATGAGCCGCTTGTTCAGCTCGGCCTTGTTGTTGGCGTATTTCTTCTTGATCTCCTCGGCCCGCGGCGCCAGCTTGCTCATCTTGCTCATCGAGACCTGGCTCTTCTTGGTGATCGGGTGCATGATCAGGCGCATCAGGAAGACCAGGATGATGATGACGATGCCGTAGTTGCCGATGAAGCTGTACATGGCCTTCATGATGGCCAGGATGCCGAAGGCCAGCGGATTGATGATCGACGAAGGGCAGCAGCAGCTCATGAAGTCGATGGTCTGGACGAAACCGAGGTCCCGGTACAGCTCGTTCTTATCGAAGAGGCTCTTGTCCTTGGGCCCCAGGTAGAGCTGGAACTGGTACGTTCGCGTGCTGGCGGCCTGGCCGGCGGCACCGAGCGTGGCGGTGGTCGTCGAGACGTTCACGCCGATGGTCTCGTCGCCGCTGTCGGCCTTGTGGTCGCCGTCCGGGTTGTAGAATGCGCCCGTCCTGCCGGCCACCCAGTCGCAGTAGGTCTCGTTGGCGTCGGGGACCGGTCGTAGAATGGCGGCGAAATACTTGTTCGTCGCGGCCAGCCACAGAAACTGACCACTGCCCCGCTTCGGCAGCGGCTCCCTGTCCTGGAGCGTCTGGGCTTTGAGCAAGGCTTTCTTATCGCGCCGACCGCTGATGACCTGTCCCTGTCCGTTCCGATAGCCCGCCACCGCCTTGCGCATATCCGCCCGGAAGCCTTCCCTTTCCAACCCGGCCGGGCCGGTCAGGTCGTAGCGCACCTTCTGCTGCGCGTCGGTCAGGTTCTCGACGGCGAGCGTACACTCGAGCAGGAACGTATCGGGTCTGACGTGATAGCTCTTCGTCAGCTTCAGGACGTCGGCGTTGCTGTCGTCAACGATCCGCGCCTCGAAGGAGACTGTGCGGCCGCCGTCTTCGCTGGTTTCGGGGCCGAGCGTTTTCCAGTTCAGCCGGCTCAGATCCAGCTTTTGGCCCTGGTCCACGAGGACAAAGGCTCGGTTGGCCATGGCAAGGACCTCGCGGCCGGCACCGGCGCCGACGGGGGAAAGGAAAACGAGCGGTTGCGGGTCCTTGTGGTCGCGGTCGCGGTAGCCGCTGAACGTCGCGGTGCGGATGGCGGCGCCCCGGGAGTCGAACTCCACCTGGAATTTGAAGCCGGAGGCCGGGTCCGTCGAGCCGACGGAGGGAGTCTGGTCGTCGCCGCCTATGGCGCCGAAGTAGCCGGTCGTTGCAGGCTGGACCTGCGGCGCGCTCGCGACGGCGGGCGCCTCGGCCGACGGGGCCTCTTCAACATCGGTGGTTTGCTGCAAGAGAATACAGCCGCGTCCGTTCGACGACGACCCGGCGGCAGCAGGCGTCGCCTCCAGGACCCCTGACTCGTAGACGAGCGCTCCGCAGAACAAACAAAAGCCGACCAACGCCAGAATGAAAGCAGTTCTAAAGCTCATATCGCCTTTCGCTCAATGTTGTGGCAAACCTCACGGATTGGGTTCTTCGCCCCGCCGCCCGAAGGTGGTCCGGACTAGCGCCCATCGCGCAACCTCTCCGCGTGGAAGTTGTCCAGACGGTCGATCGCATAGATCTTTTTCATGGTCTTCTCGAAGTCGTACTCCAGCCGAACGAAGTGAACCTTGTTCTCCTCAACGTAGACGTAGCTGGCGCGGTTGTCTTTGTCGCGGGGCTGGCCTACCGAGCCGATGTTGATGATGGCCTTCTCGTCCTCAATGATGGGATAGACCCCGCCGAGCTCGTCGGGCAGATAGAAATCGGGCTCGTCGAGAAAGACCCCCGGCATGTGTGTGTGACCGACGAAGCAGACGTGCTTGAGCCGTTCGAACAGCACGCGGACCTTGGCTGGGTTGGTGTACACATCGTCCGGGAAAATGTACTCGTTGATCGGACGCCGGGGTGAGGCGTGCACGAAATCCATGGTCGTCTGGGTCGGGCCCAGCTTTGTTCCAACCGAATGGCGCATGGGCAACTCGCCCAGGAACCGCCAGCGCTTGTCGCTTTGGGCCCGGTTGTCGTCCAGTTCCAACACCTCACGGGTCCAGAAGCTGGCCTGCTCGGCCCCGTAATTGAAGTTGGTCGGCTCGTAGAACACCGCGTAGTCGTGGTTGCCCAAGACGCACCACTCGCTCTTGTCGATAATCAAATCGAGGCATTCGCGCGGATTGGGCCCGTAGCCCACCACGTCGCCCAGGCAGTAAATCGTCTTGATGCCCCGTTTCTCGATGTCCGCCAGGACCGTGCTCAGGGCCTCGATATTCGAGTGTATATCACTAAGAATCGCAAACATAGACTTATTCGTACGCAAACCATAGAAACAGACTCTCTGTACGCAACGAAACATCACCAGATAGCAAAAAAAGCGGCGGATTGCCAGAAGATTTATGGGTCGTCCGATTTTCCGCGCGCGATTCATATTTGTGGTTAGATTCCCCCAGACAGTGCCTGTGATTGTCATTTCGACTGGAGGCTGGAGGCCGAAATGGAGAAATCTCGCTGCGGCTGGGCGCTCGCTCGGCCGGCGGCCAAGCTGTCATGGAGCCACATTCAAGAGCAGGCTCGGGCAAGACGTTCGCCCGAAATGGCAACGCGCGCCGCGGTCGCTGCCGGATTCCTCCGTTGCGGCCTGCGTCCAGCAGGCCTCCGTTCGGAATGACAATCACGGGTACCGGTCGGCGGACCTTGCCGACGAAAGCGAATCGTACCCTCCCCGGGGACTGGCGGCAAATGCACCTTGCCTGCTCGCGGGGCGCTGCTATAATGCGGTTCTTGACGGACAAGGACGTATACGAGGTGTCAACTTGGTAGGCATTACCCTTCTGGAAACAAGCAATTTGGTGAAGCGTTATTCCGGCCGGGCCGTCGTGAACGAGGTCTCGATCACGATCGACCAGCGCAGCATCGTCGGCCTGCTGGGCCGCAACGGCGCCGGCAAAACGACCACCTTTCGGATGATCATGGGAATGGTCACGCCCGACCGGGGCACGGTCTCGTTCGAAGGCCGGGAGATCACCAAGCTGCCCATGTACAGGCGGGCCCGCCTGGGCGTGGGCTATCTCTCGCAGGAGCCGAGCATCTTCCAGCGGCTCAGCGTGCGGGACAACCTGCTGGCCATCCTCGAAACGATGTCGCTGACGCGGGCCGAACGCACGCGCAAAGCGGACATGCTCATCGACCGCTTCGGCCTGCGCGAGGTGGCCAAGAGCCAGGGCCGCTTCCTCTCCGGCGGCGAGCGGCGCAAGCTCGAAATCGCCCGCGCGATGGTGACCGATCCGTCGCTGATCCTGCTGGACGAACCCTTCAGCGGGGTCGATCCGATTGCCGTCGAGGACTTGCAGGAGGAAATCCGCCGGCTCGTGGCCGCCGGGGTGAGCATCCTGATCACCGACCACAACGTCGAGCGCACGCTGGAGGTGGCGAACAAGGCCTACATCATCGACCACGGCAAAGTCATCGCCGCCGGCCCGCCCGCCGAGATCATCCGCGACGAGCTCGTCAAGAAAAGCTACCTCGGAAACACCTTCGCCGGACACGAATTCGACGAACAGTAAGGGTCCAGCCCATGGCCATCACAAACATAAAGGTCTCCAACTTCAAAAGCTTCAAAGACCTCGACCTGAACCTGGGCCCCTTCAACGTCGTCATCGGTGCGAATGCGGCGGGAAAATCCAACTTCGTCGAGATATTCCAGTTTCTGCGAACCGTCGAGCAGGAAAACCTTGATGATGCGATCTCCCTCCACGGCGGCCCCAATTCGATCGTCAACCTCAAAGCCGGTCTCTCAGCACCGTTTGGAATACAGGTGACGTCTGACCGCGAGACGGCATGGGGCAGAGGTTCTCCGACTATCCATGTGCGCGAGACAATCTATGGTTTCTCCGTCCGGTGTGGCCATGAAGGCAACCGAGTCGCCATAGATGAAGATCACGTCGTCCAAGTACTTCGAATAGGGGACCGCGAGATTCCGACTGAAGATGGATCGCTTGAGAGAATCTCTGCCCAAGAGTTGAGATTGCGGATTCGGCTGTCAGAAGAGGGGTCAGATCTTAGTATTGAACCGCGCAACGCCGACTTGCGAGGTCTCGAAAAGGATCCGCGGTTTTCCGACTTCGATCATTATTTGTCAGCCCTCGTGCAAGAGATGCAGCAGAAGCAGGCAAAGACCCTCCTCATACGCGCGCACTTCTTAAACCTACTGCGACCCTGGGAAAGCCTCTTCGGGCACGTAGGTGTGTACGACATAGACCCGCATCCAGCCAAATCTCCCGTTCGCATGGCAGGAAAAGCTGAGCTTCAGGCAAATGGAGAGAACCTTGCTCTTGTCCTCCGCCAGATTCTCGCTGATCCCGAGAAGAGGCGCAAGTTTCACAATCTCGTGCGATACCTGCTGCCGTTCGTGGCGGAGGTTGGGATAGAGAAGTACCTGGGAGAGTCTGTTCTTTTGAAGCTGCGCGAGGAATACTATGAGGGGGACCTCCTTGCGAATCTGCTGTCGGACGGCACCGTTGACCTCGTCGCCCTTATCATCGCGTTGTTCTTCGAGGACAAGGACGTGGTCATCATCGAGGAGCCCGAGCGGAACATCCATCCGCATCTGATCTCCGGGTTGGTGACGTTGATGAAGGACGCGGCCAGGAACAAGCAGGTTATTATTACGACACACAGTCCTGAAGTCGTACGGCACGCCGGAGTGGAGAACTTGCTGCTGCTGTCGAGGGACAAGGAAGGTTTCTCCACTGTATCGAAACCAG
>Ga0272442_10005142_pt1 | contig 17601 bp, 16 predicted proteins | sample SSMForm2O_FD_200262 | JGI IMG/M metagenome (GOLD analysis project Ga0272442, IMG submission 200262) | Marine sediment archaeal communities from Little Sippewissett salt marsh, Falmouth, MA, United States - SSM-Form-2O | ecosystem: Environmental > Aquatic > Marine > Wetlands > Sediment ... | reverse complement strand
CAAGGATGGTCGGGAGTTCATCCTGGTCCGGGCGGAGGACGGGCACCTCTGGCTGTATCCGGACGTTGCGTACGGGGCGATTCTCGAACAGCTCAATCCGCTGAAGGTGCCGGTTCTCGAGGCCGGCAAGGTGGCGATGCTGTTCGGAATGGCGAGGACGGTTCGGCCGGACAAGCAGGGACGCATTGTCCTGCCGGAGAAGTCCATGCAGCGGGCGGTGATTTCCGATGAGGTCACCTTGGTGGGTGTTTTGGACCACATCGAGATCTGGCCGCGGGCCGCATGGGAGCAGCACGTCGAGGAGAATCTGCCCGTCTATGGCCAGGTGCTTCACGAGGCGGCCGGGAGACTTCGGGACGCCGCGGAAGGCCAAGACGGCAAAGGAACGTCCTGAAGAACCGTCCGGGCAGGAGACGGCTGGACCCGCCCGGGCGAGAAGAGAATCAACCCGATGAGAAAGGAGTCTCAGGACATGCTTGTCTCTCAGCAAGCCGAAAGCGGGACTACCGGGTCGCAAGGAAGCGGCCGGGCGAGCCTCGCGGAACTGCGGCGCCAACTGGCGGATTCCTCGTCGCTAAGCGACGGCAACCGGCAGCGCTTGGTGGATTTGGCGAGGCGGCTGGTGCGCGTTCAGGCCCTGGGAGACGAGTATGTTCGGGTTGAGTTCTCGCACGTGGCGATGGCGGCATTGGCTGCCCCCGCCGCGTTAGCGTGACCGCCGGCCCCCGTGGCGTGATGCGGCCCGACGCCGAGCATCGTCCCGTCTTGACCGCCGAGGTCCTCGGCGTGCTGAAGCCGGCGGCCCGCCGGCTCCTGGTGGATTGCACCGTCGGATTGGGCGGACATGCCGCGGCGCTTCTGGACGCCGCCGGGCCCGGGGGACGGCTGATCGGCATCGACGTGGATGTCGAAGGCCTGGCCCTGGCCCGCAAGGCCCTTCAGCGTTTCGGCCGGCGCGTGAGGCTCTTCCAGGCCAACTTCGCGGACGTGGCGGACGTGCTGGCCGAGGCCGACGAGGGCCCGGCCGACGTGCTGCTGGCCGACCTCGGTGTGGCATCGAGCCAGTTGAGCCAGGCCGATCGCGGCCTGAGCTTCTCAACGGACGGCCCGTTGGACATGCGGCTCGACCGTCGCTCGCACCGGACGGCGGCCGAGTTGGTCAACCGGCTTTCGGAAGCCGAATTGGCCGACGTGATTTACACCTGTGGCGAGGAGCGGTACAGCCGGCGGATTGCGCGGGCCATCGTCGCCGCCAGGAAAGACAACCGAATCGAGCGGACGTTGGCGTTGGCACGCATTGTCGCCGGGGCGATTCCGCCTGCCGCCCGGGCTTCGAGGCGGGGCGTACACCCCGCCACACGCACGTTCCAGGCGCTCCGGATCGCCGTCAATGACGAACTGGGTGCCCTGGACGGGCTTCTTGGTCACGTGCCCGATGTGCTGGCCCCGAGCGGTCGGGCCGGCATCATCAGCTTTCACTCGCTGGAGGACCGGCGAGTGAAGCGGCGGTTCGCCGAACTCGCCCGGCAAGGTGAGGCGGCTGTGTTGACCCGTAAACCGATCGTTGCCGGGAACGACGAGGTTGCAGAGAACCCGCGGAGTCGATCCGCGAAACTTCGTGCCGTGGAAAGGATTTCCTGAGCCCGTAGGGGCGGAGGCATCAAGGATGACACAGGAAACTCGTATTGGATTGTTGGTCGGTCTGCTGTTCATCATCGCGTTCGGGCTGGTCTTGAGCGAACTGACCGGCACGGACTCGCTGCCGCCCGCGCCGGCGGCGGCCGAGGAACACGTTGAGGCCTACGCGCCCACCCCCGCCGTGGAGGAAGTGGCTCTCCGTGGCGATGGGGTGCTGCGGCGCCCGGCCCCGGCGGCGGCCGGCGAGGGGGTCGTAGCCGTCGTCGAGTCGTCCCTGGGCGGTGCCGCTGGAGCCGTCGAGAGGGGGGGAGCCATCGAGGCACACATCGGCTCGGTGCCGGTGGTGCTGGCCGCCGTCGACCCCCCGACCGCGGGCGCGCCGAGAGCTGCCGGAACGCCCGCGCCGCCTGCCCCCCCGGCCCCCGTGGCCCTGGCGCCGCCCGCGCCGCCTGCGCCGCGCCGACGCGTCTACACGGTTCGGGCCAACGACAATCTTATCCGGATCGCCCGGCAAGTCTACGGGGCCGACGGGGATCGGTTCTACAAGCGGATCTACGAGGCCAATCGCCGCGTCCTGCCGGATGAGTCGACCTTGTCGATCGGGCAGGAGCTGGTGATCCCGCCCTTGAAGAAGGCATCGTCCCCGCCGAGCGTGGTCGAGGCGCCGGGGGTCGCCCGGGAGTACAGGGAGATGGACGCCGGCTCGCTGCGGAGCCACTTCGCCGCGCCGGCGGTCCGTCGGTCCGAGCGACGCACGTACGTCGTGCAGCGCGGGGACAACCTGACCGACATAGCGCGGAAGGTCCTCAACGACAGCAGCCCGGAGGCCGTCCGGAAACTCTTTCGCGCCAACCGGAGCACGCTGGAGAGCCCGGACCTTCTCCAGGTGGGAATGAAGCTGAACGTCCCCAGTTGACGAACCCCCCCGGGAGCACGCAGCGTGAGGATTTCCCTGGTCATCGCGACGCTGGCAGCCATTGCCGTGGGCATGGTGCATCTGCGTCGGGCCCAGACGCGTGCCCACCACCAGATCCACCGTCTCCAGATCGACCAGATCCACTTGCGGGCCCGGCTGTACGACCAGCAGCAGCATCTCGGCGTGCTGACGGCGCCGAAGCAGGTCGATGAGCGGGCCCGACGGATGGACGTTCGGTTGACGCATCGGCTCGGGTCGTCGGCCCCGCTGGCGGCCCACGCCGGCGGAGGGCCTGGGGCCCACGCCACGGAGGGGAATCGATGAGCATGGCGCAGGCGACGGGAAGGTGGCGCTACAACGTGACGTTTGGCCTGGTCGCGCTGGCTGCCGTGGGGCTGTGCGTCCGGCTGGCGTGGCTGGTTCGTTCGAGCGACGGTGCCGCGGGCAAGGCTTGGCGGCAACAGCGGATGGTCGTTCCCCTGCCCGGCCGGCCGGGGGGGATCTTCGCGCGGACGCGCGGCAGCTACGTGCCCGTCGCGCTGAGCCGGCGCGTGCCGAGCTGCTACGTCGACCCGTTCCTGCTGAAGGACGAGGAGATCGCCGACGTCAGCATCGCCCTGGGCGAGGCGATGTCGCTCGACGCCGTTCGCCTGCAGGAGTCCATCATTCGGCGACGCCACAAGCGATTCTTGTGGATCCGTCGCGGTTTGTCCGACAGCCAGGCCCACGCCGTGCGGTCGATCCGCAACCCGGCCGTGGCGCTGACCTACGAGTGGCGGCGCGAGTATCCCAACGCCCCGCTGGGCGCGACGGTGGTTGGGTTTCGGCTGCGCGACGGCCTGCCGGGCGGCGGGCTCGAGCTGAGCCTGAACCGCCACCTCGGCGCAGCCGACGGCCGGCGGGTCATGCTGGCCGACGCCTTCCGGCGCCCGATCTGGCCGGTCGCCGAGCAGAGCCGCCTCCCGCGGGATGGCCGGAGTGTCTTCCTCTGCCTCGACGCCGTGATCCAGGAAACCCTCCAGAGTGCCGTCAGCGAGTCCGTCCGCCAGTTCGACGCCAAGTGGGGCACCGGCGTGGTGGTCGACCCGCAGACGGGCCAGGTGCTGGCGATGTGCTCGGCGCCGTCGTTCGACCCGTCGGCGTACCATAGCGTCTCGGCCTGGCGCCGGACGAACCGGGCGATCTGCACCCCCTACGAGCCGGGCAGCGCCTTGAAGCCGGTTTTCGCGGCGGCGGCCGTCGACGCCGGACTTGTCACCTACCAGACACAGATCGACTGTGAAAACGGCATCTATCACGCCCAGCGAGGCGGGAGGATCTCCGACCACGGAAGCCACTACGGGCACCTGACGCTCGAGGACGTCGTGGTGTTCTCGAGCAACATCGGCATGGCGAAGATCGGCGAGAAGCTGGGCAACAAGGGCCAGTTCGCCGTGGCGCAGCGGTTCGGGTTCGGCACGCGAACGGGCCTTGCCCTGCCCGGCGAGAGCCCGGGGATCGTCCGTCCGCTGGCGAAGTGGGATGGCTACAGCCTCCGCCGCGTGCCGTTCGGGCAGGAGATCTCGGTGACGGCCTTGCAGTTGGCGATGGCGTTCTCGGCCCTGGTCAACGGCGGGCGGCTGATGCAGCCTCAACTCATCGATCACATTCGCGGCGTCGACGGGCATGTGCTCTGGCGGAGTCAGCCGACGGTGGTGCGGCAGGTGCTGCGACCGTCGGTATCCGCGCGGGCGCTGGCCGTGCTTGGGCAGGTGGTCGAGCGGGGCACGGGCAAGCGGTGCAAGCTGGAGCACTGGACGAGCTTTGGCAAGACGGGCACGGCGCAGATTCCCGGCCGGGGCGGATACGTCTCGGGCGCGTACGTCGGCTCGTTCATCGGCGGCGCCCCGGTGAGTCGGCCTCGCGCGCTTTGCCTGATCTCGATCTACTGGCCCAACCGCGCCAAGGGCTACTACGGCGCGAAGGTGGCGGCCCCGTTCGTTCGGGAGGTCCTGACGCGGACGATGCTCTACCTGGGCGTCCCGCCGGACAAGCCGGACGGGACCCGCCGGGCGTCGGCGTTCGCTTCGGCGAGGACGCATCGGCCGGTGCGGGGCGCCGAGCGATGACGTCGCGGGCGGCCGGTAACAGAGGAATTCCCAGCGTTGGTCCGGGCTCTCGCCGCACTTGGGGTGCGGCGATCCCGGCCGGCGAAGATAACCCCGCCCGAGGCGGCGGCGAGGACCCCGCGTCCCCGGCCGAGGCACTGGCTGGGCACGGCGGTACAGGCCATGCGGCTTAGCGAACTGTTGGCGACGGCCGGCGTGTCTTGCCTGCAGCAGACAGGCGACGTCGACGTGGCCGACGTGGTGGCGGATTCTCGCCGCTGCCGGGCGGGTTGTTGTTTTGTGGCGGTTCGCGGCACGGAGGCCGACGGGCACGCGTACATTGCCTCGGCCATCGCGTCGGGGGCGGCGGCGGTCGTCTGTGAGGACGCCTCGGCCGTGGCGGGGCAGGTCCCGTGCGCGGTGGTGGACGACACGCGCCGCGCCGTCGGGCGGTTGGCCCAGGCAATTCGGGGCTGGCCCGCGCGCAAGTTGACATGCGTGGCCATCACGGGGACCAACGGGAAGACCACGGTGGCGCACCTGATGCACGCCGTGCTGACCGCCGCCGGGCAGTCGCCGGCCTTGCTGGGGACGATCGGCTACGAGACGGGGCGCCGGCACCTGCCCGCACGGATGACCACGCCGGGACCGATCCTGCTGGCCGAGTTGACCACCGAAATGGTCGCTGACGGACGGACCCACCTGATCATGGAGGCCTCCAGCCACGCGCTGGATCAGGGCCGAACCGCGGGAATCGACTTCCGAGCCGGTGTCTTTACCAACGTCTCGGGCGACCACCTGGACTACCACGGCACGATGGACGAATACCGGGCCGCCAAGCGTCGGCTTTTCGAGGGTCTGCCGGCCGAGGCGGTGGCGATCATCAACCGGGACGACGCGGTCGGGGCGGAGATGGCCTCGGCGACGAAGGCGTCCGTTCGCTGGTACGGGCTGAGTTCGGCGGCGGACCTGTGGGCACGCATCGGGCGGATCGACGTGACGGGGACGGACTTCACGTTCGTCGACGCCTCGCGGGAGGTGGACGCGCACACCGTTCTGATCGGCCGACACAACGTCTACAACTGCCTTGCCGCCGCCCTGGCGTGCCAGACGCTGGGCATCGAGTTGCCCACAGCGGCCGAAGCGCTGACGAGCGTGCGATCGATCCCCGGGCGCCTCCAGCGCGTCGAGACCCACGGGCCCTTCGAGACATTTGTCGACTACGCCCACACCGACGACGCCCTGCGGAACGTGCTCAGCTCGTTACGCCCGGTGACGCGCGGGCGGTTGATCGTGGTATTCGGCTGCGGGGGCGATCGCGACCGAACGAAACGCCCGCGGATGGCCCGCATGGCGGAGGAACTGGCCGACGAGGTGGTCGTCACGTCTGACAACCCGCGGAGCGAGAGGCCGAAGGCCATCATCGAGGAGGTCTGCGCGGGCTTCAGCGAATCGGGGCGATCCCGCGCGCTGGTCGAGCCGGACCGGCACACGGCGATCGGGCTGGCCATCGGACTGGCCCGGGCGGGCGACGTGGTCCTCATTGCCGGCAAGGGGCACGAGACCTACCAGATCGTCGGCGACCGGCGAATTGACTTCGACGACGTCGAGGTTGCGGCCGAGGCCCTGCGAGCCCGGGAGCGCCGCGGATGAAGCCGTTGGCCCTGGAGGACGTTCGCCAGGCCGTTCACGGACGCTGGCTGGCGCGCGGAGGAGGGGGGATGGTCACCTCGGTCAGCACGGACAGCCGGTCCGCCGGGGCGGGCGATCTGTTCGTCGCGCTACGCGGCGAGCGGTTCGACGGGCACGGGTTCCTGCCGCAGGCGGCGGCGGCGGGTTGTTCGGCCGCGATCGTCGCGAGGGACGCCGACCTGCCCGCGGACGTCGAGACGGGCTTTGCCGAGGGTGTGATCGGCGTGGACGACACGACGCGGGCCCTGGGCGAACTGGGCGCCTACCACCGCCTCCAGCTTGCCGCGGCCGTCGTCGCCGTTACGGGGTCCAACGGCAAGACCACGGTCAAGCGGCTGATCCATCACATCCTCTCGCGAGAGCGCCGGGGCACGTGCAGCCCGAAGAGCTTCAACAACGCCGTCGGCGTGCCCCTGACGCTCCTGGGCGCCTCGCCGGGGGACGACTATGTCGTCTGCGAGTTGGGCACGAACGCCCCGGGCGAGATCGCCGCGCTGGGCGAGATGGCCCGGGCGAACGTAGCCGTCATCACGTCGGTGGGCCCCGCGCACCTGGAGAAGCTCGGCAGCATCGACCGGGTGGCGGCGGAGAAGGCGTCGATTCTCGGCGCGATGGCCGACGACGCGATGGCGGTGGTCTGGAGCGACAGCGACGAGCTGGCTCGCGCCGTTCGCCCCTATGGCCGGCGGATCGTCCGCTTCGGCGCCTCTGCGGATGCCGACCTTCGCCTGACCGACCGCCGGGCGATGGGCCGGGGCCAGCAGTTCGAGTTGAACGGGCGTCTGTGGGTGGACTTGCCCCTGCCGGGGCGGCACAACGCGTTGAACGCTCTGGCGGCGATCGCGGTGGCCCAGCGGTTCGGGTTCGACCAGGCCGAGGCGGCCGAGGCCCTGGCCGACTTCGTCGCGCCCGACATGCGGCTTCAGTGGCTCGACGTCGCCGGCGGGACGATCATCAACGATGCCTACAACGCGAATCCCGCGTCCCTGGCGGCGGCGGTCGAAGTGCTCGCGGGCTGCCCCGGACCTCGCAGGGTCCTGCTGGCCGGCGATATGAAGGAACTCGGGGACCAGGCCGAGGCCCTGCACCGCCAGGCCGGCAGCGCCCTGGGCGCCGGGGGCGTCGATTTGCTGATTACGGTCGGGGTGCTGGGTCGATACATCGCGATGGGCGCGGCCGAGGCCGGCCTGGACACCGCGAGCTTCGGATCGAGCGCCGAGGCCGCCGGGGCCTTGCGCGGATTGCTCCACCCGGGCGACGTTGTCCTCATCAAGGGATCGCGCACGATGGCGATGGAGCAGCTCATCGAGTCGATCCGCGCCGCGTTGGCGTCGGAGCCGCCGGCGAACGCCCGCACACCGCACCAAGACCAGAGGCGGAGAACGTGATCTACTTTTTGTATCAGGGCCTGATCTTGCGAATGGCCGGAGCGGCCGTCGTGAGCTTCCTCATCGTCCTGATGCTCGGTCCGCGAATGATCCGCTTCCTGATCAAGCGGAAGATGGGCGACCGCCCCGAGTTCGACCACGCCGACCTGAACGAGTTGACCCGTCACAAGGCCGACACGCCGACGATGGGCGGCATGCTGATCGTCATCGCGGTATTCGTCTCGATGCTGCTGTTCGCCAACACGCACAACGGCTACATCCGGCGTTCGTTCGTCGCGTTGATCTGGCTGGGGGCCTTGGGGGCCTGGGACGATTGGCTCAAGCTGCGGTCGGCCTCGTCGAAGGGTTCCGGGCGCGAGGGCCTGCGGATGTGGCAGAAGCTGATCTTCCAGGTCGGGCTGGCCGTGCTGCTCGCGCGGTTCACCTACGACTACGGGCGCGAGAGCATGGTCAACGGCATCAATCCCGCCCACAGCCTGTATCTACCGTTTCGGATCCCGCCGATCGCGCTGGGCGTGGTGGCCTACACGGTGGTCATGGTGCTGACGACGGTCGGCTCGTCGAACGCGGTGAACCTGACGGACGGCATGGACGGGCTGGCTGCGGGATGCGTGCTGATCGTCGCCGTGGTGTTGCTGCTGCTGGCGGAGATCGTCGGTGTGCGGGCGTGGGCGGATTTCTTCGACTTGCCCCTGGTGGCCGGGGCCGCCGAAATGACCGTCGTCTGCGCCGCGCTCGTCGGGAGCTGTCTGGGCTTCCTCTGGTACAACGCCCATCCCGCGCAGGTGTTCATGGGCGATACCGGCTCGCTGCCCCTGGGCGGGCTGCTCGGGTACATCGCCGTCGTCACTCGCCAGGAATTGGTGCTTCTGATCGCCGGCGGCGTGTTCGTCATGGAGGCCGGCAGCGTGCTGCTCCAGGTGGGCTACTTCAAGGCCACCAAGCCCTCCGGCGGGCTGCAGGGCAAACGACTGTTCCGCTGCGCGCCGCTGCACCATCACTTCCACCTCGGTGGTTGGGCCGAGCCGAAGGTGGTCGTTCGGTTCTGGCTTCTGGGGATCATATTTGCGGCCTTGGCGCTGGCGACGTTGAAGCTTCGCTGACCGCGAGGCGATCGAGACACAACACATGGAAGGCAGGATGCACATGGAAGGCAAGAGACGCTCGCACGTGCCGTTCACGTGGGAGGCCAACCCCGCCGGGCTGGGGCTGGTGCTGGCGACGCTGTCGCTGCTGGCGTTCGGCGTGGTGATGGTCCACAGCGCTGTCGCGTCGGTAGCCGAGCCCGGCGTGTGGTACGCCCGCCGCGACGTGCGCCACACGCTGTTCGCCCTGGCGGCGGCGGTTGTCCTGCTGACGGCGTGGCGGTTCGACTACCGGCGCCTCGTGGGCACCCGCCGCGTGCCGATCCTCCTGGCCGGGCTGTTGGTCGTCGCGATGGCCTGCACGCTGCTGGTCTACGTCCCCGGGCTCGGGCGGGCCGTCGGCGGGCGCCACCGATGGATTCGCATCGGGCCCGGCGAGTACGGCATCGGCTTCCAGCCGTCCGAACTGGTCAAGCTGTCGTTGGTGATCTTCCTGGCCGGTTGGCTGACGCGAAAGGGCACCGACGTTCGCAGTGTCCGTGGGACGCTCGTCCCGGCCCTGGCGCTGCTGGGGGTGTGTGTCGCGCTGGTCGTTCGCGAGGACTTCGGAACGGCGATGCTGATCGGCATAGCCGGGCTCGTCACGATGTTCCTGGCGGGCGTTCCATGGTGGCACCTGCTGTTGCTGTTGCCCCCGGCGGTCGGGGGGGCCTGGGTGTTCGTGCTGGCCGATCCGAAACGCTGGGGGCGGATCGCCGCGATGATCGACCCGTGGTGCACGTCGAACCCCAGCGCGTATCACGCCCGCCAGAGCCTGCTGGCGATCATGACGGGCGGGACGTTCGGCAAGGGGCTCGCCCAGGGCATGCTCAAGCGGGGCTACCTGCCGGAAGGGCCGACGGACTTTATCTTCTCGGTCTTCTGCGAGGAGTGGGGGCTCGTCGGCGCGCTGCTGCTGATGGGGCTGATCCTGATGTGGATGTGGCACGCGCGGCGCGCGGCACTGGCCGCGGGCGATTCCTTCGGGCGAACGCTCGCCGGGTCGCTGGGCTTCGTGATCTCCTTCCAGGCGGTCCTGCACGTGGCGGTGGACCTGGTGGCGGCCCCGCCGACGGGGATCGGCTGCCCGTTCATCTCGGCCGGCGGGACGCGGTTGATCGCGATGGCGGCGGCGGCGGCGGTGATTCTCTCGGTGACCGCTCACCGGCCGAGTGGCGAGGTGGCGGGCGCGCCGGTGCCCGCACGCGGACCGACGGCGCCGGTCCCCGCGGCGACCTGAGCGCCCCGCGGGCGCGGGCCGGCGGGCGGAAGGGCAATAGGCCTTGGCGAGTCCGATCTACATCTTCGCCGGTGGGGGGACAGGAGGGCACCTGTACCCCGGGCTGGCCGTGGCGGACGAGTTGGTCCGCGTCGAGCCGGACGCGAGCGTGGTCTTTGCCTGCTCGAACCGCCCGATCGACCGCAGGATCCTCGACCCGACGCCCTACGCCGTCGTACCGCAGGCGGTCCGTCCCCTGCCGCGACGCCTGGGCGAGGCCTGGGCGTTCGTTCGGGCCTGGACTCGCTCCTCGGCCCAAGCCCGCCAGATGGTCGCGGACCTTCGCCCGAGGGCGGTGCTGGGCCTGGGGGGCTTCGCGGCCGGGCCGGTCGTCTGCCGGGCCACGCGCGCGGGTGTACGTGCCGCATTGCTCAACCCCGACGCCGTGCCGGGCAAGGCCAACCGTCTGCTGGCCCGGCGAGTCGACACGATTTTCACGCAGTTCGGCGGGACGTCGGATCGGTTTCGGCCGGCGGACCGTCCGAAGGCCCGGGCGGTAGGGTGCCCGGTCCGGCGGGAGTTTGCGACGGCCGACCGCGCCGAGGCCATCGGGCACTTCGACCTTCGGCCGGACCGCAAGACGCTGCTGATCAACGGCGGGAGCCTGGGGGCCGAGTCGATCAACGAGGCCGTCGCGCTGCTGTCGGCCGAGCTGGGCGAGTTGGCGGAGACGTGGCAGCTTCTCCACGTGACGGGCCCGGCGAAGGCCACCGGCGGGGGGGGGCTTGGTGCCGTGGACGTTCGCGTGCTGGAGTATTGCCGGCGGATGGACCTGGCCTACGCGGCGGCGGACCTGTCGCTGTCGCGTGCGGGGGCATCCACCGTGGCGGAACTGGCAGCCACCGCCACGCCCGCCGTCCTCATGCCGTATCCCTACCACGCCGACCAGCACCAGCGTCTCAACGCCGGCGCCCTGGCGGAGCGTGGCTCGGCCGTGATCTGCGACGACAGCCGACGGGCCGCCGACAACGCCGCGGGTCTGCGCCGAACGCTCCTGCCGATTCTCCGAGAGCCGGACCGGCTGGCGGAGATGAACGGCGCGGCCTCGCGTGCCCGCCCGAGCAGCGCAGCCGAGGCCGTCGCCCGGTGGCTTGTGGGAGACACAACGGTTTGAGTTGTGGTGACCAGTCAGTTCGACGGGGGCTCGACCACTTCCGTGCAGTCGAGGAAACCCGACCGGAAAGGCACCTCGCCGATCATCCCCTCGCGACGGTTCAACTCCTTGCCGTCGGCATCGAGGACCAGCATGGTGGGCAGTTTGGCGATCCGGTACCGCCTGGCCGTGTCGGACTTCAGCGACGGGTCGAGCGAAACCTTGACGCGGAGGAAGCCCCCGGTGGCAATGGCCCGTTGGTTGTGGGACTTCCGGAGCGTCGTCCGGGCCATGCGCGACGTCGTCTCGCCCGGGGACGAACTGATGAAGAACGCCAGGACCTTGCGGTCCTCGGCGCGGGCTTGATGGAGGGCCTTGCCCAGGTCGTCGGGCCAGTCCCGAAGAATCGCCCTTCCCTGCTGAAGGTACCAGTACACGACGCCCGCCAGGACGACGGCCACCACGAAGAAGACGAGCTTGCCTCGCATGTCGGCCGCCCGTTTGGGGCGACGCTTCCCGCCGGCGTCGGTTGGCTCGGTCATGGTCGTTGAGTCCATTGTTGGAGGCAGGGACGTTACCCTTCTATCGGCCAAACCGGGCGGTTTCCAGTGCGGAGTTTCCCCGGGGCGGACAGGAGCCTATCGGCGTGGCGGTCTTCGGCGGAGCAGCGCAGCCGCGCCGGCTGCCAGCAGGGCCAAGGCACAAGGCTCGGGCACGCCGCCGGTGGGCAGGGGACCGTCGGACCCGGTGCTCTCGGGGAAGTACATGGCCGGGTGGCCCGAGCCGTCGTAGTTGTAGTTGATCACCACGGCCCGGTAGTCGTCGCGGTCCACGTCGCCGTCGCCGTCGAAGTCGCCCTCGCGCCACGTCATGCCCGTCGTCTCGCCGAGATGCCCTTTGACGGTCAGGTAGTCCTCGTAGTCCACGTCGCCGTTGAGGTCCGTGTCGCCCGGGAGCCAGTCGCCGGCGAGGAAGTCGTTGATCGACGCGGCGTAGGTCGGCATCGAGGCGGCGTAGACGGTGTCGAAGTCGTTGGGGTCGCTTCCGTAGTCCTCTCGGTAGAGGTTGACGCCCGCCAGGAGCCAGTCGTCCTGGTTGTAGGGCTTGACGAAGACCGGCCCGCCCGAGTCGCCGTTCGCGTAGCCCGACTCGTAGGGCCATCCGAACGTGTCAAACGGCATGCGAATGCAGTCGGTCGTGTACGAATCGGCCGAGACCGTCTCGATGCGGTTGTGCTTGTTTGTGCCCCAGCGTTTCGCCCGGCCGGTGTCCCTGTCTTCGGTGTAGTAGTCGAGGTTCGTCTCGCCGCTGTAGCCCGTGCCGACGAGGACGAAGTTCTTGTCGTACCCGAAGGGCTGGCTCGGCGGGTCGTAGAGCGAGTAGAAACCCGGCAGGGGCCGGGCGGGCTCGGTGAGGTTCTCGACCGTCACCAGCCGAAGGTCCGGCGTGCCCGAGCTCGTTGCCGGGAGGTTCGTCGTCGAGACGACCTGGAACGTGTCCCCGTTGATGAGGAACGTGTCGGGGGGATTGTTGTCGTCCCACGTATCGTCGATGGCGTAATGACGGGCCGTCAGGAGTGTGAAGTACCCCACGGCCGAACTCGTGCCCCCGCGCGTCATGTAGACGTGGTCCCAGTTCATGCCGTACCACGCACTACCGGGGGTGTGGAAGAGGTCGTCGTTCTCGATGCCGTCGACGATGGCCAATGCCGGGCCGGACAGGGCGAGAAGGGCGATGCAGACCCACAGGGGAGTGTGGGGGTACTTCATCATGATACAGGTCTCCCTCGCCTCCCGGCCGGCGCGGAAACTCGAGCGCCGAACAACAAGATACTCCTCCGCCGCGAGCACGGCGTCTCCTGAGCAACAGGGCTCTAAGCTATTTACAGGATACCGCCTTATGCCCGAACGGTCAAGGCCGAAACGCCCGAAGATGCTCGAATCAGATGCCGAGGTCGTTTTTGGTCAGCAGGGCGTGGAAGGTCAGGCCCTCCTTCTCGACGTTCTCCCTGGCGCCCTGCATGCGGTCGATGACGAAGACCATGGCCGTGACGGTAGCGCCGGCCTCGGCGAGCGTTCGGGCGGCGGCCAGGGCTGCACCCGCCGTCGTGCCGATGTCCTCGACCAGCAAGACGCGCCGCCCGGCGACGTCGGGGCCCTCGATGAGCTTGCTTGTGGCGTAGTCCTTGGTCTTCTTGCGAACGATGACGAAGCGTTTGCCGGCCGCCATCGAGGTTGCCGCGGCCAGCGACACGGCCCCGAGGGCCGCCCCGGCGATCAGGTCGGCGTCGTCGGCGTAGGCGGCCAGTCGTCGGGCGAGCTCGGCGAGGATTTCCGGCTGCGACTCGAAGAGGTACTTGTCGAGGTAGTAGTTGCTTCGCTGGCCGCTCCGGAGGAGAAAGTCTCCCTCGAGGTAGGCGGCATCCTTGATGCGGCGGGCGAGTTCGGCTGTGTCCATCGGGAATCTCCTCAGGGCCCCGCCGGGCGAGGCAGCGTGGGCATTTGATCGAACGTGGTACCATCTTCGGCCGTATCAATCAACCGTCGGCGGTCGGGGCACCGGTCGGGGCGCCGCTCGGCGGGCGAAATATCCATAGCGGCCCCTTGGCGGTTCGGTGCCGAGCGGCTATCGTGTGAACTCCCATGGCCGAAAGAGGCAGTAAGGCACAACAGGAACTTTCATCGATCCGCGACACGATCGAGAGCATCTGGGTGGCGATCGTGTTGGCGTTCGTGCTGCGCGGGTTCGTGGTGGAGGCGTTCGTGATCCCGACGGGCTCGATGGCGCCGCGCCTGTTCGGGGAGCACCTGGACGTGCGATGCCCGGCGTGCGGGTACGAGTACGCGTTCGGGTGGTCGGCCGAGCAGGAGCAGGCGGCGTCGGGCTGGCCGTCGAGCACCCGCGGGAGCCGCGCTACGGGGTTTCGCGTTCCCAGCGGGGCCGCGTGCCCGAACTGCGGCCACGACCGCCCCCCCGAGCGTCAGATCGCCGGCGGCGACCGCGTGCTTGTGATGAAGTACATCTACCGGTTCCGCGAGCCCGAGCCTTGGGACGTGATCGTCTTCAAGAACCCGCAAGACAACCGCCAGAACTACATCAAGCGGCTGATCGGGCTTCCGGGCGAGACCATCGAGATCGTCCACGGGGACGTGTTCGTGAAACCCAGGAAGGGCAACGGGTATCGAATCCGTCGCAAGCCCAAGCAGAACGTCCAGCAGGCGATGTGGCAGGTCGTGTTCGACAACGACTACCACCCGAGCCTCGCGGCGTTTGCCCAGGCCAACGACAGCCGCGACGAGGCCGAACGAATCGCCCCGCCCTACTGGAAGCCCGTCGGCCCGGGCGCCGAACGGTGGGGCCTGTCGGCGGTCTACGGACGGCGGTTCGTCTTTGCCGGCGGCGACGAAGCCGAAGTCGTCTTCCACGGGCGGGACAACACCTTCCTCCCGCGGTACGGCTACAACGTGGCCCTCAACGCGCGCAGGGACTTCGAACTCGGCGTGGACGTGCTGACCGACCTGAAGCTCCAGACTGTCTACTTCCCCGGCGCGCCCGACAGCCGAATCATGCTGACGCTCAGCAGCTTCGAGTACGTCTTCCGCGGCGAGATCGGTGCCGATGGCCGGGCCGCCCTGCGGGTTCGCCCCCTGGGCGGGCGGGGCGAGTGGAAGCCGCTGGCCGAGCCGGTCTCCCTCGGGCCTCTCCGGCCCGACCGCGGGCACAAAGTCGCCCTGACCCACGTGGACCTCCGCGTGACGCTCTGGCTGGACGATCGGCCGATCCTCCTGTCGCGGGATCGCGACGAGGGCTTGGCCAAGGGCCTGGTCGCCTATCCCATGGACTACTCCGCGTTGAAGCGGCGCCTGGCGCAGGCCCGGGCGGAGGTCGGGGCCGTGCCGGTCCCGCAGCCGACGGTGAAGATCGCCGCGTCCGGCGGGCGGTGCCGCCTGCGACACGTTCAACTCCTGCGGGACGTGTACTACACGTCGCCGCGGTTCCAGCGGGGCCCCGCCAACGGGCCGGACGGCGAGTTGGCGCGATCGATCGGCCTGGCGCAGGGGGACCTCGGTTGGGGGGTCGAGGGGCACCCCATCACGTTACGGAAGCAACGGGAGGATCGCCCGGACGACCTGGACCAGTTCTTCGTCCTGGGCGACAACAGCCCGTCGAGCTTGGACGGGCGTCTGTGGAGCCTGGCGGCGGTGACGCTCCGGCTGCGCGACAAGGCCGGGCAGAGCGTCTACCAACTCGGTACGGTGCCGCGGTACAGCATCATCGGCAAGGCGATCTTCGTATACTGGCCATCGGGGTTCCGAATCCCGGGGTTGCCCCGCTTGCCGATCATCCCGAATGTCGGTAGGATGCGTCTGATTCGATGATGGGCGCCGAGGCGACGGACGGCAAGGACCCTCGCGCAGAACCAAGTTATTCACATTATGTGGCTTAGCGATCTTCGGAGCGGCCCGGTGGCCCTTGCGGCGGTCCGGGCGGCGACCGGGGGCGTTTGGGTGAGGCGCGACCGCGAGTGGGTCAGCGCGACGCATCCGTATAATATCAGCTAATTGGAATAGTTAGAACGGTCCTGTTTCTCGAAGGGCTTGGATCGTCTTGGGTTGTGAGCAAGGGCCCGGCGAGAGAGTCTGCCGAAGGGTCTCTGTGGGCCCTCGGTGGCCGGCGGGTTATACACAGGTTATCCACGTCGCGGGGAGCGGCGTCTGCGGATGTCCCTGCAATGATACTTCTCGAAGCCAAGGAACTGATCAAACGCTACGGCGGACGGGCCGTGGTCGACCGCGTGTCGTTCACCGTCAGCCAGGGAGAGACCGTCGGCCTGCTCGGGCGCAACGGGGCTGGCAAGACCACCACCTTCCGCATGATCATCGGCATGATCACGCCCGACCACGGACAGGTCGTCTTCGACGGCGTGCCCGTCACCCGTACCGCCATGTACAAGCGGGCCCGCAGGGGAATGGGGTACCTCTCGCAGGAGCCCAGCGTGTTTCAGCGGCTGACCGTCCGGCAGAACATCATGGCCATCATGGAGACCATGAACCTGCCGCGGAAGGTCCGCAAGGAAAAGTGCGAGCAGTTGCTGGAGCAGTTCGGGCTCACGTCGTTGCGCAGCCAGCAGGCCGGCACGCTCTCCGGCGGCGAGCGGCGGAAGCTCGAGATCGCCCGCGCCCTCGTCACCAATCCCACGATGATCCTGCTCGACGAGCCCTTCTCCGGCGTGGACCCGATCGCCGTCCAGGACCTCCAGCGCGAGATCACCGGCCTGCGGGACCGCGGCATCAGCATCCTGCTGACCGACCACAACGTCCGCGAGACGCTCAGCGTCACCGATCGATCGTACATCATCGACAGCGGCAAGGTCCTGCGGGAAGGGACACCCCGCGCGTTGATCAACGACGACCTCGTCCGACGGACCTATCTCGGCAAGACCTTCCGCGGCGACGAGTTCGACGGGTAGTCGGCGCCCGTCAGCGAAGTGATCGCCGCCGTCTCCACCACCGCGGCAGCAGCACCGCGACCCCCACCAGCATCGCCATCGTGCTCGGCTCCGGCGTGGGGTTCTGCTTGAGCGTGAAGTGGACGTCGTCGCCGGAGAAGTCCGTGTCGATGTAGAGCTTGCCGCTCGAGAATCCCGGGAAGAAAGTCTGGCCATTGTAGACGACGCCGCCGTCGACGTCGAACGTGGCGGCGTGGTCCGAGGACCACCCGGCCGCCGGATCGCCCCAGGAGGAATCGCTCGCCTCGAACGGCTCCACGGAGAACCCGCTGGCCTCGGTAGCCTGGCGGTCGAAGGCGGCCGCGTCGCCGATCACCTCCCAGTGGTAGTCCGTCCAGTCCCAGCCCGTGTCGTTGATGATGATCTCGTCGTTGATCTGGATCGTGCCCACGGTGTTGTCGTCATCGAGCCGTTGGACGAACTCCACGAGATTGGCCGGGAACTGCCCGTTCTCGGGGCCATCATAAAACACCTTGATGATCTCGATCCGAACGTAAGAATTCGTTATGGCATCGATCTTGATGTCCGTGTGGGTCGGGTCGGGAACGACGAGGCTCCAGCCGGAATCGAGTCCGTTGAGCACCAAGTCGACGGTTTCCCCCGACGAGACCCCCGTGGTCATGAGCAGAAGAGCAACCAGGGGTAAGCCAATACGCTTCTTCATGGTACGGTCCTCCTAAGAACCGGCCGCACGGTTTTCGCGTGCGGATGCGGCAACGTACGCGCTTCTTCCTTGGCAAGTTCTGTTCCGTCGGGCCCGAGGTCCGGGTCCGATCTCACGTGAAGGAAGCGTACGATTCGTTCTTCCCATGGGCCCACTCCAGGCGCGCATTTCTCGGGAGGGTGTTCTTGCGGGGCTCGGGGGGGCCAACCGC
>Ga0272442_10005140_pt1 | contig 17604 bp, 10 predicted proteins | sample SSMForm2O_FD_200262 | JGI IMG/M metagenome (GOLD analysis project Ga0272442, IMG submission 200262) | Marine sediment archaeal communities from Little Sippewissett salt marsh, Falmouth, MA, United States - SSM-Form-2O | ecosystem: Environmental > Aquatic > Marine > Wetlands > Sediment ... | reverse complement strand
CAGCCCGAATCGGCAAGGTCAAGGGCGGCCTGGATGCCGGCAACTCCGCCGCCGATCACCATGGCCCTGTTGGTTACGGGCACGGTCAATTCCCGGCGCTCCTGCAACAGACGCGCGCGCGCGACGCTGGCGCGGATCAAATCACGCGCCTTGGCGGTAGCACCCTGCGGGTCACCGGCGTGCACCCACGAGCACTGCTCGCGCAAATTGGCCATATCCAGCAGGTAGGGATTCAGGCCGGCATCGACGAGGCATTTGCGGAACGTCGGCTCGTGCAGGCGCGGCGTGCAGGAACCGATCACCACACGGTTGACGCCCTTTTCGGCAATATCGTTCTTGATCAGCTGCTGCCCCGGCTCCGAGCACAGGTAGGCGCTGGTGCATGCAACCACCACGTCGTCCAGGCCTTCGGCGTAGGCGGCAACCGCCTCACAATCGACCGTAGCAGCGATGTTCAGGCCGCACTGGCAGACGTACACGCCGATCCGGATCTCTTCTTTTTTGCGTGTGCGATTCATCTATCATCCCTCTCGCAAAGGTGTCTATACGGCTGTTGAAAAACATCCATCCTTCGTAGCAGGTCTACTGCGGAGGACGGGCCCGACTGCTTCGGTGTGCTACTCGCAGCGTACGAAAAAGTACGCCTCATGCCTCATAATTTCGCACGCCTCGCATTCGTATATTTTTGAACAGCCTACACAAATAACTTCTTTATCAGACTGCCCGAACGCATATCCGGCTAGCCGGTCCATTCAATGCCCTGTGCCAGAATGCTTGTCAGGTCGCGAATGGGCACCTCGACCTTTTCATTGCGCGCGGGATCGCGCATGGCACAGCTCAGGTGAATCATACATTTCGGGCAGGCGGTCACCAGCATCTGCGCACCGGTTTGGTGGACCTCCCGCAGGCGCTGCACCTGGATATTTTTCGAGTAGGCATCACAATTGATGAAGCCGCTATTGCCGCAGCAGATTGCACCGCGCCCCGAGTTCTCCATCTCACTCAGGACAAGCCCGGGAACCTGCCCCATCAGAAAACGCGGGGGCTCGTAGCAGCCGCTGATGCGCCCCAACCGGCACGGGTCCTGATAGGTGACGGTCGTTTCAAGCGGCCTGAACGCCTTGCCGCCCTTGCGGACCTCTTTCTGCAAAAGTTCAAGCAGCAGCGTTACCTTGATGTCAAAATCCGGTATCACCTCGGGCATCATTGTGCCGAGCATGGTGTAGCATTCAGGACACGACACAATAATCTCTTCAATGCCGGCCTGCCTGAATTCTTCATAATTCAGGCGGCACAGGGTCTCGAAACTCTCACGATCGCCGGTCCACAACAGGTCATGGCCGCAGCAGCGCTCGTTTTTCAACAGCACCGGCACAATATCGAGAAAATTAAGCAGCCGCACGCTGTCGCGCGCAATCGCGAGAGTGTCGACCTGCAAATGCGCGAAGAACACGTCAAAATACGGCGCGCAGCCGCAGAAATAGGCCACGTTGCCCTTCTCTGCGGTTTTCAGATCAGGGGTCACCCAGCCCAGGCGGTTCTGCTGCAGCTCAGGGGATGTCATCATGCGCATCCAGGAATGCAGCGCCCCGTCATGTGCACGGTAGCCCTTGAGACCCTTCTCAGCAGCCAGCAGCTCTCGCATCTCGAGGATCACGCGGCTGATATCGACGCCCGAGGGGCAGCGGTCCTGACACAGCGAGCAGGTAAGGCACTCCCAGACGGAGGATTCGATAAAGGCCTCGTCATCGCGCTCCGAGATCAGCTTCTGCGCCAGCAGGCGCGGCGAGTACTCTTTGCCGGCCAGCATGCGCGGACACGAGGCCGAGCACTTGCCGCATTCAAGGCACTGGTACAGCGCATTGTCGCGGATGATCTGTGTGATGCGCACATTGTCCATGCTGTTACACGGCCTCCCGTTCCTGGCGCGGCTTGGCCGGGTTGACGCCCATGGCCTCAATGCGTTCTGCGAATGCCCATAACTCAGCTACCATCCGGTCCTTCTCATGTGCCTCGAAGCTGCGCTCCACCAGGCGCTTCTGATCAATACCGAGCAGGTCGAGAAGCGATCGCACCAGCTGCACGTTTGCATGCCCCACGTCGGGACCGGGTCCGTAGCGACAGTCCTCGTCACGGCACTCAAGCAAAATAACCCCGTCGGCACCGTACTCGAAAGCCTTCAGGATCAGGGCCTGGTTAATGCGGCCGATGCACATGACCCGGATAATGCGCAGGTTCGGGGGCAGCTGCATGTTCGTGCGGCCTGCGGCGTTCAGGCAGGTCCAGGGGCTCCAGTTGCAGCAGATGCCCAGCAGGTTAGGACGCTTCATCGTATGGCTTTCCTCCTGCCAGGGCGTCGGCAACGAGCGACTCAAGCAGCTGGTTCGAAAAATAGGGCATGTCAAGCGCGGTGACCGGGCAGCGGCCCACGCATCCGCCGCAGCCGACACAGTTATGCCGTGCCACCTTGGCCGTGTACGTACCCTCCAGCCCCGGCACCAGCCGGATCGCATTAAAGGGACAGATCTCGACACAGCGGCCGCAGCCCCGGCAGCGCTCCGGATCAACGCGGGGACTGATCAGATGGTCCTTTAAAAACGCTTCGGCCGCGCTGCGGGCGACCTGGGCGGCCAGGGCCGCGCCGGCCTCGAACTGCCGCACCCGTTCGAGCGTGCGCGGCAGCACCCGGAAAAGCCCTGTCTGGGGTGTATGGAAAAAGGCAAAATCATAGCGGTAGAGCTTCTTGAGCCCCTGGGTGTCCTCGTACAGGGCCAGCGGCAGGACAGCCTCATCGACCAGACAGACGATATCGGCGCGCCAGCGTCTGGATGCACCGTCCTGGCGGGCAAGAATGGTAAAATCACCCATCTGTCCGCGAATCTCCCTGATCACAGCGCTGTCGACATGCGTAATGGCGTGTCCCTCGCCTGTGTCCACCGTATGAACCAGGCTGCGGGGCCCGGCCGCTTCGAGCTGCGGATTGTGAACCAGGCGCACACGAAATCCCTGCAAGTCGAGATTGAGCGCACAGCTGCGCCCGATATCCCCGCCGCCCAGTACGACAACATGCCTGCCGATCTCCGTGCGGCCCTGCATAAGCGGCACCATGTGGCGCGCCCGGACAAAGGACGAGCGCAGCAACGCGCGCGCCTTTTCAACAACATCGTCATCGCTCAGGTTTTCCGCCAAAAGGGAATCCCTGATATTGATCGTCTCGAACCGGCTGCGCGGAAGTCCGAGGCGCTCGAACAGGTGCAGGCGGGCACGGGTACGCTGGTCATTACAGGAAATGCACTGGAACTCGAGCGGGCAACACACACATGAGGCCAGCACGACCCTGGTGATGCCCTGGCTGCGTACGACTTCGGCTATCCTGTCAGCACCGCGGGGGTTGCAGGCCGATATCAGCAGCTCACTATGGACGATGTCGCGGACGCTTCCGGCCAGGTCACGCACGCGCTCAAGCGCACTTCGCGAGGCCAGGGTATCATTGCAGGTACACAGGAAAAACCCGATACGGACCTCGTCGCTAAGATCATCGACATCGGTTTCTTTGGGAACGGCCGGACGGCGCAGGGCCGCGGCGGCGGTCATGGCCCTGCCCGCGGCAACACTGCCCGAAAGCATGACATCCGTGAGATCATTCTGCAGGTCGGCGACCCGGAACACCCGCTCAGCCTCGAGCAGGCCGGCATCCGGCAGTTCATGGACATCGGCAACGATAACGGCAGGTGCTTCAACGCTGAAATGCCTGCCGGTACTGAAATGATTGATGGCCCCGATCTGCTCACAGGCCTGTTCGCAGATGCGACACTCGCAGCACACACTGCACTGCAGGCATCTCTTGGCCTCGGCAACGGCTTCGTCCACGCCGAGGCCCATGTCGACCTCATCAAAATCGCGGCAGCGGACGCGCGGCAGGCGCTGCGGCACGTCAGGCCGGCCCCGTCGCAAAAGTGACTCGGAGATCTCCGGGTATTCGCCCACACCGCGTGATCCCAGGTCGCCTGTCTCAAAGGGGCAGGCCTGCCCGGTCAAATACTCTATAATGCTGCCGGCGGCCGCGCGGCCTGCGGCCATGGCCTCGATGACGGTCGAAGGGCCGGAGGCGACATCACCCGCGGCGAACACGCCCGCAAGCGGAGTGCCGTAGCGTTCATCGATCCGTACGCGCCCTCCCGGCCCGATCTCAAGCTCGCTGCCAAGGCCGTCATCGTGGAGCTGCGGCCGCTGGCCGATGGCCACGATCACGCAGTCAGCATCGAGCGTGAAGGTTTCCTCACAGTCATAGACGATCGTTTGAGAACCGTCGTCCTGCAAATGCCAGCGGCCCGCGCGGCACACCACGCGCTCAAGGCAGGTAGCTCCTTCAAAAGCGACCGGCACGGTACCCAGTACGAACGAAACACCCTCCTCACGGGCCTCGCGCACCTCGCGCGGATGGGCGGGCATTTCATGCTCCTGCTCGATGCCGACAACGGTCACGCTGTCAGCACCGAGACGCAGGGCGGTGCGCGCAGCGTCCATGGCAGAATTACCGGCGCCGATGACAATAGTCTTCTTGCCGACAGCGGCCGTACCCTTCAGATTGACCTCGCGCAGAAAGGACACGCAAGCTGTAATACCGGCCAGGTCCTCACCCGGAATGCCCAGCCTGAGGTCGGCCTGCGTGCCGGCGGCAAGCAGCACCGCGCTGAACCCCTCCGCCAGAAGCGCGCGTGCGCTTGTGACGGTCACCCCGGTCCTGATGGTGACGCCGGACTGTTCGATCGCGCGGATCTCGATATCGAGCACCCTGCGGGGCAGCCGGAAAGCATTGATTCCGGAACGCAGCATACCGCCGGCCTGCGGCAGGGACTCGTACACGGTGACCTGAAAACCCTCCCGGTTAAGATAATGCGCGGCGGTAAGTCCGGCAGGGCCCGAACCGATAACGGCAATGCGCTCGGTCCGGCGCTTGGCGGGCGGCAGGAATGCCGGCACAACACCTGCAGATGCTTCAAAATCGGCCAGGAAACGTTTAATGTCGCGTATTGCCACGGCTTCTTCGACCTCGGCGCGCCGGCACTCGGCTTCGCAGGGGTGGTGGCACACCCGGCCGCAGATGCCGGGAAGCGGATTGGTCTCGCGTATGACGGCAAGGGCCTCGTCAAACCGCCCGGCAGCAGTGAGCGCAAGGTAGGCTTGCGCGTTGACACCCAGCGGACAGGCAACGCGACAGGCGCTCATGGTACGCTTGTCGAGCACAAGCGCACGCGTGGGACACTGGGCCGGACGGCGCGTAATCGGAGGGCGATCTGAATCGTTCAGCGGACACAGCTCTGTGCACTTGCCGCAGCCCGTGCACAGGTCGTAGTCGATATAGCGCGGGTCCTGCTCGCCTTCGATAAGAAAGTGTTCCCGGGCGGTGCCGACCGACAGGATGCGCGACTGCGGCAGGGCCGTAAGCAGCGGATGACGGGTTACCCGCAGGTACAGGGGACGGAACTGGTAATCAAGATCGGCCGGCCAGTCAGCCAGCGTTTCAGCGCCCTCGGGCAGCTCGAGGTAGTGCGGGCTGCGCGTGACCCACGCCACGGGAATGCCGGACTGCACCAGATCCTCGGCAACCTTCAGGGCTCCGTAGCCCGAGCCGGCCAGCAGCACGGCCTGTATGCTGTCACGCGCGCGCGTATCCACTGATCTCAATGCTCCTGCCGTGCCCGGCCTTTTAGGATTTCCCCTCCGTACTCGCGGCCGCGGTCAAAGGCGATCGAATTTTTGTCGCGGGTCTTCGGCGGCACGGTTTTCAAAACAGCCTGCTTGAGAGATTCGGGATCGACCAGTTCGCATACGGCGGATACGAAGCCCAGCATTACGATATTGGCCATCATCTTGTTGCCCAGCTCCTCGGCGAACCGCGTGGCCGGGATATTGTAGCAGCTCCACTGTTCATTAAGTTCATCGGGCTTCACCAGGTCGCTGTCCCATATCATGGTACCGCCGTCGATCAGCATGGAACAGTTTTTCTGGAATCCTGCCTGGCTCATGCAGATCATCACCTGCGGCCTCTCGACATAAGGGAACAAAATCGGCTCATCGCTGATCACGACCTGCGAAGAGCAGGACCCGCCCCGGGCCTCAGGCCCGTAGGACTGCGTCATGGTGGCATGCCGCTTGTCGTACAGGGTTGCAGCCATGCCGAGGATATTGCCGGTAAGCACAATGCCCTGGCCGCCGAATCCGGTTATCAAAATTTCCATTTCCATGCGTGGGTGCTCCTGTACCGGCATCTAACCGGCCGTATGTGTCTGGCGGTCGAGATTGGGCCATTCGCCGAGCTGACCGCTATGAACAAGCGAGTAGTTGTCACTGAACGTCGGGCGCTCGATGTCGATAAAATCGCCCACGACAAGCGGGCCCTCGAAATCAAGCGGGGCCTCGCGCGGATCAGTATTGTTCTTGATGACCGAGCGTTCATGAAAAAACCTGATAATGTCCAGCGCGGCGCGCATCCGGTTGCGGCGCCCGAACGCGGTCGGACACGCGGCCAGCACCTCGACGAAGCTGAAACCCGGCTTCAAAATCGCCCGGGTCAGCGATTCGGTCAGGCGCCGGATATGAATGCTGGTCCAGCGCGACACGTACACCGCGCCGCAGGCCGCGGCCAGCTGGCAGAAATCGAACGGCACCTCCGGACTGCCCGTCGGGCTGGTGGTGGTCTTGGCGCCGAACGGTGTGCTCGGGGCCTGCTGCCCGCCGGTCATCCCGTAATTGAGGTTGTTGACACAGATAACGGTCATGTCGATGTTACGGCGCGCGGCGTGGATAAAATGATTGCCGCCGATGGCGATCAGGTCGCCGTCGCCGGAGGCGACCAGCACCGCGCCCTCGGGACGTGCAAGTTTCAGGCCTGTAGCGAAGGGGATCGCACGTCCGTGCGTGGTATGATAGGAGTCGACCTTGATGTAGCCGGCCATGCGGCCGGTACAGCCAATGCCCGATACCATGGCAACATCGTCAAGCGCCAGTCCGGTCTTGCGGATCGCTGAGAGCACGCAGCTGAACACCGTGCCGATGCCGCAGCCTGAACACCAGATATGCGGGATACGTTCGCTGCGCAGCAGTTCCTCCTGGGGATGCTGCAGACAGGGCGCTGTTGCCGGCTGATTCATACGGCCTCCTTTGCTACGGCGTCAACAGCGTCGAGAATGACGCCGGGACGAATAATGGATCCGCCGGCATGGCCCACCAGACGCACCGGGCAGCGCCCCCCAGCGCAACGCTCCAACTCGAGCACCATCTGGCCGAGGTTGATCTCCGGCATGACAAGCGCGCGTACGCTCCCGGCAAGATCGCGGATGAAGTCCTCGGGAAAGGGCCAGACCGTGTTGAGCTTCACCATACCGAGTTTCAGGCCCGCCTCGCGGCCCATGCGCACGGCGCGCCTGGCCGAGCGCACGCTGATGCCGTAGGCCACCAAAACGATCTCGGCATCATCAAGATACTCGGTCTCGTAGCTTATGATCGCGTCGCGATTTTTCTTTATTTTATTCACCAGATTGTTGACCATCAGTTCCTGCGCCTGGTCTTCCATGGCCGGGTAGCCGTTCTCGCCGTGGGTCAGGCCGGTAACATGGATACGATAGCCATCGCCGAAACAGGCCATGGGCGCAATGCCGTCGGCCTCGGGCCGATAGGGCAGGAACTCCCCGGGCGGCCCGCTTGGTCGCTTGCGATCGACGCGTTCGATCGCGTCGTCTTCCGGGATCACCACGCGCTCGTTCATGTGCCCGACGACCTCATCGGCCATGACCAGCACGGGCAGGCGGTATGTCTCGCTAAGGTTAAATGCCCGGATGGTAAAATCGAACATCTCCTGCGGTGAGGACGGGCTCAGGGCGATAATCTCGTAGTGCCCGTGCGAGCCCCAGCGCGCCTGCATCATGTCTGCCTGGCCCACCAGCGTCGGCAGCCCGGTGCTGGGGCCGCCGCGCTGCACATTACACAAAACGCAGGGCGTTTCCGTGCAGATGCCCAGGCCCAGGTTTTCCATCATAAGGGAAAAGCCGGGGCCCGACGTGCTGGTCATGGCCTTCTGGCCGCCCCAGCTTGCACCCAGCAGGGCCGCCATGGATGCGATTTCATCCTCCATCTGAATATAGATGCCGCCCACCTGCGGCAGGCGGCGCGACATACGCTCAGCCACCTCGGTCGCCGGTGTAATCGGATAGCCCGCAAAAAAACGACAGCCGGCGGCGAGGGCGCCCTCGGCGCAGGCTTCATCACCGTTCATGAAATGTATTCCGGTTAAAACAGCTTTCGATGCCATAGGTGTTCCTCTAGTAGAATGCTCATGCTGTGTGCACGGCCCGAAGCCGCGCATACGCGCTGTGCACGCCGCGCCGGCCGGAAACGCTGCGCCTGCGCTGCGCGCTAGGTCTCCTCCGGGGGATCAGTGACATAAATCGCAAATTCGGGGCAAAGCGCCTCGCAGAAATGACAACTCACGCAGCGGTCGGCCGCCTCAATGACCGGATAGTGGTAGCCTTTGACGTTAAAATCGCTTGACATTTTCAGCACATCGCGGGGGCAGTACTCGATGCAGAACTCACAGCCCTTGCAGCGCTCTTCAATAATGACAACAGTGCCTTTGCGCAGATTGATCTTGTCGAAATCAAGGGGCGTACGCCAGAATTTCATAGGGTCTGCTTTCCTGATGGTTTCTGTCCTGTCCCGGACGGTACATAACCCACTGTAAGCAAAAGGAATAAATTTATACTATGCGGGCTGCATTTTTACAAGCGAAAATATAAAATCATATGTTTTTTCAGCAGGTTGGGTTATTTCCTCCCCCGCTTCGCAGGCAGCCCGGGAATATCCATGACGCAGGGTGCAATTAATAATAGAGGCCCGCGCTCAGGCGCGGCCGCACAATGTCACAACGGCCCCCGATCCGTCAAAACCTTGTATCGTGATATGTCAACCGGGAACCGTAAGCAGGAATTTCAAGCACTCTGATTCGGAGATAACGTGTTTCCTGGCCATAAAGCCCTTCTTTCATAAAACCAGAACCTGTGCTAAACATACTACAAATTTTGGATTCTTTTAAGGGGGGCAGGTCTTAGGGTGGCCAAGCTCCATATCCTGCGTTACAACTAAAGAGATAACATAACATATAAAGCTTTAAGAAGATGGCCGTATCAAATCTTCCCATTCCTAAGAAAAAATTTTTACTGTTCCTTGTTATCATTCTTTTTAGCGGTACTGTCGGCCTGCTGACATTTCGCTGGTGCCTGGACCTAACACCTGAAAGTTTTAATGCCTTCATTGTCTCCCTTGGGCTTCTCGGGCCGGCAATTTATATCAGCATCTTCATTATACGCCCTTTTTTCCTGATCTCCTCAATAGCGCTCTTTATTGCCGGAGGTTTGGCCTTCGGGCCGGTCTGGGGGCCATCATTTGCTGTTTTTGGTGTAGCTATCGGCGGGAGTCTTGGTTTTCTGTTTGCCCGGCTGATGGGGCATGAATATATATACGGCCTGCTGAAAAAGAAAAAAAGCATTATCGAAAACCAGAACTTCTCCTTTTCAATTGTGTTTTTACTGAGCCTGCTGCCGATAATGCCCGTAACAATCATTAATTTGGGCGCTGGCCTGTCGGGCATGAAGTACCGGCACTATATTATCTCCCATATGTTGGGAGTCACTCCAAGGGCATTTGCTTACGGCTTTTTTGGAAGCACCCTTTTTGCGGTCGGCACATTGAAATTCAATATTGCGCTTGCCATTATCGCGGTTATGGCAGTAGTTACAGCCTACTATGCACGGAAGTCCCAAAAACAAGCTGAGGGTTGAACGCGCTTTCCCGTGTCGGCACTATAAAAATTGTCACTCCAATAATTATTTACCGCCTCCCCGGAAATCAAAACTGATACCTTGAGATACCAGGCTATATGCCTTAACAATACTTTCAACAATCGCCATCCGGCTTTTATCTTTTATTGTCGTTGTACGTCCTGAAGCGGCATTGCTGTGCATGCTGATTTGATCGCTTATACTTGCATTGTTTTTGCCAAGAAGGGGAAAAAGGACGGTTGTAAATGCTCAGTAATCAGGCAACTCTTCTTATTCTTAAATATATGTGGCGGGCGCTCATTATCATAATAATGCTATCATCGCTAAGAAAAGGAAGGAAATCACCAGACCATAATAAATCGCATAATTAACATACCAGAGCTCAACAATATCCTGTACATCCTTTTGAGGCAGAAAAATATACCCGTAAGAGTCTTTTTCAATTTTTCCTTTACCGTTAGAGTCACGCCACCATTTGGAATAGCTTATTACCGTTGGAACTCCCGGTGTATCAAAGCAATTTCTTGCATCAATCGCGCATCTGAAATAAAACGGGTCGTTATCAAGCTTACGAAGGGCCTGCCGGGAGGACGCCGTTTTGTAAATATATATTTTTTCGTCCCAGTTCATTGAAGTGCGGAAATTTTTATATGTCCGGTGATTCATACAATGGATAAACAGGGGATTTTTTTTTATACTGGCCATATCCATACGGGAGATCAAGCGTGCTTTTGCGTCACGGATGCGAAAAGGCGAAACAATATAGTCTGCCCGACACATCAGCGCATCGAAATCACCGACAAGGCGCTGCCCATTCGTTGGTCCGAAAAAGCTCCCTGGTGCATTGAGGGTATAAAGGCCGCTTGCAACTATCTGGCCGGGATAGGGCCTGAGCAGTAAGGCCGGCGTCTGCGTCTCAATGCAATGCCCGGCGGGCAACTTCGCCAGAGAAGCGAAGGGCTCAAAAACGGCGGCCTCCTTACGCCAGCTATAGGTGGGGAAGGAAAAGCGATACGACTCCCTGCTCTTCAATATGCCCAGGGGTTGCAGCAGCCTGAGGGCAGGCGGTCCAAAGGCGGTTTCCGAAAAAATAAGCACCACCGCTGCTATAAAAAATATTTTTATCGCAGCGGTGCCTGCACGTTTTTGAACCGAAAAACAACCTGATGCATGCTGGAATCCGATTGCACCGAATATGGCGGTGGGCAGCAGCAGCAGCGGGATGAAGGAGGGAAGAATCGTCAGTCTTTCCATGAGCGGAAGTCCGAAAAATGTGTCGGAAAAAAAGTTGTCTGAAATGAGCAGCATGCCCGTGAACAAAAGTATTAGGGCAAAACCGCCGGCAGACATGCCGACTGCTTTTCTGCCCCGCAACAGCGCAATCAGCAGGCTCCATAGCCCGAAGAAGGTTAAAAAAAGAGCACAGAACCCCGGTGAAAACATGGCATGCCCGCCATACTGCAGTGGCATAAAAAGCCCGGCAATATCTGCTGCGGGTATACGCGTCGCTCTCCAGCCGCTTACGGCCTGCGACAGCCGTCCGTCCGTGGAAAGCATAAGGTCGATGGCGGGAATGATTTTGAGAGCAAAAATCCCCAGGCTTATAAGCGGTGCACAAAAAAAATATTTTATCATGCCGCCCCGTGGCCGGCAGTAAAAAACAAATATGCCCCAAATGCAGCCGCAGGCGATGGCAATATTGGGATTGCCTTCGCCCAGGAATACCAGGCTGATGGCCAGTGCGGCTATGCCTCGTTTGTTTTTTTCGTCACTGCATGTTTTTGTCAACACAAGGGTCAGGGGCAACCAGGTATAGGTATAAAAATATTCAATGCCAACCCCCGGGGACAGCCGTGCGGTGAGAAATGCATTGAACACAGCGATGACGGCCCCTATGCTTGATGCCCGCCGATCAAATGAAAAAGACCTGAACAAAGCATAAAAAAATATCAGGCAGAGAAAAACATGCCCGGAAAGGAAAAGTGCAAAGGCGGCATGCATGTTCTCCGTCAGCAGGAAGAAAAACGCAAAAGGGGAAAAATATGCGGCAAGGGGGTTGGCGAATGCATCAAAGCCCCCGCCAAAACCGCTGTGCCATATCGGCGGAGCGCCATAGTGCAAAATGGAGTCGTGAAGAAACTGAAAAAACACTAGTTGGATATTATTGTAATCGGGCTGAACCAGGGCGGCATCCGGCGAAAACAGCAGTCCCCGTAAAAACACCATGGTCAAAAACAGAAAAAGAAGCGCGGGAAGTCCTGCATCGCGCAGAAGGCATCTGAGCTGCCGCAGCACAAACAGGAGGTAATAGACGGGAACAATAATGATGAATGCTATCAAGAAATAATTGGCGGCGGCAAACAACATGATTTTACTTACAATGATTTTTAGATAAAAGAAGACTTTTCCTTGTCCTACTTTTCCAGTTTTTCCCCTGGAGTTGAAAGCAGGAAAAATGCAGAATCACAGCCCGGCGACCTCGAGCCGGGCAAGACGCTCGTCGAAAAGCTTTTTATAATCATCGGCTGCGGCTGTGTCGCGGGAAAGCTCATCAAACAGGCGATCGAAGTCGGCTTCACAGCGGCTGATGACTTTCGAAAGTTCGACAATGCGATGCGTGTCCGCACTTTCGGAGGCATCCTGCATCGCGGCACCCGCATTGGCAAGCTCTGTCTCGCATCGTTCAATCGCGGCTTCAGCCGCGGCGATCTTTTTCTCAAGCGGACCAAGACGGCGGCTGCGCTCGCTAATGATGTCGGAGCGCATTTTACGCAGCTCCTTTTTTGTGAACTTCTGCTCCGCCTGTGGCGCGCTGCGCTCGCCTTCATCCGGGCGCTCTTCCTCAGTCCAGCCGACGCTCTCGAGGAACTCCTGGTAGCTGCCCTCGAAAACATCGATGCGCCCGTTTTGAAACACCACCAACCTCTCGGCAAGCGCGTGCAGAAACAGCTCATTGTGCGTAACCATGACAAGCGCGCCGTCAAAGCTGTCAAGCGCGGCGATTAGCGCGTCACAGGACTGCATGTCAAGGTGGTTGGTGGGCTCATCCAGCACGAGCAGGTTCACCGGCGTTGCCAGGATCCTGCCGAGCATGACGCGGCTTTTCTCGCCGCCCGAGATGACCGATATTTTTTTCAGAGCAAAGTCGCCCTCAAACATCATGGCCCCGCAGATATCGCGGGCAAGCTGGCGGTCAACCTGCGCATCGGCGGCCATGATCTCCTGCTCAACTGTGCGCGTGCCCACAAGCGAAGCGATGTTGGTCTGCTCAAAAAAACCCATGCGCACGTTCTGGTGCCAGCTAACGCTGCCGGAGAGAGGCGCAAGCGTGCCTGCCAGCAATTTGAGAAGCGTGGTTTTGCCCCGTCCGTTGGGCCCGACGACGCAAATGCGCTCCCCGCGGGCTATGGTCAGATCGAAATTTTCGATCAGGGGGCTGGACGGATCGTAGCTGAATGAAACCCCTGAAACGCTGCCGGCAAATTTGGCGTTGAACGGGCAGGTGCGAAACGAAAACTCGAGATCCTTGATGCTTTCAAGCTTTTCGCGCTTTTCCTGCTTCTCAAGCGCCTTGACGCGCGACTGCACCAGCCCTGCCAGCCGGGCCTTGGCCCGGAAGCGGGAAATGAACAGCTCGAGCTCCTTGCGCTTACGCTCGTCATTGATGCGCGTCTTTTCATGGATTTCCTCGTCCTGGGCGATCTGGGTATAGTACTTCTCCGTCGTGCCCGGGATTTTGCGAATACGGCCGCGGTGAATACCCATAGTATGCGTAACGATCCTGTCCATAAAACTGCGATCATGCGTAATCAGCAGCAGCTCGTGCGGCCAGGACTGCAAAAATCCCTCAATCCAGCGTATAGAGGTAATATCCAGGTAATTTGTGGGCTCGTCGAGCAGCAGCAGGTCCGGTTCGCTGACCAGTACAGCGGCCAGGTTCAGACGCACCTGGAATCCGCCCGAGAACTCCTGCGGTGAGCGCGCCATGTCGGCTTGTGTGAATCCCAGCCCGGCCAGGATCTTTTCAGCCTTCCATGTCTCGTGCTCATGGCCGGGCGGGAGCCCTGCGGCAGCTTCGTCTAAAACACTCGAACGAATAAAATTCAGATGCTGCCGCACGTAGCCGATGCGGTAGCCGCGCGGCATGGAAAGGCTTCCGGAATCGGGCTGCTCCAGCCCGGCGAGCAGACGCAGCAGGGTCGTTTTGCCGTGGCCGTTGCGCCCCACCAGGCCCACGCGTTCGCGCCGGTTGATCTGGAAACTCGCCTGGTCGAACAGGTCCTGGCGGCCGTAGCTTTTGGAAATATTTTCAGCGCTGATCATGGCTGTCCGTTACCCATACACCGCAGGCCTGCCGCGCAGCCGGACAAACCGTAAAAAATAGCTGGTGTATCCGGAAATGTTGGTAAAAGGTATCCGGGAATCCACGGCGGGTCGCGGCATGCATTCAGGAGCGTAGCTTAAAGAAAAATACAGCGTGCGTCAATAGAATATCGAAGCATACTCCTCTCCGGGCGCATGCTTCGTCGCTACGGCGAGAGCACTGCAAGGAAGTGTCATTCCGAACGGATGTGAGGAATCTCTATTTTAAGATTTCTCAGTCGCGTTGCTCCTTCGAAATGACCAGAGGGTTACAGCATTCAAAAAAATGTTCTCCACATTACCGCATCATGTCCGCCGCGAGTTTTTTCAACGCGGAAAAATCCGTCTTGCCGCTGCCGAGCCTGGGGATCGCCTCGACCGCAAGAATATCGGCCGGCAGCATGAGGGGGTTCACGCCCGCGGCGCTCAGCTTCTGGCGAACAGCGGCGGTATCCGCCACACCTGCGACGAGAAGCACGATTTTTTCTCCTTTTTTTTCATCGGCCACGGCAACAGCCGCACATTCAACGCCCTCATCCGCCACAGCCCCGGACGCGGTCTCCTCAACAGCGCCGAGGCTTACCATCTCCCCGCCGATTTTGGCAAAGCGGGAATAGCGGTCAAGTATCGTGAGAAAGCCGTCTTCATCGAGTCTGCCCTTGTCCCCTGATTTGTACCAGCGAATGCCGTCCTGTTGCACGATGGCAGCGGCAGTGCGTTCGGGATCGTCCAAGTAGCCCTTCATAATCTGGGCGCCGCCGATAAGGATGAGCCCGGCCTCGCCCGCGGGCAGTTCCTCGAGCGTCACGGGGTCAACGATCTTGAACATGCTGCCCGGCAACGGCAGGCCCACAGTTCCCTCCCTGCCGCCCTGCTGAACGAACCAGTAGTCGGGCACGAGTACATCGGGCATGTTGGAGCTTGCAACGGGCGTAGTCTCGGTCGTGCCGTAGCCCTCGTGAACGTCAAGGCCGAACTTTGCCTTGAAAGCGGCGCGAACGTCAGGGGCCAGCCGCTCGGCACCGGCAACGACCAGGCGCAGGCTTTTAAACATAAGGGGCACGAGCTTTCTGTCGCGCGTGTACAGGCGCAGGAAGGTCGAGGTGGCGCACAGTATGGTGGCGTGGTGTTTTGCAACGAGCCTGCCAACGGCCAGCGCGTTGGTCGGGTCAGGCTGGCACACGCACGGCAGGCCCTCGATCATGGGCATAAGCGAGGTGACCGTCAGTCCGAAGGCATGAAACAGCGGCAGGCTGTTCATCATGACATCATCCTGCGGGTTCAGGACCGAGGCGACCTGCTTGATATTGACCATGATGTTGCGATGGGTGAGCATGACGCCCTTGGGCGTGCCCTCGCTGCCGCTGCTGAACAGTATTGCCGCCACATCGTCCATCCTGGTTTTGGTGCCGTACAAAAATTGCAGCAGCCACGCGGGCAGAACCGATGCCGCAAGCCAGGCACGGGCCTGGTTCACTTTAGGGATCTCCTTCCGGATATCTTCGAGATTGTATACCTTTGTATCTTCAAACGACGCTTCAGGGTCAAGACCTTTTGAGCGCAGCCTGGCTATGAAGCGCTTTGATGTGAAAATGGTTTTAATACCGGCCTTTTCGACAGCCTGACGCAAAGTATCCCGCGGCGCTGTATAGTTAAAATTGACCACGGTTTTACCGCGCAGCAGACAGGCAAGGTTGACGATAATGCCGCCGGCGCTGGTGGGGACAAGCAGACCTATGTTCTGCTCGGCGCCGCAGCGCGATTTGATCACGCGAGCGAAAAGCAAAACGGCAATAAGCACGCGCCTGTGCGAAAGCGCTGTCCCGTCAAAATCAATAATGCATGTGCGACCGGAAAGGCGCCGTGCAGTGGCAAGCCACTGCCGGGCTATTGGCCTGAGCGTGTCCGTATACTGCTGCCAGGCATGGACCGAAATCCTGAACACCGCCTGCTTCACCTCGGCGGCGGTCGCGGTCGCCGGCATGGCAGGGCCGAAGCAAACCGTGACACCACGGCTGCGCCCAAGGTGCGCCAGCCTGCGCTCGGTGTGCGGGGCATGGGAGTAGCGACTGCCCCAGAGGCCGAGGAGATAAAACGGCACAATGACAGCCTCGGTGTTTTTTGCCGACAGCTCAAAGCCGTGCATAAACGTGCCCAGATGACCGGTGCGGCTCAACGCCCCTTCGGGAAAAAGCGCCACGGCCTCGCCCTGCAGCAGCAGGGTTTCGATGGTCCTGATGGCTTCCCTGCTCGCGGTTTTCGAGATCGGAACAACTCCGAAAAGATCAAGGAACCAACGGAGATACCACTTTTCATAAATCCCCCGCTCCATAACGAACCGCAACCGCCGGGGGCAGGCCATCTGCAGTATGGCCCAGTCGAGATAGCTCGTGTGATTGCCCAGCAGCAGGACACCACCCGTTGCCGGAACATGCTCAATGCCCAGCACCTGCAGGCGGTAATGCATACAGGCTATGGTCGATATGAAATAGCGGATGAACGACTGCGGCAGCTTGCGCAAGGTATAGATCGCGCCGACGAACACAACGGCGCACATAAAGTACAAAAGGGCCGACGCCCCGATTTTGCCCAGCCCAAAAAGGATCGTCAGGGCCAGGAAGGCGATCATGGCCCAATTCTGCATAAAATTATTCGCCGCAAGCACACGGCCCAGATCGTCTTCGGCGGCATGGAACTGGATGAGGGCATTCAGCGGCACGATAAACATGCCGCCTGCGACTCCGTAGAGGAAAAAAAGCAGGCCCAGGGTCACGGGATTGGCAAGCGTGGGCAGAAGGAACAGGCAGACGGTCATGCCCACGGCGCCAGCCGGTATGAGCCCGGTTTCGATAAAATTTTTCGACACCCGTCCCGCAGCGAGCGAGCCGACGATGATGCCGGCGCCGCCCACGGCCAGAAGGCCCTGGGCGACAACCGTGCTGGTCACGCCCGCAGCCTCTTTGAGATAGGCGCCGAATACGGCAAGTACAACTTGGTTGACGGCCCAGAAAACCGAAAGCCCGATAATCGAAAGCCAGATGGCCTGGCTCCCCCTGACAACTCGCATGTTCGCGCGCAGGTAGGCTCCGGTGCGGTATTTTTTCAGGTCGAAGACGCGCGCGGTATCAATATCGCGCTTTTTGGGGAGACGGTATGCAAACGCGGTCTCCACAACCGAGCAGCCCACCAGCAAAAACCCCAGGGGCGCGACCGCCGTGATCATGGCGATAAGGGAAAGGTCCGTGCCGATCAGGGACTCGAAAAGTATGGAGTATACGAACACCCCGAGCAATATGGCAACGATGGTCACGGCCTGTACCATGGCATTGGCGGCCGAAAGGTTGTCGACCCCCACCAGCTCTTTTATATAGCCGTACTTGGCGGGCGAATACAGGGCCGACTGCAG
>Ga0272442_10005138_pt1 | contig 17609 bp, 17 predicted proteins | sample SSMForm2O_FD_200262 | JGI IMG/M metagenome (GOLD analysis project Ga0272442, IMG submission 200262) | Marine sediment archaeal communities from Little Sippewissett salt marsh, Falmouth, MA, United States - SSM-Form-2O | ecosystem: Environmental > Aquatic > Marine > Wetlands > Sediment ... | reverse complement strand
TCTTGAAAAATGTAAAGGTCTTGGTGTGGATTATGTACGCCGTATTACAGGTGGTGGTGCAGTTTTTCATGAACATGAACTGACTTATAGTATTATAATTCCCGAATCCCATCCTAAGATTCCTAAGAATATTTTGGATAGTTATGGAAATATTTGTGGCGCAGTTATCAAGGGTTTGAAAGACCTTGGAATTGAAAGCAAATATGCTCCCATAAATGATATTATAGCTGATGGACGCAAAATTTCAGGTAGTGCTCAGACTCGCAAACTAAAAACTGTTCTCCAGCATGGTACCGTCCTTTTAGATGTTGATGTTGAAAAAATGTTTTCACTTCTTCTTGTTCCAAATGAAAAAATCAGGGATAAAATGATTGCTGATGTTAAGCAACGTGTTACATCTGTTAAACATTTACTTAAAGATAACATAGATTTTAATGATGCAACTGTTGCTATGAAAAAAGGTTTCGAGGAGGAATTTGATATAGAGCTTGAAACTGGTAAATTGACAGATTATGAACTAGAATTATCTGATAAATTTGAAAAAGAATATTTTTCAAATCCTAATTGGAATCATAAAAGATAAATATGAAAATTAACGTTAAACGTGTTAATGCTTTTACAGATAAGATCGACGGAGGTAATCCTGCAGGTGTACTGTTTAATTCGCCACAGCTTACAAATAGTCAGATGGCTTTTATTACAAAAGAATTGAAAGTTTCCGAAACCGCTTTTGTTTATCCAAGTAATAAAGCAGATTACAAAATCAGGTTTTTTAGCCCAGATATAGAAGTCGATTTATGCGGCCATGCAACAATATCAACCTTCTATACAATGGCATTAGAGAATAGACTTAATAAGAACAGTATTAAGATGGAAACAATCGCAGGGATTCTTCCAATTGATATAGAATACAATCCTGATGGTGATATTAAAAAAGTTATGATGACGCAGGCCAAACCAGTATTAAAAGATATATTTTTAGATATATCTTTTATTGCTGATTCATTAAATATTTCACCAGAGGAAATAAATCAAAAGATGCCATTACAAAAAGTATCAACAGGTTTGTTTACCCTCCCTGTTTGTATTAAAAGCTATGATGTTTTAAAAAATATGAAACCTGATTTTAAAAAAATAAAAAAGATCTGTAAAGAAAATGGTTTTGGAAGTTACCATGTTTTTACTTTTGAAACGTCAGAACCAAAATCTCTGTATCACGCTCGAAATTTTGCACCTTTATATGCTATTGATGAGGATCCTGTAACTGGAACTGCTAATGGCGCAGTTTGTAGCTACTTAGTAAAAAATGGGGTTATTGAACAGGGTAGTTTTGTTTGTGAACAAGGAGATATCACTGGCCGCAAAGGAAGAGTTTTTGTAGAAATTAAAAATGAAAAAGTGAGGGTTGGCGGAATAGCAAAAATTGTTGAAGAAAAAGAAATAGAGATATAAAAAGATATATTAAAGATAATCTTAAAAGATATATTATTTATATTCATCCAGTTCAATATTCATGCCATCACTAGCAGCAATTACCTTTACACCGGTTTTTTTAGATATCTCTTCTGCAATTTCCCATGGTTTTGCTTTAATTAGTGTCATTCCAAAATGTGTAAGTATTGTAAGACGTGGTTTATTTTTAGAAATAATTTTTTCTGCATCATTTATTGTTAAATGCTGAATTTTCTTACTTTCTGGCATTCTAACAACGTTTATAATCAAAATTGGTTCTCTATAGTAAGATTCAATTCCTTGAAAATAATCAGTATCAGAAATTAAAGAAATTGAAATATTTTTACCATAAATGTTCAAACCATATGTTTCAACACCGTGATGTGGATGTTTAACGGGGGTCGTAAATTTAATGTTTTTAAGTTTGTAGGTTCCTTTTTCTTTTAAAACTTCTATATCCTCAACATACTTTCTAACATATTTTAAAACCACAGGATCTTCTTCAAGTGCATCTCTAGGTGCAAATACAATTCCTTTTTTGTCCCATCCACCTTTAGTCATAGCTTCAATCATGATATTGATATCATTAGAATGATCAAGATGACGATGTGTGAGGATTATTCCATCTAGATCTCTTGGATTTAGTTTTGGTCTGCTTGATAAACATCTAACTAAAGAACCAGGACCTGGATCTACTAGCACGTTTGTATCATCAAGGGTGATCCATAAACCTCCTGAATTTCTAAGTTGACTCATTACAACAAAACGTGCGCCTGCTGTTCCAAGAAATTTAATTCTGTTCATAGTTTTTTCACATTATTTTTTAGAAAACTTTTTAGAAAGTGTAAATATTTTTTACTTATGAACCTTATTGAATATACTTATAATCTTGTTAGACAAATCCCACCTGGCAGGGTCTCTACATATGGTGCTGTTGCTAAAGCCCTTGGAAATAAAGGATATGCTAGAGCTGTTGGTAAATGGATGAATAAAAACCCAGATGCTGATACAATGCCTTGTTTTAAAATTGTCAGTTCAGACGGAAGTCTTGGCGGATTTGGACTTGGCATAGATGATAAAATTAGAAGATTAAAAAAAGATGGAATTAATGTGAAGGATGGAAAAATTGTTAATTTTGAAAAAGTTTTTTTTGATGATTTTAAAACAGATCATCCACTAAAGAAAGACAAATCATAGATTTTCTAAATCTTTACTTGAAATTACAGAAATTCCTTTGTTTTCAAAGTATTTTTTAAAATCTGAAACTTGTGATTTTTTCATACTTTTTTTATGGATGTATATACCTTTAAAATCTGGTGTTTTTTCAATTGCCTGTTCAAACATTTTTTCATCTATATTTCCTGCATTTATTTGGTAGCCTGGTATCATATGTCCAAAAGCTGCATTTTTTTCAAAAACAACATCTGTAAACCTTGGTGCATAATGTCCACCACCCATACCAACAAGAACGGTTGTTTTATCTTTTATTTTATTTTCATATTGATATTTTTCAATTAGTTCTACAACTGTTTTTCCAATAACTTCTGCAGGTTTTGTTTTTTTCCATTCTTCTTCTGTGCTTCCTACTTCTACAAAAAGTGTTGGAATTGTCATATATGGACCGTGGTGGGTTACTTCATAAGAGACTTTATGATATAGATTTTTCTCACGTGCATTTTTTTTCATAGATCTAAGCAGGTATGCCATCATTTTTGGTGAAGATTTTACCAAGGTTTTATCTTTACCGCCAAGTTCTGCTTTTCCATAGTTCCCAATTGGATGTACTGTTAGGCTAGGTTTACCTGTTTGACTTGTATGTTTTGATAAAAATATTGCTTGTTCTGGTTTTAAGCCTAGTTCTTTTTTTACTTCTTCTTCTATTTTTTCATGTCTAACTTTTCTATCATTTATAGTAATAATTGTTATGTTTTTCATTGTTTTATGTTGATATACAGGATTTTCGCAGAATGTGTCCATTTCTTCCCAGCTAGTTAGTTTTAAAATTGCTTTTCTAATGTTTATGCTTGCTGGATCTATCTCAGATGATACGATTAAAAGAGTTATTTTAGTTCACCAAAATTAATATTACTTCTTATTTCTTAATATTATGCCTAGAAGATTTTTTTTCTTTATTAAGCATATCTTTAATTTTTTGTATTCTTACAATAAAATGAATGCCTTCTTCTACAGAACAGACTTTTGCAATGTATTTTATTTCGTTAACTTCTTGTTCTGTTGATAGCAGTCCAATAATAATCATAGCATTAATTTTATATTAATAAGTATATAATAATTATTGTACATGTGTTATCAAATTAATTTCAACATTTTCTGCTATAATGTCGCCGAAAATACAGATGTTCTTTCTAAAAATCTTCTTTTTTAATACAAGTATCTTAGTAACTCCCTAGGAATTCTTCCTAATAATTGCCTAAGTCTAACTCTTCTTGAGTTAACTTTGATTTTTTAAACATGATTATATGTTTGTAATTTTAGATATATAATAATGTCGATTTTATTATCGTTTATTGGCGATTATTAAAAGATACCATAAACTTTAAATAATGTATCATGTTAACGTGCTACACATATACATTATTATGGGGCATAGATAATGGGAAAAAAAATCATATTACTATTAATCTGGCTGATTTTAGTATTATTATGGGGTATATGGTTTGATCCCCCATTTCCTCCATAATTTCTTTTTTTATTTGGTTTTTCCCGAACATTTTCCAACTCTTTATAAATAATGTTCAATAATAATATCTGTGATGAACCATGAAATTAAATAAAAAAATTATAATAACTGTATCGGTAGCTGCAGTTGTCATTGCTGCAGGATTAATTATACAATTTAAAGTAATCAGCTTATCAAATAATGATAAAGGACTGATACTTGGAACTTGGACTCCATCTGAGCGTCCATTATCCATATATACAACATATACTTTTTATGAAAATAATACATTTTGTGTCATTGAAGATGTATATCCAACGCCAGAAGGACATCAAATAACAACAACATTCGGCACATATAAAATCCAAAATGGTATGCTAGAGTTAAATTATAAAGATGAAGAAATGGCTTATTTTTATAAATATTATTTCTCAGAAAATAATACTAATCTTTCATTAAAAAAATCAGATGAAGAAACAATTCATTTAACTTTAATAAAGATAGATAATTTTACTGAAGAAATTCAAGAATCCAAATTTGAAGACACCAACAGCTCGATAATTTTGGAGTTTCATGAAGCTTGTTGCGATCATGAGTCTGTTGATCCGTGGAACAAATCTCAACTTGGTGTAAAAGAAATCACTTGGTTGGACAATTCGACAGTATTTATCCAAGCATACGTCTCAATTAATTGTGCATTTTTTATAGAAGGTGCAGGATTTCATATTTACAACGATACAATCAATTTGGTATACTATGTTGGCAATGAAGGCAAATTAGCTAAATGTATTTGTGCTCATGGTTTGATTTTTACGCTTAAAAATTTTGAATCAAAAGAATACAAATTTGAATTAGAATATATAGAAATATCCCATCTCAAATAATATTTTTGTTTGTTTTTTCCCGAACGTTTTACGGACTTTTAAATACTTATAAATACAATCTATAAACCGATAAATTATGAAAACAATTAATAAAAACATATTCTCTAGACAAAAAGACAATAATTATTACCAGCTAAATTATTTTGATGGTGAGGAAAAATGAAAAAACAACTTATATTAGTTGGAATAATTTTTTTATTTACTGCTGGTGGTTTTAGCGGTTGCATAACTGAAAGTAGTGTCCCCGCCATAGCAAATGAAATGGAAGAAAAATATGACTCTATATATGATTATAGAGCCAATGTTAATTATACTACTCGCGGCGAATATACAAAAGAATACATAAATACAATCAAAAAACCAGATAAATTAAGATATGAGTATCTCACCCCCGAATATAGAAACGGAGATCTAAATATAATAAATGGCGACACACAATGGAGATATGATAAAAGTAAAAACAAGGCCTATGAAGATAGATACTCTGAAAACATTGGAGAAGAATATTTGGATACGCCTGATTTTTTAAATATGCTCCTTTTTCTTGTTAAGAATATGAACCTCGAAATATTAGATGACGAGTCCGTAGATGGTAGGATTGCAACTGTTATAGAGGTCACACCAAAAACCCAAACGACATTCTCTAAATGGAATTTATGGCTTGACAAAGATACACTTTTTCCTATAAAATGGGAAGTATATGATACATTTGGTAATCTTAGCTATATGGAAATTATCACTAGTTTTGAAACTAATATCAACATTTCAGACTCTGAATTTGAATTACCCGAGGGAGCAGAAATTATTACACCTGCAGATCTAGAAAACCCATTGACAATAGAAGAATGTGAAAATATAGTTGGTTTTTCTATTCTTTTTCCTATTTATCTTCCTGAAAGCTATTCGTTAGATGAAGAGTATACGATAGGTTCAGGTGGAACTAGCTTAAGCGCTGGTGGGACATTTACAATAGGGTATTTTCAGAACAACATTAAGAGACAGGTTTATGATACTATCGAGACAGTACGTATAACTTATCCTCATGTTGATTCTTATGCTGAAATTATTAATTCAACAACTGGTGAAGTACTTGCCATAGTTAATACTACAACGGGTAACTTTCCCAGCGAATGGTATGGGAATATACATTTTGAAACATACACATATGACATTACTTTGTATGAGGCTCTTGAAAATGTTTTTGAAGAGCATCATCAACCAAAACAGAATGCCACCTTTGTTGATATTAACGGCATAGAAGGTGAATATTATATTGATATAGATACAAATCAAATTGGTGAAATTGTATATAGAAGGGCATGTTTGAGTTGGAATCTAAACGAATATTGGTTTTTCTTAACAGCTGGAGGAGATGCATTTTTAGAACCTGAGGAAATGGTGTTGATTGCTGAATCAATAGAAACCTAATGATATATCAACTAAAAAATTCTTTTTTTCTTTTTTTATTAGCCACATAACAAAGTGGCTATGTGGCGGACCGCTAAATTCGCATATGGTGGTTTAAATCAATTCCTCTGTATTTCTTTTCATATTAATTATATAAATAAGTTAGTGTGTACCTTGTATTTTTTAGAAAATTATTATCTATGTATCAGGCCTCATCACTTTGGCAATACCCGCAATAAAACCAAGAGCGATAGGAAAAATAACAATATAATATAAAACAGGAACTTTTCTTAAAAACAAGGTTACATCATATCCATAATAATAAAGTAAAATAGTTCCCACTAATAAAATTGGAATAAGTAGTGCTAATAATAAGGGTAATGATTCTCGGTTCACCCTTCTCTCTCCTTTTAAGGATGGTATAGATTATTTTATCTATTTACTATATAGATACATAAATGTATATATATCTTTTAACTTCTCTCCTTTTTTATTGGAGAATAATTATCCTTTCCATTAAAAACTTCGTCAGCAGAGCAATTGGTAAAACCTACATCCATTTTTTTAGGTCTATATTGATCATTAACTGTATCCCAATAAATCTCAACATTTTTTTCATCGATAGCTAGAATAATACCTTTATATTCTTTATTTCGTCCTGTTTCATCATACAATACTCTTTTTACTCTATCTCCTAGATCAAAAGCATCATATAAAGACGGATAATTTTTTTTGGTATTATATTTTTTCATACCTTCACCTTCACCATCCTTTATATAGTACTTTTTGTAAAACTTTGTATAAAAGATTATCTTGTGAAAAAGACAAAATGGAAATATTGCAAAAATATAAGTTACATTTATTATTTACAAAGAAGTAAGATTCTCATGAAGAAAATAAAAATTACTGCATTTATTACAGTAATTATTCTAAATATTTTTTTTCTAATAGTTCCATCAATTTTAAGCTTGTCTTCAATACATATTCTACATGTCAGTAGTCAAGGAGGAGAAGAGTATATTACTATTCAGGATGCAATAGACAATGCAACAAATGGAACAATAATTTATGTCTGCAATGGTACATACTTTGAAAATATTATTATTAATAAGAAATTAACATTAACCGGTGAGAATAAAGTAACAACTATTATTGATGGAAATATTTCTGGAAATGTGATTACAATTACTAGTGATTTTGTTTCAATTAATAATTTTACAATAGAAAATGGGACTTTTGGGATATTTATCGATAATGCTTCTGATAACACCATTAAGGAAAATAATATCTCAAATAATTCAAATACTGGAATCTATGTATCACCATTTTCAAAAAACAACACAATATATCATAATAATTTTATAAACAATACACAAAATGCATATGATGAATCTGTAAATTATTGGGATTTTGAAAACGAAGGCAATTACTGGAGTGATTACAAGGGTACAGATGATGATTATGATAACATAGGTGATACAAGTTACAATATAACTGGTGGAGAAAATAAGGACCATTATCCTTTAATGGAACCTTATACAGAAGAAAAATATGATTTTGTTGTAGATGAAGATTCACTTTATTTTATGCTTTTAATAAGTATGATAGTCGCAATAGTATTTCTTTTACCTATAGCATATATTTGGTTTAAAAAACAAAAGAGATGATTATAATTAAAGAAAAACTAATTATTATGTTGTTTTTATGGTTCCAAGAACAGGCTCGTAAATCAGACCTTTATCCATAAGAGAAGTGAGTGCTTCTTCGACAGAGTCTTTGTCAAGACCTTCTTTTCCACATTTTTCAGTGATGTTGTCCCAAGGAGCACCATCATCGCCTTCGATTTCTTTTATAATGTCTAAAACCATGTTTTCAGTTTCTATAGAATCCTGTTCTTCGTCTTTTGATTCTTCTTTTTTCTCTTCTGGTTTTTCTATTTCAACTTCTTCTGTTTCCTCAGTTTTTTCTACTTCTATGTCTTCCTGGGTTTCTTTAAGTTCAGATTGCGGTTCTTTATCTGGTACAAGATATTGTAGAGATTCATGTATCAAAGTTACATATTTATTTAGATCAACTTTTCCATAGTTTTTGATAGCAAGAGTAATACCCTCAGATAAATCCTTGCTGTAGCCAAGTTCCCTGAGCTTATATGGATCAGAATTGTCCATCTTCATAGCTTCATACATAGCCTCAATTCGGTCCTTAGTGTTTTTACATGTTTCAATAATCCATTTATCTCTAATCGCTGAGTTAACCTCCATAACTTTCTCAGGTCTAACTGACACAAGCATTGTACCTTCTTCAGGTGAATAGGTTCTAACCTTTCCTACAACTGCTACAAAAGCAGGGACCTCAATACCGGAGAGAGATTCTGTAACATCACTTTGATATTGCCCTGAATAAAGAGTATAGACACCGGTTGGGTCGGAGATATGAGCTCTTACAAAATCTCCACCCTCGGATACGCTTTCAACATCTGTAAGAACTCCTATTATAAACAAACGATTAATCTTAGCGCCTAAAGGAGTAATAATATAAGAAGGCTCCATCTCACCTTCACCTTTGATCTCTACAGTCGAGTCGTTAAACTCACCTGAAAAAACCCTCCATGCAGTTTCTCTTTTCATAATATCCCCTCTAAATCTTTAAGTATCTTTTCTGACTCTTTTTCAACATTAACCTCTAAAAATTTGGCATCTTTTGGAATAATTGTCGTACCAAAATTATCACTCAGAGCATTACCCCTTAAAACAATACGACGAGCAAACATCTTTTTATGCATTTCATCTTCTACATCCTCGGATTTCATTTTTTTAATATCTTTAAAAGAAAGCCCTAGTACTTTTTCAGATAACTCTTTATTTAAAGTACAATCAACAGCACCAGTACCATCATCAACAATAAGTTTAACCCTTAGATCAGGAACACCTTCAACATTACCATGGATACTGCATTGATCGTTTTGTAACACACGATTACACTCAGGGCATCTCATAACAAAACCAGAGCCAGGACGGATATCAATTACTGTACCTTCAACTTCTACATCTAACGCACCACCTTTTTCAACAAGTTTATGAATAGGCATCTTAGTTGTATCTAGTTCTTTTTTACTAATGGTTTTTTTATCAAGTTTTTTAACAGTTGCATTAGAATCAAAAGTTAACTGAGGTATTCCCTTCCATGATTTAACATATCCTCCGTTTATATGTAGAACATCACCTTCTTTAATCTTAAAATCATGCCAGCTTGTAAACTGAGCCTTACCTGTTTCATCAGCAATTATGCCTGAAAAAACCTTCTTTTTTTCACCGTTAACTTCAGTATCTCTTTCTTGTATATTTACAACTCTAGCGGTAACGTCTACACGTCCAACACCAGATCTAAGATTTTTCACATTCATCTTATGAGGTTTAAATGCATCTTCCGGAAGTCTTTCTTTATCTGTTTTTTCAACTCTTACTCTATCGCCAAAGTTAAGTTGGACTGCACCCTGAAATTCTCTAGTGTAAGCATTTGTAATTTCAACTACATCGCCTTTTTCTAATTCTAAATCCTTCCAAGAGGTAAATTGAACAGTACCACTTTCATCTCCGAGTATGCCATAAAAAATAGTTCTAGGTTCCCCTTTTACAGTAATTTCTTTTGGATTAACAGCAATAACATGACCTAGTACTTTGACACTAAACTCGTTAGGTTTTAAATCAGAAACCAACTTTCTAACAGATGAAGATGAACCTGGTATAACAGCAGTTCCGCCGTATTTTTTTATTAAAGTTTGTTTTGCCTGATCAATAGGCACGCCATAGTCCATAAATTTAGAAAACTCTTTTTCAACTTCATCTCTCGAAATCTTTTTTTGATCTTTATCCTGGATAGCATTTAAGATATCATCTATATGCGAACTATTCTCATCCTTTTGCATAAATAGCCTCCCAGTAAAAGTGATACAATATTTGATATTTCAATGTATCCTTATTTTTTATTATTAATTTATTAACCTAATCCATAAATATTTTCTTTATTATCAATATTTATTAATTCTGAAATCGGCTTTTTTGGTAGACCCGGCATGGTTGTTATCTTACCGGTCATAGGTACAAGGAAACCTGCACCTGCAGAAAATTTAATCTCACGAACAGTAATTTTAAAACCTTCTGGTCGGCCATAACATTTTGAATCATCAGATAGAGAATATTGAGTTTTTGCAATACAAATAGGAAGCTTGTTAAGACCAAGTTCTTCACAGAGTTTAATATCTCGTTCAGCAGCAATAGTATATACCACTCGACCGGCGCCATACATCTTTTTCGCAATTATTTCAATCTTTTCTTTAACAGACATATTAGTATTATATAAGAATTTGAATTTGGAAGGTTTATTTTGGATAAGGCTTACAAGTTTACCGGCTAGTTCAATACCGCCTTCTCCTCCTTCTGCCCATATATCTGCAACAGCAAAAGGAATGTTATTTGAATTACAATAATTTTCAACAATCTGTATTTCTTCTTCTTTATCATCTAAAAAATGATTTAATGAAACAATAACAGGTATTCCAAAATATGATATATTTTCCAAATGTTTTTCAAGGTTTGAAAGACCTCTTTTAACAGCATTAAGATCATTCCCCTCTCCATGTCTTTTCAATGCTTTAATGCTAACGACCATTACTACTGAATCTGGTTTCAAATCACCTGTGCGACAAACAATATCAAAAAATTTCTCTGCACCAAGCTCAGATCCAAAACCTGCCTCTGTTACAACATAATCAGCAAGTTTCAATGCTATTTTTGTAGCTATTAGACTATTTGTTCCATGAGCTATATTTGCAAAAGGACCACCATGAATAAAAGCTGGAACACCTTCAATAGTTTGAACTAGATTAGGTTTCATAGCATCTTTTAACAGCACAGCCATTGCTCCAACAGCTTTCAGATCAGATGCAGTTATAGGTTTATTATCATAAGTATAGGCAACAATAATTTTACTAAGCCTATCTTTTAAATCTTTAAGGTCTTGAGCCAGACATAAAATAGCCATAATCTCAGAAGCAGGAGTAATCGCAAATTCTTCTTCATGAGGAACACCATCACCTGGACCTCCTAAACCAACGACTACATTGCGTAGACTGCGGTCGCTTATATCAAGAACACGTGGCCATACAATATAACGAGGGTCAATATGAAACTCGTCACCATGATGAATATGATTATCCAATAAACTAGCTAGCAAGTTATGGGCACTTGTTATAGCATGCATATCTCCTGTGAAATGCAGATTAATATCCTCCATAGGTAGAACCTGTGAATAACCACCACCAGTGGCACCACCTTTCATACCCATTGCAGGACCAAGGGAAGGTTCACGAATGCAAAGCATGGTTTTTTTACCAAGTTTAGACAAAGCCTGAGCAAGACCAATAGTCATAGTGGTTTTTCCTTCACCGCTAGGAGTAGGATTAATTGTGGTTACAAGAATCAATTTTCCATCTTTGTTGTTTTTAATTCTATCAAAAATCTTTGGAGAAATTTTTGCTTTAAAACCACCACATTGTATAACCTCATCAGGTTTTATACCGACTTTCTCTGCTACAGAATAGATATCTTGGAGTTTAACATATCTAGCAATTTCGATATCAGATTTCATAAAGATAGGAGTAAACAGGATATACTTATAAATTTTCCAATTAAATTTTTTTTATCCATTAAGTATCTATATCTATTTCATAAGGCTCTTTTGCTGGATGCCAATCAATATTAATTCTTAATGGTTTAAAAATTAAACCATTCCGATAGCCATAAATAACTTTTGGCAGTATTCTTAAGTATGGACTTTTTAAACCTATCCAATCATCCCAATAATTTCTCTTCAATCGATTAAAGTGAGAACTGCACATATTTACGTTTTCTAAATTATTTACAAAATTATTATAGTTAATTTCATTTTTGTTACTATGAGTTAAGCGGATGCCAATTCCGCCGCCATAACCATTTGTTGAATTAAAATCTTTTATAGTATTGTAACAAACGGTATTTTTATCAGACCACTCACTAAGCCAAATTGCATCTCCCCAGAAACCACCGATGATTAAATTTCTACAAATAATGTTTTTACTCGATTCACAGAGATATAAACCAATATTAAAAGCATCATTACTCAAATTACAATATATTTCATTTCCAATAATTTTATTATCGTTGCTAAATAAAAGAAGAACACACCAGTACTCGATACAACTAATAAAGTTATTTGAGATATTATTACCTGGTCTACTATTGTATAATACAATTCCTTCCTCATTATTAGATATATTATTATTGTGGATATGATTATTTGAGGAATCCCGATCTATAAATACTCCACAAATATGATGATTTTGATTATGTTTTTCTAGATAAAAATTTTTAATGATATTATTGTTGTAAATCTCGCTGTAATTCGCTGATTTTAGATAGATGCCCGACTGGTAATCATCTTGTTTACAATTCTTAATTGTAAAACCATTTATTTTTACATGATCTGTAATTATTAATACAACATGGTTTTTTCTCATACCATCAATTATAGTAGAATTTTTATCTTCACCTTTTAAGTTAATTGATTTATTTACAATTAAATTTTCATAATAAATTCCACTATAAACAAAAACAATATCATCATCACTTGCATTATCTATTGCATCTTGTATTTTAGTATAGTTACTAAGTCCACTGCCACCAACATATAAAGTTGATCCAACAGAATATATTTTTATATTATCATTCTTGAGCGGAATCGCAATAACGCTACTCGATGTAAGAATAATGATAACGAATATTGACATCATACATTTTTTAGGATGGAACATAATAATTATATTAATTTCATTATATATAAATATATTTATAAAAAATAGTCGCATTCTTAAATTTTATTTTGAATTATCTTGAGTATTTTCTCTGTTTTATTCTCTATATCTTTCTCTAGAGTGTTAAGTTCAGAAGATATTTTTTTAACGAAAAGTTCATCCTTTATTGACCCAAGATTAATCTTAACATTTAAAATAGCTGATTTAACACCAACTTTTGCCATAAGAGCAGATACAGCTGCATCAGTAATAGAGTTCTTATTCCCTTTTTCAGCCACAACCTTTGCGACATCCATTATCTGCTCACATGTACGAGCCGTCTCAAGAGGTACCTTTGCTGCAGATTTGTATCCCTCTTGTATAGCTTTACTTCTGGCTTCTTTTTGTTTCTCTGTTTCTTTAGGCATTTTAAAAGCTTTGATAACATCATTGAAAGCATCTGTATCTTCGTCAATCAGTTCAGTAAGTCTCTTTCTAAGCGATTCGCTTTTCTTCAAAACATCTTTAATTTCTTTTTGAACATCAGCATATTTTTCTTTTCCGATTGTAAGATTACATACCATTGAGGATAACGCTGCTCCCATACCTCCAGCTAGAGCAGCAACACTACCACCACCTGGTGCAGGACTTTTTGAAGCAAGCTCTGATAAAAAACTATCTACTTTCATTGATACAAGCTGTCCTTTTTCTTCAACCATATATTCTATAACTTTTTCTTCAGGTTTAAAAGGATATAGATCCGAGAGACCAAGCTTTTCAATAGCAATGGAAACAAGTTCTTCTTCATCTGATACTTTTTTATCATAGTCATAAAATTTACCAGCAAGAACCAGTGATTCTTTTGGAACCAAACCAACTATTTCACTACCAGTAGTTGTTACACCTAGTTTTTCCCCTTCTTCTTTTACTGCTTCAAAGACGTCATGAAGGTTCACTTCACGGTAGTTTAACAGATTCATAGAGACCTGAGCAATATCTTCGTTGTACATCATACCTCCAGCTTGTACTCCTTTAAAACGACCAGGGATACGCTCAGGTTTTCCATCTGATCCGATTATCTTATTTCCATCCTTGTCTTTTTTTAATACTCCACTGGTTCTTATTTTTCCAGCAATCTTGTTAGCTATTTTTTTATCATTTGTGTTTAGATTGATATTATACGCGATTAATATCTCTCTAGCACCTGTTGCTGTTGAACCACTTTTTGGAACAAAAATTGGTTTGCCATAATCTGGTTTGAACGATGGATCTTTAAATTTTTCTTCAAGAGCCTCATATTCACCTTTTCTTATATCTGGAAGTCTTACTCTCTCAGGTTTAGACGCAGATTTAGCATATAGAAAAACAGGTATTCCTAGTTCTTTTGCCATTCTCTCTCCAAATTTTTTTGAGAGTTTTACACAGTCATTCATTGTTACTCCTTTTATAGGGATAAATGGCATAACATCAAGTGCACCCATGCGGGCATGTTCACCTTTATGTTTAGACATATTAATTAAGGCTGTACCAACCTTTGCTGATTGAAAGGCAGCCTCCATTACAGAGTCTGGTTCTCCAACAAATGTAAAAACAGTTCTGTTGAAATCTGTACCTGGGTCAACGTCTAAAAGTTTAACACCATCAACAGCTTCTATAGAAGCAGCTATTGCTTTAATCACTGATTTATCTTTTCCTTCACTGAAATTCGGTACACATTCGACGATTTTTTCCATAAAATACACCGCAAACCCTTAATCTAAGTTATTCTTTTAACTGTTTGGGATTTCAGGTATGGAAACAGCAGATATTCTGATAAAAAATGCAAACGAAATTGTCACCCTTAAAGGATTAAATAGACCTAGAATTAAGAAAGAGATGAGCAATTTATCCATAATCAATAATGGTTCCATTGCAATAAAAAACGGTAAGATCATTGAAGTAGGTAAAAATCTTAAATATAAGGCTAAAAAAACTATTGATGCAAAAGGTAAAACGGTTATGCCTGGTTTTGTAGATCCTCACACACATCTAGTCTTTGCTGGTTCAAGAGAATTTGAACTCGATTTAAAACTTAAGGGCTATAGTTATATGGATATTTTGAAAAAAGGTGGAGGAATAAATTATACAGTTGATAAAACAAGAAAAGCATCTGAGAAAGAATTATTCGAGCAGAGTAAGAAACGACTAGATAATATGCTTCGACATGGAACTACAACATGTGAAGCAAAAAGCGGATATGGCCTTGAAACAAAAACCGAGCTTAAAATATTGAAAATAAATAAAAAATTAAACGAGAATCATCCAGTTAAGATTGTTTCAACATTTATGGGTGCTCATTCAATCCCTAAAGGATATTCTGCAGATGATTATGTAGATGTTGTAATTAACGATATGATTCCAAAAACCAAAGGAATTGCCAGGTTTTGCGATGTATTTTGCGAAAAAGATGTTTTTACAGTAAAACAAACAAAAAAGATACTTGAAGCTGGAAAAAAATACAATTTAATCCCTAAAATTCATGCTGATGAAATTGTAGATACCGGTGGTGCATCGTTAGCAGCAGAAGTAAACGCAATTAGCGCTGATCATCTACTTATGTCCTCAGATAAAGGATTAAGAAATATGGCAAAAAAAGATGTTGTTGGTGTTTTATTACCCGGTACTCCTTTTTCCCTTATGATGAAAGAATACGCAAATGCTAGAAAAATGATTGAAATGGGTGTCCCAATTGCTCTTGCTACTGATCTTAATCCTAATTGCTGGATTGAAAATATGCAGTTTATTATTCAAATTGCATGTCTTAATATGAAAATGACACCTGCTGAAGCAGTTACAGCAGCTACTTTTAATGCTGCATGTTCAATAGGTTTAAACGATAAAATAGGAAGCATCGAAAAAGGAAAACAAGCTGATATTATTATTTTAGACTGCCCAAGTTATTTTTTCATTCCTTATCATGTTGGAATTAATTTGGTTGGAAATGTTATTAAAAATGGGATTGCTCTTTAAGGAAATCTACATATAGCATTTTTTTATATCATAGAATCAGATGGGTGCAAAAAAATCTGAGAGATGTCTAAAAAAAGAACTAGGGCTTTTTGATATTTTTGCTATAGCTGCAGGAGCAATGATAAGCTCAGGTCTTTTTGTTTTACCAGGTTTAGCTTATGCTAAAACAGGTTCGTCTGTAATATTTTCTTATCTAATTGCAAGCGTATTAATAATCCCTACTTTACTTTCAAAAGCTGAACTTACTACAGCTATGCCAAAATGTGGTGGAGATTATTTTTTTATTGATCGTAGTATGGGCCCAGCAATTGGTACTATTGGTGGTTTTGCTTCTTGGTTTTCTCTTGCTGCAAAAACAGCTTTTGCATTAATTGGAATAGGTGCATTTATCCAATTATTTAACCCTGGTTTAACTGATTTCAACATGAAATTGATTGCTATCATATTTTGTTTGATTTTTACTTTTATTAATTTGTTAGGGGTAAAACATGCTGGTAAGATACAGATTATATTAGTGACTGGACTTATAAGCATACTTGTTATCTATGTTCTGGTAGGTTTTTTTTATATTCAGCCTGCACGTTTTGAACCTTTTACAACCCATGGTATAGGCTCAATTTTTGCAACTGCAGGTTTTGTTTTTATTTCATATATGGGTTTAACAAAGGTATGTAGTGTTGCAGAGGAGGTAAAGAACCCAAAAAGAAATATTCCTCTCGGAATTTTTCTTGCTTGGGGCATTATCTCAGCGCTATACATATTAGTTGTATCTGTAACTGTAGGTTTGCTGGATCATACAACGCTGACAAGTTCTTTGATGCCTATATCTAAAGGTGCAGAAGTTTTTATGGGTGAATTAGGCCTTATTGTATTAGGAGTTGCGGCAGTTCTTGCTTTTATTACTACTGCGAATGCTGGATTACTTTCATCTTCACGTTATCCCATGGCAATGAGCAAAGATCAGATACTGCCCGGTTTTTTTTCTAGAATCTCAAAAAATGGTGCACCGATTATCTCAATATTATTTACGTCTGGTTTTATGATTTGTATTATTCTTTTTTTAGATCTTGAAGGTTTAGTTAAAACAGCATCTACTCTTGTTCTCTTATTATTTATATTTATAAATTTGTCTGTAATTATGATGCGAGAGAGCAGAATCAGAAACTATCGTCCAAGTTTCCGTTCACGTTTTTACCCTTGGATACAGATAGCTGGCATAATAAGCTATAGCTTTTTGATATTTGAAATGGGATTAGTTCCATTGCTTCTTGTTGGATGTTTTATCGGTTTTGGATTCTGCTGGTATTGGTTCTTTGCACGGGATAAAATCTGGAGGGAATATTCACTTCTT